>JGI24158J21664_10008128_pt1 | contig 13950 bp, 6 predicted proteins | sample Ectturendosymbi3_FD_21664 | JGI IMG/M metagenome (IMG submission 21664) | reverse complement strand
CGCCGCCTGGAGCGCACACATTCTATAACATCTGTACTCGCATGTCATGGCATTTCGTTTTTTAGCCCTGATGAAGACAGTTGTATCAATTGTCGAAACGTCGGCAAGTTTTGTAACGTGTTTTTATGTTTTTAACGCCAGTAGAGCCTGATTAAAGTTTGCTTAAAAGCTGTATATATCCTCACATTCGTCGATTTGTTATTGTGTTTTCAATTTTAATTGTATTTTCGATATACCACTGGTCTAGGTGCAATAAAATGAAGGTAATGTTGCATCTGCGCAAAACATGAAGGTTTTTGGTTTGTTTGGCAGATAATCCTTTCCAAATATTCAACACGGTATCAACTCCTTTAAGCTATTCCCCACTTTTCTGTGGCTGATTTGCTTACATCATCTTACGTCTTATCAAAAATATTGGTTGTAAACCTGCTGTATTTGTAGTTTCAAGTTCTGTCTTTTTTGGTTGGGAAAAAGATTTGGGAAAAAAACTGGTTGGGAAAAAGACAGGTTTCAAGTGGAAGCTTACTGATAATTGTCGTTTTCTATAAATGAATTTAAAAAACTTGAGTACGTTTCTGCATTTCTTGTTTTCCAATTGACACGAAAAGGAGATTAAAATAGAGTTAAAGAAGCTTAAAATCGTCCACATTTTCGGGCAAACCCACAATCTGGCAATAAAATCATCAGGCAATCGCGAAGCTCACCAAATGTCTTCTACAACTCACGACAATTTATTTTAAAACATACATTTTTCTTTGTTTGAATTTGCAACAGAAGTTTCTAACTTTATAGTCTTTTTTATTTTGCAAACATCATCACACTTTTAACACACCTGCCGACGTATATACTTACAAGTCGGCTTCGTAGAGTTCTCTGCAGTTCCAGCAAAAATCATTATCGTGATTATGAGAGACATACCCATGACGATGTAGTTCTGTGAAAACAAGTCCTTAGTCGTTGAATTGAATAAAACGCTTTTATTTACAGTAGTTTCGCGTATGTCCACCCAACGAAGAACGAACAACTGTGCAACAACAAACGAGCAGAAATGTGTCAATACACATCAGTGTTTTTCGGCTCTGAATAGAAATTTGTTTCGGCTTTATAAATACCCAAGAGATAAAGCCTCATCACACTTTTTGTTTCCAATTGTTAAATAAACATATCTGCATTTACATAAACTTACATGTTGCCTAGGGAGAGGCGACAAACGAGTACAGTGAGGGAAAGAAAAATGGGACAACTTCAACAGTTCCAGCATTTTAAAACTTTTGGCAATGTAACTATACAGCAGTCTGTTTGAATAATAGCTGAAGATGCCTACTCAGTAGATGAGCTATATACTCTGTTAACATCATAATGTCTGAGTTTTGGTTGTGAAAGGATTCCTTTCGATACAGTGAGTATGTTGACATCATAATAGCGTTTCAAGCGGAATATCGCTGTAGAGAGCAATGGTCCCCAATCCCGGGCCACGGATCAATTGGTACGGGGCCGCGAAATTACAAAATGTATACTGGTGGTGACACCACTCGCTTTGTGGGCATGTGATTAGTCGATTCTTCCCATGGAAGCACTGTCAGAGGAGAGCTTGTGAGTCTTAGGGGGCACGCAAATATGCAGCAGCTGCATTTGATGGTTCAAACTGGCAACTTCATTTCAGCTGTTGAAAAATAACAACCATCACAGAGTACTACCGGGCCGCGGTAAAATTGTCAAGGGTTGACCTGTCCGCGGTTACAAAAAGGTTGGGGACCACTGCTGTACAGCAGTGGTCGGCAACCTTTTTTCACACTGCAGACCGGCTTCAGCCTGGCATTATTTTGCGGACCGCCCCGCAATAAAATAATTAATGTTTGACACATGCAAATTTATTACAACTCGTAAGTCATCATGGCAATGATGCAGTGAGAGATCTGGGTTTGCTTTGCCGCAGTAAGATCCTCGGACCTTAGGGATTATGGTAGCCAATGGCACCCGCAGTGTGTTCCCTATTTCAGTCGTTGCAATCACTTTTGGACCAACTTGGCTTTGGTTTCGCACGGACTGGTAACAATTTCTTCACGGACCAGCACCTGGCCGCGTCCCGGTGTTTGCCGACGTCTGCTGTAGAAGATGTAATTGTTTCATTTTAACAATTTAGCCTGGCAATGTTACATCTCACCTGTGGTGTTGTATTGTTGCTTAACTAGCAGGAAATCCAACACGTTTTGCCTGCTTAAAATGGGCAGAAATCCTCATTCGGTTCAATTATGTCGGACTCGCATGGTTATTCTTTAGCAAGAATAGTATTCAGAATTGACGATGAACATATCAAAACATTATGAACGTTTAAATAAGAAGCTAGAAATTCGCGTGTGTGTTCATCATTGCGATAGTCATGCATGGCTCCGATGCATGTCACAGGTTAACAATATTCACATCAGTTTTACAAAAAAAACTAGGTTACCGTCCTGGAATGGCCTGGCAACAGTCCCGATCTCAATAACATTGAAAATTTGCGGATCAAAATGAAGAACAAATTTGTAAGTCTGCATTCTACTAGTGGTAAAAACATGTAAAATGCCGTCAAGTATGTTTGGATTAAGGCATCAACACAGGGTTTTGCAAGGAAGATGCGGACAGCTGTTACTGACAGTGCTTCAAAAATTTTGTGAACACACAAAATATTGACATTTTGTTCATGAAAATTCTATTTCAAAATATAGTGGATATTTGACTTATTTTGGCAACATCAGTCTTGATTGTTAGGTGCTGCTTTCACTTTTTCAAACGAATTTCTTTAAATCCTTAAAGTGTTTTTTGTCCACACATAATATAACGTTTTAGACGATGCTTAATAACATTTTGAAGTAGATTGCTTGTTGCGCATACCCTTGTCTATTCTCATACGAACTGTGGCACTTTTGTAGAAATGGTTGTTTTTAATTAAAAACAAATAAATTAAATGGAGCTAGTAGAATAAAAATCAAAATTCAGTTGGTAATGAAGTCTCCAGAGAATCCTGAAAAATTAATTAAACTTTCCGCGTTTGCCATTTCTGTTTTTGCTTTGCTGAATTCACAAGTTTCCTAATTCTACAGTCAATTCTAGCTTTAGCGCTAGCTGTAAACTCCATCCTGTTTTCTTGAGTAAACATCATAGAATCTAAAGTTATAATTGCTGGATTGTGGTTGGTTGACGTTTGGTACAGTTACTACGACATTTTTATAACAACAAGCTTGGTTTCTTCTACAGACGTGCTAGTGTAATGTTCCTAGCACAGTGATGAGGAAAGGCACTTACGATCCTTGAGAAATAGAAAAATTATAACACAAGATGTTTTCAATGACAATCGATATACTTTCGGCCAACTCTTTACATTTAAATTTTTCAACATGTAAGTTTATGTAAATGCAGATATGTTTCTATTTGAATAAGGACTGAGGATGCGTAATTTTACGTGAAATCGATTTCCTATTAAAAATTTGTTGATCGATTCCTTGTTTACACCCATCTTGGAAAGTACATACTTGAATAAATTTTTATCGTTACGGTTTGCAAAGTACCTGTCAATAGAAAAACCAAAGGTCTTACGGTTCGCAAATCGCCAATAAACAAAAAGCTGAACGAATAACAGCAAATTAATGCTAGAAATACACGCCAAAAATTTTAATCTCTTCATTCAAGAGATTTGGGCAACTCATACACCATCACAAAAATATAGCATTTTGTCGGTCGTTACTATTACCCCGTTTAATGTATGAATATTTGTATAAAATAGTAACAGAAAGTGACGCACTAACATCGTGACTGCTTTAAAGCTCTTCAGTAAATTTTTGCTAAATATGGAAACAATCCACATGGGTAATTTTTCGTGCTTTTGAAAAATATCTGACCGTCTCTGTTTGCAGAACTTTATTTGTAAAATTCAAAGCAAACCAGCACTGACTACACCCGTTCCGCGATCATGTACCTGTGCAAACAGTCGAAAAGATGATCTGTCGTTGCAAGACTGGTATCTGCTTGTCTGCACCTCATAATGATCAAGAGACGTGTGACACATGTGAAGCTAAAAGTGCATCAGTAAACCGAAACGACTGCTTATTTCCGCAAAGTTTCTGCTGTCAGTCAGATAATTTCCAGATAATGCAGCATCAAACACTTTGCATCGTATCCAGTCCTGCAAGCGAGAAGAACATCCTACCAGCCTTCAATCGCGCAAACATAGCTAACTGTTGACTGGCAGTACATTTCCTACTGGCCTGCTACGCGATGCTCCCAGGTTATTGTTTCCTCCTGTTTTAACCTAAGCGTGACAGCGAATTTCCTCAGTGTTGTGAAGTTCATGCGAGCTGTCAGCTGTCGCCTTCACTTGTACAACGCGCCTACGCCGCGGTCCCTTTCACACAAAGCAGGCTGCAGGTAAAGTTGTTCAGCACAAGCAAATGCAGTTCGTATGATGGTGGAAAGGTTTCAACAAATAAATTCAAAAGGCACTTCTTGCACAATGCATTCAACACAAACAAGAACTACCAATGGCACTCACCCTCATCCGACCCATGTTGTTCTTGATAACGAATCTTCCAAGGCAGAAAGCTAAGCTGTACTGAAAAAAGGAAAAACTATTTCAAAGGCTTGTAAAAATCATCAAATTGTTTATGGTCTACGATATCTTGCCTGATGGCAAGAACGTCCCTCACTATCTTCACCAAACAGTATCTCAAACTACAGTCGGGGTGCTCGGTTCGATTTTTTCGGCAAATTTAAACCGCCGTCAATGCTTACTCCCCAGTGAGATCCAACATCAGCACACGTGCAGCGGCGCCTAGTTCGTCGCATAGCATGTGCGAATGTACGAAGTAAAACCTCCCTACCTCGATAATGCTTTTTGGGATGAGCGAAGCGATGTGACAAGCGACAAGCAAACCAACGATCATTTCTGAGAATGTGAAGTTGCGAAGGGACATTGTTTTAGTCGTGGATGAATGGGTATGACACATCAGACTTTCCTATTGAAGTAACGGACCGGAATGAAGCTGGAATGTTTTTGTAGCTCATCAACGTTATGCTAATGACAAACATTGCAAAAAACATCAAATTAACACAATTACGGATTTGAGAAGTCGTCCAATATTTTGTTAGTTAAATAATTTTTGTATTTTTGTCAATGCAATCTTTTAACATCACCAAAAACAATTTTTATAGAACAAAAATGCATAAAAAAAGAGATTTCTTTATTTTCTGTATAGTTTTCTCACGGGGGCATGACCAAAACAATATACGTTACTGCTTTTCTTAATTCTCTAAAATTGAAACTTGATTTTCAACAACAAGTCCGTACCCTTAATCAGTGTTCAGCAGGGTTACTAAAGTTAGATTGCGGTCTGGAAAATTGGACAGTTTTAGCACATATGTACTGTATTGCGACGTTTCAGTATTTTCAGATAGAACTAAGAACAAAATGTTGCTTTACTATGCATTCCCTGAAGTTTTAAAAAAGATTGACATTGACCGACAAATCGAAAAGCTGCTGATAACGCAGTATTTAGTTGATATTGCCAGCATTTAGTTGATATCAGAACAGGACAACTGTTAAAACTTCTGGTTTTAGTCAAAACCACAAAATCGAAGACAAGCACTGAAATCGGAGAAACAATTTGATTGCGTTCATTACTTCCCTTACACAGAGTACGTTGAATTGTACCTTACCCAAAACACTGTACTGTAGGTTCATTAAAACATTTGGTGTACTTGCGAAACCAGATGGGTCAGGTTTTAGTTGCGAACGACTCTTTCTGCACACAATTGAACGTCTTTCATCATGGAAAGGTTGATTTAGTGAGCAACAAAAAAATGCAGTGAACTGTTTGATCAGTTATAAGAAAAGTGCAAACAACCTTCAAGTAGTTCTGATATAGCATTCAAAAAATGTTTGGGATGATGTGTTAGGTCTTATCAACAACAACAAAATTTTGTGGAGAGTTTAATTATCTTCAGATCCCTCATCCTTGCCTACGCTTATGTGGAACTTCAGGTTGTCTGTTTCAGTGGATTGATTTTCCCTATTTAGACGACGTCATGCTTTTGCATCTGTGCCACGGCAGTAATCGTATAGACACATTTTTGGTCCGGTTTTCCGACAACAACATTTGCGTTTCAACCCTACTGGCCACCGGTGTTTGAAAATGGGATCGTGGTTTAATTTTTTCGCAAGCATTACATAAAATAAAACCAAATTCCAACGATGACTGACGCCATGATTGGCGTCAGTTTTGCTTTTTGGCTTCGGTAACAACAGCATTATGTTCATAGCCAGTGACGGATTTACGCATAGGCCAAATAGGCCATGGCCTAGGGCTCGCGCCTTTGGGGGCCCCGCGCAACTCTTTCCTATGACGACTCAATACTAATTTAAAATTTGCGGAACTGCGCAGAGGCATATGTTCGTAATTTACTTTGAAACGAGCGAAAATGTAAATGTCTAGATCGGTGGTTCTCAACCTTTTCGCCGAAATGAGACAAATTTAGCCCTACGATTTTGTTAGAGCTGTTTTTTCGGTCATAGACGGAAAAGATTTTGAAACAACCGAAAAAAATTAAGGCATTTCGGTCAGAATGTCTGAAAATATAGGCAAATGAACACTGTTACGGCGAGTTTTAATACAACTGTGAGACAAATGAAGGAAATGTTTCATGGACCAAAATGTCTCAGCAAAAAATGACCGAATTGTCTCAGCGAAAAAGAAAACCCAGTAATAGAAAGCTAAAAACAAAAAAAATTAATTTAACCCAAGTAAATTGACACATTTGTTTTATTGCAGAACGAATTCTATTCTACAAACTATTACAGGTCTTATTGAAGGCAGCTGAGAGCCGCACAAAGGTTGCTTGGGAGCCCCATGCGGCCCTCAGAACCGCGGTTGAGAAACACTGGTCTAGATAGACTCATATCAATACCGTAACAATACGATAATATTGTTTGCCAAGCAATATGAAAATGACAATACTGTTTTTCATCGGAGTTCTGCAGTGTCTGGCGGTCTAAAGAATAAAAAAGAAAGAATAGTACTTACTTTATGTTCCATCTTCCACTGACAAAGGCTCGGAACAACGCAAGACCGCCAGACACTGCAGAACTGCGATGAAAAGCAATATTGTCATTTGTCAGGATTGGATGCTACGTGTGGTTGTTACCAACTAGACTGCCCGCAAAAAGAGATAGCTTGTTGAAGGTCTGTATATTAGTTAAATCAGCTAGAACAGTTTCTCGTGAGTAATACTTGGAAAAACGCGTCCACATTGGGCTTACTTCATATGGTTAGCTTAGGGTGTTGCGACAATGCTTAGCAAAACTTGTTTTCATGCTGTTTGCCATCAGCCTATAGCATTTCCAAGCAATACAAAAGGTAGAGGAATAAATCTATATTTTGTATTGCTTGGAAAATGACAACTTAAGAACGGCATAAATAAACCCTGTTTCCGCCGAATGGATTGTGCTTGTTTGGTCCATAAAATATGTGGTTACTACAACAAAGGAGTTTACGTACGCTAATCACATCGACAACTGGACGATATTTTCGAGGACGGCAACACACTCCCGCATAAAAATGTATATATCCGAAAAATAAACCTGCAAAAAAGCAAGAAATCCCGGAAATTTAACGAAGAGAACTTCTGACTTACACGAAAGAGCTATAAGTTCCAAAAAAAGATCACATTGCCATTTGTTCTTGAGAAGAATACAGGAAAGGCTTTAATTTCTGTTGAAGAACTAAGGTAATCGTAGAACAAAAGGCGACACTACAAAAATAGATTTTTGAGGGCGCTGTAGAATTTTTCCCGCCTCTTGTAGACTTTTGCCTCTCTGTTTATTATGTCATAAATGTCAGTGAAACTTTACCGTGAACTTCGTGGCCTCAGCCTTTTTACCAGCCGCATGTTGAGATGTTAACTGAACGCGGCACTTGAGAAAGAATTTGTCGTGATCCGCCAGAAAAATCATGGTGGTATACTGTTTGTGTTTTCGCCAAATTCAGTGGTTTTCAAACTTTTTTATGCAGCGAGTAGCGATCCATTTTGCAAACCAATTTAAGCTAACGACCCATTCCGAAAATTTTCAGTCGGGCATGTGTAATGTAGTTGTGTTTGCACAATATAAAATCATACTGACATTCATGCACATGGCAGCATTGCAGTGAGAGAGACCCTTACGTATACAAATCACTCCACAGCACAGCTCATTGAAAGCTAGAATAACTCCCAAGTTGGCTACCGCATTCAGATATCTAATTTACAAACACAGCACATTCTTACGTCACAAACTTATTCGTGCGTTGCTAAAATGTACTATATTGGTCATAATCACACTCAAAACGTTTTAATGGTCATAATCACACCTAAAACAATTTTGACTGAAAAAGGAGGCTATCATTTTTGCCAGGTGATCCTATTATTTTGGCTACCACAAAAACTGCTTCCATATACGAAATGTAAAATAAAGAAGTAATTATTGATGATTATTTCGTCAAAAGCTCTCTCAACCCCTAGAAAATGGCAAACGACCTGCATGGGGTCGCGGCCCCAGGTTGAAAACCACTGGCCTAGTTAGTTATTCACGTGTGCACAAGTTTATGTGGAACTGCAACTGCTTTGCATGATTGCTGGCTGCAGTTAGGCGTGGCGTGAACGCTATTATAAACTGATTCTCTGTAGCGAGGCTACGTTTGAGGCGGGACTGCTACAGGGGCAGGCCCGTAGCCAGGTCTTAAGGTTTGGGGCAACAGAACACATTTCTAGGGGGCAAGATTTTTGTGTTTAGTACATGTTTTATTAAAAATTTTCTGGGCACAACAAAATTTGTGGGGGCATTGTTCCCGAATGCCCGTTTTTCGGACAAACGGCCAAACAGGTCACACCTGCGTGGGGCCCCAAAGAACTTAGATGGCCCAAGGCCCCGCGCTCCCTAAATCCGTCCCTGGCCATAGCATGTGTTTGAAAATATGCTTTCTCCAAGTCTTGCTTTAGTTCTTCAGCACTTCACCCGTAAGCTTTTGCTTGCAATTTACAGGACTGAACATGCGTCAATGACGTGAAATCGATTTCGTAGCAAAACACTTTGCGACCATATTTGGCTGCGTCGCCCTTGTGGAGACTTGTTGCCAAATGACGATATTAATGAAAAAGTCAGATAGAGTGCTCTATATGTAATAAATTTGTTCCAAGCACAGCTTCATGAAAGTGAGCATTAACTATAAAAGGTCCCAAATTCTGCATTTCTGATACTTTATCTCGACTTGTGTAATATTTTGCGGTCAACATGAAAACAATGTGGCTCAGATTTGTGTGAGTGTGGCAAGGTGCAGACTGCATGGCACGCCGCATCCTGTATGACTTTGCCATATTTAAACCTCCGTACCACATCTGTGAGGTGGACTATCTTGCTCTTTTAGAATATCTTGTTAAATCAAAGTTTTGACCAACATGAACTCATGACCAGTGAATACGAGAGAAGATGTACACTAATAGTAGTAAGTTTCAGGTTTCTGTTATTCTCCATTGGCTTTGTCACGGGAAAATAATTGTGAGCATGCAGAAAAATCTAAGTATGCTTTCAATTAATGATAGCTAGAGCAAATTTGTCAAAATCTATGAGCTTCTATCTTCAATTCGAAACAGTGGTTGTAAACTCTCCCTTATTATCATTTGAGTACGTTTGTATTTTACTGACACCAGTTATGACCTGTTATCTCGAGAAGTCCAAAGCTCCTATTGCACTTTTTGTCCTTTTTTAAACCTCCTAAAACGCTTTCGTCGGCCATGTTACGTTATATAAATTTTAGCATCATTGTATTACCGCACAACTCCCTTCCATACAGGCGCGGATTTACCATTAGGCTAAAAAGGCTTGAGCCTAGGCCCCCCAATTTCGGCGTGCCCCAAAATTTTGGGAGTAAGGACAATTTCCAGCATTTCTGTAGGCAATTTTGTTTGTATTTTTGTTTTGGTCCAACGTAGGTTTTTTTATTACTCCGCTAACAAAAGATCTCTATAGCAGGGGTGGGCAAATTTGTTCAATAGAAGAGTCATTGGCAGAAAACCAAAAACAACAGCCAGCCGCAAAATCAGTTTGTAGTGTCAAATACAGTTCAATAAACAATGCAGGTTTTACATAAAACGACCTACAACAAATCGTATAGAGTCCTTGGCAACTAACCGTAACCTTACGAATTCGTGTAAATTAGTTGATAAATTAAAGAAACATTTAATATCAGGCGACAACTCGCTATCAATTTGAAATATTGCTATTCAGCTAGAAGAGCAACACAAAATATATCGGCGAGCCGCAGTTTGCTCACCATTGCTCTAGAGCAGGAGTGGGCAATTAATTTGGCTCGGAGGCAACTTTGAGAAGGCCGCGTTGAAGCAAGTCTCAGTTCAAGTTAGCCTCAACACTAACGTTTACTGTGATGAGTTGGAGGATATTTCAGATTTGATTATTTCCCTGAACGCTTCCGTGGGCCGCATGTGGCCCGAGGACCGCTATTTGCCCACCCCTGCTCTATAGTACATAGAAGAATGAGCGCGAAGGATTGAAGTGAATGACGATGAGCATTCTCTTTTATTGCGTTGGGAATTGGTTATTGTTACGTATAATGTGTGGAACAAAACGCCTGAATCAATTTTCAGATTACACGAGACATACCTTCCAGAAGGGCCCCCAATTTAAAATAGCCTAGGCCCCCGATAATGAAAATTCGCCTTTGCCTCCATAATGTACGTATACTGGAGTCACACCCGAGCCGCCGAGGGTGTCACATGTGGAAGCTGCAGAATCAACTGTTCGTTCTTTGCGGACAATTTGCCGTGCTGCTTGCATCATCTGGGCCAGACTTTCGACATGCCTTAGATTGGTTTGCAGCTGCGGGCGATCAAGTTGGAATGCAAATTATCGAAGTTCAAGCACCTTGTGGTTTTATTCACAAGTGATGGAATGGAAGGCGAAACAAAGAGATTGACACGTGGGTTGGTAAAGCAAATGCAGTATTGCAGAATATCCATCGTTTCGTGCATGGTCACAAAAAGAGAGTTTCAAACACCGGTAAGCTTTCAGTTTCATTTTTTTTTTCTTGTGCCGATCCTCATCTAGGGTAATAAGCCTTGGCTCATAATCGAAGAAGTACTGTTCCAAGTACAAGGGACAGAAGTGAAAAATGCACAGCTGTGAAATTCGTAATTTCCGTGAATACCGAGCCGTTTCTCTTAATAGAGAGACCCCAGCTACAATGGTTCGGCAACGTGAGCAGAATGCCCCAAGAAAAACTTGCGATGGGAACCCTATTGGTTACACCCATGCGAACACGCTCCAGAGGCCGACGAATGACTAGGTGGAATGATAGCATCTCCACTCTGGCTCGGGTCACGCCTAGCAGTGGAGCCAGCAGAAAGACCAAATGTTGCTAAAAACATTCGAGGTGTTTCCAGACCACCCAGGCGATCTTCACCGAGTGAAGGCAGGCATGAAAATGAATGAATGCAATACTACACGATAACAATGAAAACCATCAGTTTTCATGTGAACAAAAACGAAGTGAAAGCACACAACAAAGCAAATATTTTAATAGCACGTCTTTTAATTTTTCATGCTTGACTGCCAACCTCAATACTTTGTTTCTTTGAGGAAAATATTTAGTATTAAGATTATACCATATATTGGGAATATAATAGCAAATAAAAAATCTCTACATAGCAACATGGCAGGATCTTAGATGGTTTGCTAAGAAGTTCAACCGTATGCTTACTATGGACAACATTGGTATTCGTTATAGCATGCAAGCCTCGTTCAACTTCCTATTCCGCGCGCGTTAGGGATATAAATGTCTGCACTTCTGCACAATAACATTAGCGTGGTGAAATAAAGCTGTGGTGCTGCAAAAGACGTAACAAGCGATACGCTGACGGCATGATGTCTTCCTGGATGTCCAAGCCTGAAATCCTTGATTAGCGGGAAGTCTATTGAGTTCAAACGAGCACTTCTTTCACGCTGCCATTATTTGGTGTTCCAGGAAATGGACCAAATTTCAGGAAAACTCCTTTGAGTTGCACATCGCAAACAAGGCGGATACAGAAAATTCTTATACCACAAACAAATTCCGTGTACTGTTTGCCTTTGAATAAAATAAGAGAATTATCTCACTTTCAACACGCTGTGTTTACCTACTTACCAACCAATTTTTTGTTTGCAGAAAGTCACAAACGATATTTTCATTTTCAATCTCTTTATCTCGATACGCGTGGTCTAAAGAGGTTTCGAAAAAGATCAAATAATTTGAACGTCCAAGGATGGATACACACGCTAAAAGAGAATCAAAGAAAATCTGTAGACAGCAATATTAAAATCTTGTGCAGTGAGCATTTTGCCTGAGCTGATCGACAAGCTGAGCGTCTGCATGTGTTCTCAAAACTTCTATGATTTTTCTGTATGGGAAACAAATGACCGAAATCAATTCTACTGAAATAATGAAAATACCTATTTTGTTTAGGATATTTTCAATACTTTAGTCGCTTTTTTTCATGACGACCACTTTGTAAACTTAACGTACAACAAACGTTTCCAAAAATTTTTGTGCTTCTATGGATTTTGATACGAGTATTGCGTCGTATAAAAAGAGAGCAGATTACTTCGCCTTCTAAAATAACTTTCCACGAAAAAAACTGCGACTCCTTTAACTAACAATTCTCTGCCTACTGTTTTTAAGATTCGTAACTTGTGTACTCGACCATACACTAAACGTAATAACGTCATAGAAAAATCGCATTGTTTCGTTGAGGACCTTTTGGAAGGAGCAGAATGTTTAAGAAAGCTCCTTAAAATTCATAAAAGAACAACAAGAGTTTTGCACTTAAATACGCAAAAAAGGTCATATTTTGAATGTATTGTAGGAAGCGCTATGAGTCAGTACACTTCAGGAAGTTGGCAACAGAAGGATAAGCAGAAAGGTCTAGAAAGAAAGATGACCTATAATAAATCAGAGTAAGGATCAAAACATGTTCTATGAAAACACGGCTGTGAGACGACATTTCCAACATTTTAGCAACTATGATTGTCGAAAAAAAAGCTGAGGAAATATCATAAACTTTAACGAAAAATATGTTACTAAAACGTGATAGAGTCAATAAAAGTAAACCGTGTTAGTTGCAAGAGGTAGACGCAATCCTTGAAAACGATTGCGTTGATAAATCATCGTCAAATGGCTGTACTTAAGCACTAAATGCCAGTGATGTGCCCGAGTCATATTTGTCGAGTCAGAGTCATCTGAAAGCCAGAGTCGAGTCATGACTTGGTCGAGTCGAGTGACAAGAAGTTTATCCCAACCTTGCTGCAAGAAATATACTTCCTTGTCTTTCACATGCCCCCAAAATGACCAGAGATGAACATGGACTTTGATATTTTACAATTTCTGCTTAACCAGATTTTGATTGGATTTGATAATGTTCTTTAGAACTTCTCTGCAACTTTCAGTTCAGTTTTGGGACTGCAGATTACTGCATTGAAAAGGTTGGTTCAGTGGAGTTTCTCAAATCCGTCGCGATTGTATATTGTTCGTTTAAATGTTGAGCCTTGCCTATGACCACTGACCAGCGAAACAAGACTGCTGTTTTATGTAGCCCAGCGTGGTCCAACTACAGGCCCGCGGGCCACATGTGGCCCCCGGACAAAATTTTTAAGGCCCGCGAGCTTTCTCTGTATTTATTATGTGTATGTTGCAGTAGGCAATTTTAATTAGAACAAGCATATCATCTGTTAATAATAGTGCCGGCAAAAAAAATCTTTACATTCAGTCGGCAAAAAAAAACTTTAAATGTACAATCCGCACAAGTTCTTAGCTTACTGTTCCCGCCAAAAGCATTGCGTCACAAAAACGCTTATAGTTACGTCATAAGCTACTGTCTGGCTACACTTTACCGCAA
>JGI24158J21664_10008127_pt1 | contig 13952 bp, 6 predicted proteins | sample Ectturendosymbi3_FD_21664 | JGI IMG/M metagenome (IMG submission 21664) | reverse complement strand
AATTTTCAGATAATTAGAGTTCAAGTTATTTAGGTTATTTACCGGTATTTAAAAGTGCTCGGCTAGGGAGTGAACAAGTTCCTTTGAAACGAACATTGAGACGGCTAGAAATGATTTGCCTTGAACTCATATACTACCTTGCTCAGGAAATAAGATGTAAAAGCTGCTTCTAGTAAAGTTCAGGTACCACCATTGTAGCGTCAGCGTCATAACACCAACCTACTAGATATTCTAACCGGAACGCCGTACCGGCAATAATTCTTTTAGCGGAACGGCGTTCCGGGCCGTTCCGGCTTACTTTCACCTCTGCACGTATGTCGTATACGCCAACATATACATGGAAAATGGTAATTAGATAGAACTTGCAACTTGTGGAAGATAAAGGATAGGAAAATTCAAAATGACTTTTTGTTACTGATCAGGAGAAAATCAGTTTTCTGCATAAAATTCAATTTTTTAAATAAAGTTTTGCACAGCCGCTCGGGACAGTAGCGGAAGGGATTTGTCCAGTTATGTTGATCTGCAACCCCTCTGAGTTGTACCTGTTAAAATCAGCAAAACGATTCAAAAATGAAAAAATATATAACTTTCTATTTTTTACGATTAGGCTAAACACATTTCAAGGTTCAGTCAGTCTTCGCAATCGCGACTGGAATATAGCAGTGTTGTGCGTCAGTCCTAACAATTTCGTCAACTCACGTGACCTTGTCGAACCTCGTGAAGTGGTTGCCAACACCAGCTAGCGCTGCTTTGGCAGAAAAAAAGAAATTCGCCAACTGTCGCATCAACGCCATCGAGTGTCCGGTGTGAAACACCCTAAAGCTGCATCGGTAAGAGTGGTTACCATTTTTGACTGCTGCCACCAACAAAACTATGCCGTTATGGGGACGCATTTTGTTGCTGGCTTCAGGTGGCTTATTTTCTGTTTTATTTGTATAAGGCTGGAAGACTTGTCGATTGCCCAACGGTCGACATCATCAGAGCTTTCCGTAATTTTCTGTAGAGGTGGAGGCGCAGTAATATCAAAAGCCTTGAAGCGGACGTCACGAAAGAACATTTTACATGATCTTTGGAAATAAACCTGAGCAAATAAACCTGAGTTCCTGAAAAACTAAACAATGTGAGGGATAGCACTATATAAACTTCTTTTGAATCCAAGTTCTTCATCACCTCTGCTTGATTTTGCTGCAAATATTACACGCATACCGAACCTATAACCTTATCATTAGACGCTAACTTCAGTCTGCTCAAAAAACATGTCGTTTCAAATTAAACAGGAAAGAACAAACCCTAAAGCAATTTGTTTTGAAAAAGATGAACAAACAACAAAACAAAAAAAAGACAGTGCTGTATAAAATTCGATATGCTGGCGATGAAAAACGAGTCCTACGAACATTTTGACAAACACAATTTGAATTAAGTCAAGTGATTTGCTGTGTCCGTTGGTTTGTTTCTGAGCTCGTTCTTTCTAAAAACGTGAGTAATTTCCTCAATTACCCCTGAGCGTTGAACGCCGTACAAGTTTCTACAGCAGCAATTTACATGGGAGCGCGGTTGTAATGTGTGACATTTTCAACGCGCTATTGGTATTGAAGAAAGTTGACCATGGCGCGAAAGCAGACTTTGAGGAAGTAGATCGTTTGACTTGGCTTGTAAACACCAACAAGTTATCCCACAGCGCTTTTCAATTGAAGGTTTTTGAACAGCAGAGTCGAGCAGATATTTTCGTCATTACAATCGGGTTTTGCCGCGTGCACAGTCCCGACCACAAGTAGAAAAATCACATCGGAAATGGCAAGACAAGCATAGAGAGACACGAGCTTGTCGCTTGAAAAGGTGCCCCTTGCACCAACTTGTCAATTCTTGATTGGAATTGTTTTAGATGTTATGAAACAATCCTATTCATATTTTAAAAATGTTGATAACCGTTGCAATGTTTTTCTANACGAATGCAAAAACCCTAACAAAGGTAAGTGCAAAACGAAAGTCTAGCTTGAAGATAATGTCCTCTGTAAATTACCTTGCTCNCTGAATGACACTTAAGCAAATGACTTGTGCAGTTTTTTTGCGACAAAAAGTAAATTACGGGGTTCGCCAATATTCTCACATAGCTTACTTCATTGCGCTGCCGAATGCGCCCAGGGTTTCAACAAGGTACCCCCGTAATGACATTCTATATCATAAGTTCAGTTAGACCTATCGATATGTAATCGAATCGTTTGTTTTTCCTCTCATCGCTTTTACCATTGTAGAAAAGTATTCGAAGCTTTCCATGAGACCATCTCCTGTTTTCGCGCAACATTCCCTGACGTGCCAGCCGTTGCCCGTTCCAAGTTTTGCCAAGCGCAAAATCTCAGCAAGACGTGAGTCACCAACAGGACCGAGTAAATCCTGCTTGTTGGCGAATATCAGTATCGGGACATCAGGAGCGAATTCGGTCAATTGAAGCAGCTCCTCTCTGACCGTGTCCAGTCGGAGCATGTCGGTGCTGTCCACGACGAAGATAAGACCTAGGACAACAAAGGGCGCTTAAAATATCGTTTGCTGTTGTGCTTGTAAATGTACTGGAAGCACTGCCACTTCTGCGTACAAGTACCACAAAGCACCTTTTTCAGCAGCTACGTAACTCTACAAACGACCGGCCTGTTTTGTACAACGTAGAATGGGAAATCTGTATTCATGGAGGTCTCCCTGAGAAACTCGCAATCTACTAAGATATGGGTCTCAAACGCGGGGCCCCGGCCTAATTATCTGAGATCTACAATAATTTCTTTCCGTTTGTGAAAATACTGGTTTGTTTCTGGCAGTGACTGTGTTCAGAGTATTTTAGAGATGGAATTCAATTCTCATACAAGCATAGCATCGATTTAAGCTTGTTCTTTCCACGACTTTGAGACCAATGTTGTGTAGGTAAATATAGTACAACTGTAAAAAATTGACAAAGTGTCCATCTATCAAGTGAAAAGTCAGGTGATTGATCCACATCCACTGCAGCGTTCATCTCAACCTCCCCACCAAAAAACACATTCGGCTTCTGCTAGCCGCCTATCGCCGGCACCCAAATATCAAAAATAAACAAAATAACCTGCTGAACATGTATTTGTATTCCGTAAAAACAAATAAACCGGTAAGTAGTTCAGCTTTTCAAAATAAACGTTTTCGTAATAAAACCGTTTGGTTCGTCCAAAAGTGTGATTTTGGCATTTTTTATTAAATCACTATCTTGAATTTAATTCTTTAACTTTGAATTCATTCTTTGAACTCAACGTATTTGTGCTAGACCGATTTCTACTTCACGTTCGAAAGTTGACATTAATATTTTCCTGATCGCAAGTCTGGTGCTATGACCACTTTGAAAATTCCTTTTATTTTTCATGCATCTCACTGTTGCAAAAACACGATTGCACCCTCGTCTCAAAGTTGAATGCTACATCAAGAATTATGGAACATTAAATGAACTTTTGTGGATGATGAAAGTTGTTTTTAAATATGTATATTTTGATTATACTTGAACTACTGGTTTCTGCGTTGCTGCTTCTTATAATGGTGAAACACAAGAAGAGAATGTGGATGAAATAAACATACCACATTTTTTCGTTGTTGGATCTTTGTGCGACTCAAACATTCATAAAGTTGCAGCAGCAAACCTGGGATTGATGGAAACCGTAGGATGGCTAAACAGTAAAAGAGCGGTCTTAAGACATATTCTTGCAGAAAGGTTTAACTTCGTTTTTGTTTTATAAACATCATTTTTCAGGCAAATTGTATGATTCAGACACGCGATTCTAGAACACTTTCCGCCTGGACAACTCTGGATAATCGCGACCTGGAGTGTGTGATAAAGAGATATCCATCTGGCTTAAAGAATTGCCGATATATTCTATCTTTATGCGGTACACTGACATATCGGTCCCCACAGAAGTGGTTTTCGACAATGGTGTTTGTTGATATGAAAACTTCTTGATAGCGTATTTTCACCAATTCTAAGTTGACAAGCTTGGTCAACACGTTTATTAGAGTTTTACTTTTTTTTAAAAATCCATGAATTATCACTGTTGTTACCATGTTCACATTCACAGATTCAACAGAAATAAGAAAACCTTTCATGAGAAAACGACTTTCAAAGATTTAAAACAATCTGCATCCCAGTTATTTTGAATCACTACATGCAACAACATTTTCATTTGTTGGAATGACAATTGTCCGCTGCAGTTGTCCTGGTGGCAAGTTACATTCGCTTGGATGATTTGCACCAAATCTCAAATAGTAAGGGGTAAGCAACAAAGGGTAAGTCAGGGTCAAACGAGGAGTTCACCAAAAAATAATAGAGATGGGAACCTCCCCATAGTAAGAGTCCGCATCCGTTATGCGCATTGCCTAAAATTTAGTTCAGATTTTACAACTCTCCGAAGAACAGATTTCTAGGAGACTGACAACAAAACAAATAAAGTTAAACGTTCAGTGCCTTCCAGATAGTGTCTCCAAATATCCTTTAACTGATCACCAACGTCCCAGATCGTTAGTTTCAGTCCATTACAGGGATTGACCGTTTCGACGTTGAAACCAATAGTTGGAATAGCATTTTTTGTTTCATCCGACAAAAGTTTGTAAAGGATAGTTGTCTTTCCTGTAAAGAAAAGATGCTAAAGTGTTTTAGTCCTCTTTTAATCTTTCTGGAACTACTGAATGTTTTTTAGAATTGTACTTCGAAATTATCAAAATTATAAACGTACAAAGTAAAACCGTATTGTTAATTACTGTGAAAAAAAGCTCAAAAAATTTCAATTATGAATTAGGACGAAGTCAAAGGGTTGAATCACAACTTGCAAAAATCTCCCTAAGAACATATCATTTTTGCCAAGGTGGCGGCTTTGTTTAATGTCCTACCACGAACATTAAATGATTCTAGCTGCCTTTCCACATCATTTCAATCCCGGTAGACCACGACATTCCTTAGCATTTTTAGCAGCGTTTTGCATTCCCAACACTTTATTTATGAATATGGCGTGTCACATTTCTTGCCACTTTTGCATGCTATTGCATGCCAAGCTCTCCACAGCAATGTTTAAAGCAGAATAAAAGAAAGGTGTTATAGCAGTACCGTCACCAGAATTTCATATCAACATCAAACCAAAGAAAGGGATTATAACAGAATAAAAAAAGGATTATAGCATTACCGTCACCAGAAGTCAAATAAAGAGAGTCAAAAATTTTTGTCGAAAATCATGATGTCAGCGTAAAAACTATCGCACAACTTAGAAAATTGCAAAACAGGTGGCAATGTTGAAGCATAGCAGGAAAATCAGAGTGCAACGCCACTATTCTCTGTCTGGAGTCTATTCTGCAAATGGAAGTTTTTAAATAATGAACATGAGCAGCCATGCTTTCACTCTTCATTTCTGACTTGTTCCAGCTGGTAAGTGCAGCAATTAGCAAGGTAATGTGCTTCTGACCTCTCTCTTCGCAAAAGTTAAACAAAGATTGTCAACTTAAGGTCCACCTGCAGAGTTAAAAAGTAGGAAAACAGTTGCAAAATTGCAGGTTAACTGCACTCATGATTCATTTTGTCGCAGACGCACGGTCCATATCGCGAGCACAATCGAATAATACAAGAGCACAAAAATCTTTAGTCACTGCACATTACCGAGTAGGTGATACCACACAATCGACACTGAGAGGAGCAAAACACTTTTACAGGGCCCCAACTATAACGTAACGTCATTCGCACATCGTTATACAAGGATCTGCCCGTGAGAGAAAACTGCAGGCATTTTGGCATCAAATTTTTGAGATAAACAGCTAACAGAAAATAAAACTAAAAAATAAGTCAGATGGCGGTATGCTCATTGGCACACAGAGGCATGTAAATATTTCAATTCAGGTCTCAAATGTTTTGCAGCGCATTTAGCATGAGGCTAACAGCTATTTGTTTTTACTGAATTTGAAGCAGGATTTGGCGGTTAGTGTTTTACCAGTTATGTTCAAGGACTTTCCCATCATCATATTAACTGCACAGAAGTTCTATCGAAAAACATCATCACCCACAAAAAGCAAAAGTCAGAGGCGATTCTAAATTTTAAAAAGTGGGTGGGCCACTGCGGGGCCAAGAAAAAAGTAGGGGGGTAACATAAATGTCTCTTCTGTATGGTAATTTTCCGTTGTCTTGAAGATTAATATGCTATATCACACCCAATATAGGCTTTTCAATATCGTTAAATATGACCTACCATTATTTTCACTTGACACACCTAAATGCCACTAGAGGTAATCACACACTTTCACTGCTATGTCGAATATTCTATACTAACCATATGTAACTTCCACAGCACTACACATATGAAACGAAACACCATTTTCCGTACACAATTGTGTCGGCCCCACGGCCCACATGAGCGAAAACAGCTGCACGAAAGTGAAAATAATTCACATGAAAACGAAATGGTTCCATCAACGAATTCCATCCTGACACAGAGACGAGACAAGTAGGCTGTTGATAGCCAACTAGTTTCGTCAAAATATTCTTACTACAAAGCAAATTTTAAAAAAATAAACCATCTGCCAACAGGTTGGTGACTACTGACTAACCCATTTTTGTAGTAGCTTACGGACACCTGGTGATTGTGGTGTAACTAGAACAATGTTATGCAACTACTATCATGAGTGAATGCCCGCCTGCAGTGTGGATGAGGCAAAGACTATTCAATGCACTATGCATTTAACCATAGCGAGGTTTCGGCACCACACCAGTTGCACCGAGGGACGCCGAAACGGGGGTGCATTACGGGGGCACTGCACCCCTGCCTTTTGAAAGTGGGGCAACGGGGCCACAGGTGCCCTTACATACCAGTATCATAAATAATTTCATGATTTATCAAGATCAGTTTGAAACAAATTTATTGCAGCTATTCTCGCACGCCAAAAATTCAGGATGGTTTTCTATAATTTCTGCTAATAGTTTTGAGGTCAACATTGTTGCTGAACATGTAAATGCGTAAAGAATGACTATTATGGCTATGGGTGTGCTTTTACACTGAACTCAAGCAGAGTTTTGAACTCGTGGTACGTCAAAGCCATGGGCGTCCGCAGGGGCGTCAAAACAAGGGCGAATCCTGGAGGGGCAATTGAGGCAATAGCTCCCCCTAAAACCATGGCGATCGCTCCCCCCTAAATCCATTGATTTGTCACAGAAGTGTTGTGAAGTATACTTCATCTTAAAGTAGTGAACCCGTAATGAGACTTGACTAACAAATATTACTGAAATCGCCCCCTTAACCTTATTGGCTAGATCTGCCCCGGGGTCAAAACGGGCAGTTGCCCCTCTCTGGAAATTGGGACTAAGAACAAAAACTTTTTAGAAAATTTGACGTCAGCAGCTCAATTCCGGTTAATTGATTTTAGTTCTTGCAATAACAGTTTATTTGCAGGTACGACACTCACACTGCGTAAGGGCCAGATTCACTGTTCTGGTGTCATGCAGTGCTGAGCTTGCAGTTCACTCATGCCCGCTCCTTTGCCTGCAGGCATAGGTGTAGCCAAAGGGGCCTAGGGGGCCATGTCCCCCACAAATTTTTAGAACATATTGTCATTTGTGCTTTCTGAGGCGGTATCACAAACAAAACAGTGTTATTCGCCTAAAATTAAACCTTTTGGCCCCCACCAAATTTTTTGGCCCCTCAAATTTCTGGGCTGGCTACGCTACTGCCTGCAGGGGCAAGTTGCCAAACTTGCGAGCGGATTGTTTTACTTTTGGTCTGCATCGTGTAATAATAACATGGCAACCAATCTTCAAATATTTACTTCAAGTTACGATATTACGCGTTTTGTCGCATGTGACTCTTGAACGCAGACATCTCGGCAGGTACTGTAGCGAGACAGTGACTGCTGATTGCGGAAAAGCAAGGACGTCGGAGAGCAGTTGCATTGAATCCCTGACCTTTCAAACGTGGGACAACGGGGACGAAGGTGTCTTTTCATAGGTACGTTTATGATTTATCAAGATCGAATTGAACCAAGTTGTCTATAGTTTGTTTTATTATTTTTGCAGTCAAAGTTATTGTTGAACTGTAGCAAGCATAATTGGCAGGCCCTAACCAGATTGGGACACCAGGGAAGGCGAAGAGTTTACTGATAGGGGCCATTTTAAAAACTGTGTCCAACACATTTTTCCAGGGAGTGGCAAACATTTTTTCAAGGGAGACTAAGCCCCCTGCGCCCCTTCTAGTTAGCCTATGGGCCTGATAATTGGTAACGTTTTTTTTGTATTACATAAGTTTATATTATATTGCCCTCAACTTTTTTTCTGTCCCCCTGCCCTACCGACGTTCCGGCGTCCCTGGTTGCACCTAAAGTAGCATAGCCGCGGCGTAGATGGGCGACGTTTATGAGGCGTGTACCGTGATAGTAAGATGCAACAGCAGGCGTAAAACTTGCTTTGCAGAACATTCCCAACAAAGTCGTTCATTTTAATATTCACATTAAATTTTCCTCTAACCAATCCTCAAAAGCTGTCTTTTAAAGCCTGTGTTAATTTATGGCTGTCTTGTCATAAGCGAAACACGCACTACCTCAATAAACCAAAAAATGAGATTCAGACAAATAGACAATGAGTAACATGATTCTAACAAAAATCCCTGCACAGTCTTCATCAGAATTTCGTATCAACATCAACTCAATGTAACTTAATCCTTAATTCTTCCATTTCATGTCGACTGTCAAGTTCATCAACGAAATCATCTAAACCTAATTTTTCAGCTCCTACCCTTTCAATTTAAAGTAGATCTAGTAATGTTACTCAATCTTTCACTGGTCATGGAATTTCTGGGACATGTTTTCACTAATTTCATTTTTGAAAAACTTCTCTCGCATGAAGGGCTGGTGATGGGAAGGGTTACAGCTATTAGTTACAACTTGTATGAACAATAAACGCAGCTTTGCAAGGAGCTANAAATGAAAGAAATTTTTCGAGAGATGTAGGTAGCTGCGACTCCTTCCGAAGCAAATTCTTTGCCAGAGGTATTTCATGTTTAANGTGGTTCACCTTTGTCGGTTTCGTTCATCCCTGCCATCGATTGCTGCATTCTCATTCACCCCAGTGCGAATACATGTCCCATGTGACAATAATAACCTTACTACTGCATATACAATGTTATTGAGTTTAATTTTTGTACAAGATCTGCTTAAGCTAAGTAATTCATTTAAAGACAGTTGAATCCGCATTAACTGTCGAGAAATGAGAAGCTAAAAAAGCAACTTAGCAACAAATGTAATCATCCAATGAGTTTTAACGAGCGACACAATGACAAACTATTCAGGCTCAGTGAGAATCAAAGACACCTGCCACTGCAGACACAACAACAAAACCACAAAAAAACAATAAGAAACTATAAATTTTTATAGCAGAAAGCCGTTTACTAATTACTGCAGTTCTTCAGAAATTTAGTGATCAACTTTGCAAACTGCAGATGATTTAATTCCTCCAATGCCACCCTCAGCAACGAGTCAATTCATTTCAGCGCATTTCGCGTTTCAGTTTTCAGCTCGACCATGACCATCCGAAGAGGTTTTTCAGGGGGGCCTGACCATGGTGAAATTTCATTTTACTAACTCAATGCCAACAGAAAAACATTTTTCTACAAAGTAATGAAGAGGAAAATATCAAATGTCAAAATCCAAGAGGGTCAAAGCCCGCCAATGAGCTCGACGAAATACGAAAATCCTTTTCTCTGACATGTACGTGGTAGTTATGACATGAGCACCAGTTGCTGCAAGGCTTTCAATGCAATATCTTTCTACTACGGGGATTCAAACAAACCAACCCAGAAAAACCCATAATAGAGATATATTTTCAAGACGTTCTGATGCAATCTTGGTGAAAACTGACGTGTCCGGATCGATTTCGTCTATAGCTTTACATTTACTTTCATCAAAATAAGGTGATTTTGTACCGATTTCTTAGACCTTCTGTACGTATTATCTGAGATATAAACGCGTGTTAGATATTGGATTCAATACCAACGTAAAAAAACACAAATATCACAAATAGGCTACTTCTGTACTTCGAATATTAAGGCTACTTTGATCAGTGTTCATGTGTCTGGTTTTCTCTCGAGATTGAGAATGAAACTTTCGAAAGCACTGCCATTCTACCAAGTAACGTTCACAGTTGCACAGAAAGGACGCTCATGCAGAGCGCAGCAGGGATTCCGTCACTCGAGTGAATAGAACATGGCATCTCTCAATAAAATCTATCCCTATATCATAGAGGTAGTAAACTTGCATCGTAGTACGGTCTTCCTAAAGTGGTGTTTAAGTTGCCGACTGCTTTAAACAAAAACTTGGAACGTTTGCAATTCGTTGTTTTGTTCATGATTGCTGATGTACTTTAGGTGAAAAAGCAATAATCAGAGGATGCAAAAACTTAGCAACAGAAAACTCATTCATCCTTCATTCACCCCTGTTCTTTCATTGGCCCTTGCAAAAGTTTCATTCACCCTGGGGTGAACTATTCACCCGATTAAGAAGCACTGTTTGAATCATTTTCACTAATTGAATATGCATTTGCTAATTCCTTTAAGTGTTCTTCAGATAGAAATGTTTGACCTCCGGGGCAATGCGCTGAAATACCGGAAAGAATTGCTCCCACATCATTACAGAAAATCCTTACAAAGTTCTATGAGGTTGGAAGACATGTGTGGATAGACTTAAAACTGAAGTCACGAACCAGTTACGCAATGTTTCGAAGTCGTATACATAAGGTAGCAGAACACACAACTGCAGTCAGGATAAAGTCGGATAAAATTAAGTGACACCAATTCTTAATGCATTCACAAACATTTTGCTGGTAGGACAAGCAACAATCTGCCTAACAGTAATATAATTCAGTTACACCCCACACTGAAATGAACGGAAAATCAATCTTTACATTTCTGCGACTGCCTGTTAGATTCCATCTAAAGTTTTCACCACCACGACCGTGGTCTGTCTAAATTTCTTGCAGGATCCNAGTAACCACTGCTGTGCCGTCATAAACAACTNCCATTATCCGGCCGTCAAAAACAACAACACACCTTATCATGCATTTGGTAAATATTGAATGCAGGCNAGAGGGCTTCTAAATTATCGTTTAAAACAGGGATGGCCAACCAGTCAGAGACCAAGAGCCACATTTCTTACTGNGNTAACGCAAAGAGCCACATCACACACATGGGCACACATGAACATCACCCCATCTCCTCCTCACTCACACANTTAAGNATCGCGGGGCCCTAGGCCAACTTAATTTTTGGTGCCCCACGCAAGTGTGACCTATTTGGCCGTTTGTCTGAAAAGCGTGAANGTATGCCTCTCTNAAGTGTAGTGCCCTCTCAAAAATCTATCTTTTATTGTGCCGACTTTGGTTCTACAATTGCCGTAAATCTTCAACAGAAATTAAAGCCTTTCCTNTATTCTTCTAAAAAACAAATGGCATTGCANCCTTTTCTTGAAATTTATAGCTTTTTCGTGTNTTTCAGAAATTCTTTTCGTTGAATTTCCGTGATTTCTAGCGTTTTTATTAGGTTNGTTTTTNGGATATATACATTTTCATGCGGGACCGTGTTGCCGCCCTCGAAAATATCGTCTAGNTGTCGATCAGATTATNTGTTTGTAAGCTCCTTTTGTTATACAGTGGTAGTAATAACCACATTTTATGAANCAAACAAGCGCAATCCATTCAGTGAACGCAGGGCTTATTTATGCCGTTTNGAAGTTGTCATTTTCCAAGCAATACAAATTATAGTGTATTAAACTTCTATCTATGCCTTAGGGCAATGGTAAACAACATGAAGACAAGTTNTGCACAGCAGCAAAGTATTGTCACAACACCCTCAGTTAACCACATGAAGNAAACCCAATGTANACACGTCTTTCCCAGTAAAGCTCACGAGAAACTGTTCTAGCTGATTTAACTAANATCTAGACTTTGAACAAGCAATCTCTGTTTGCGGGAAATCTAGTAAACACAACCAAGCGCAGGATCCAATACTGAGAATATTGCTTTTCATCGGAGTTCTGCAGTGTCTGGCGGTCTGGCGTTGTTGCGAGCTTTTTGTCAGTGGAAAATTGAACATCAAGTAAGTACCGTTTTTTTTCTTTTTCATTCTTTTCGTGTAGCCGCTTTCATACAGACGGCCTGAATGTCTCTCACGCCCAGATGCACAATATTGTCGTGCTGTTACTGTACTGATAAAAGTCTAGAATAGACATTTGCATTTCCGCTCGTTTCAATGTAAATTGTGAAGTTATGCCTCTGCGCAGTTTTGCAAATTTTTATTTAATATTGAGTCGTTATGGGAAAGAGTTGCGCGACCATGGCCTTTTAGCCCATGCGTAAATCCGTCACTGCTCACACACATAACTTTGCTTAGCTAGATTTATTGCGGATATCACACACCAACATGACAATGACAGAACTTTACAAGCCATTTATCGTTATGCATGTTATTTACTGGGACTTCTGGTAAATACGCAAGAGCCGCATAAAACTGGGCAAAGAGCCGCATGCGGCTCGCGAGCCGTGAGTTGTCCACCCCTGGTTTCAAATATTGCTGACTGAAAGTTATCTGCAGTAAATGCCAACCAAACGAACTTGAACGTGAAATCAAGCACACAACTGGGGAGTTAAACTGGGGGCCAGCCAAAAATCTGGAGGGCCATGGCCCAACCAGGGCCTCCTAAGAATCGCCATTGGCAGATTAGATAGCTTTAATTTTTGTTAGTGATGGTGAAGTATGATCCTTGAACGGGGTAAGTGTTCGGTTTGAAACCCACGTTTAAAACACACATAAGATACAAAATTAGTCCTTGACGCTGAAGTTTTCAAAAGTCTTTGTAAAACATTTGATGACTTACAAATTACGAAAACATAACAAACGGTAGGACCAGGAAAAAATGATTTTTCGTGGAGAGTTTTGTGCTGTTTTCATGAATGTTTTTCTGTTTTTCTGCAACTAGGTTCAGACAGCGTTGATAACTTTGTGGAATGCTCTCACATCCATTCGAATTTAAACTTCCACTATGAGTCGATGACTGCGACACAAACGTGTACCTTATACGCTGCTCCACTCTTGTGCGGCAGTCGTGTCGCTTTTGACGCAAGAATTCACGGCGCGTAAAGAATGACGTGGTGATGATGGGAAAGTCCCTTTTGGTGAAAAATCAAAACGCAATGGAATGCGTGCTGAGTTTTTGTAAAGGACAGGTCCCAGTTATAGCTTGCGCTTTTACAGAAAAAACAGCTATCTTTGAAATTCTTAATTTTCGCCAAATAAACTCAACTCAACTAACCAGAGTTTTGTACAACTACCTCACTCAAGCGAACTAATAGATATGGTTATGGTTTATTGTTTCATATGACTCAGCCAACAAGCAGAAGCACAATAAAAACCATCGCATGCAGTAAACCAACCATTAGCGAACATTAGAGCAAATGAAAATACAATGGCACAAACGCTGTTCAGTGTAAACAAAGATGGCGCTGTGTCATATAGGACTGGCGAAAGACCGTGGCGGTCATCTAGTCAACCAACCCGTTTATCATTTTTTGACAAGTGTTGAGAACCAACAGTTGGACATCAAATAAGCCTAATGAAAAGAAAAACAAAATACAAAAAACGAACGAACGCAGAACATGGTGAAGAAAATGTACAGGCGAAACCGCATGCCTATGTACACAGATGAGTGGATCGATTTTAAGTGAAGGATTTTGGTGTGGTTAGAATATTTTTAGCAATATAAAAAATTAAAAAATAGGGCTAATAAAAAGGTAAAAAAGTTACAAAAACTAATTAATGAGGAACAAAAGAAAAAAAAGCAAAACAGATAAAAACAAAAGGTGTACTTATATGCCGAAAAGCATAGAATGTGCACACAGAAAATACGAAGAAGTCAATGTACACAAAAAATAAGCAGAGTTA
>JGI24158J21664_10008125_pt1 | contig 13953 bp, 8 predicted proteins | sample Ectturendosymbi3_FD_21664 | JGI IMG/M metagenome (IMG submission 21664) | reverse complement strand
CATAGCCACATAACTGGGATACAAAGTTCAAAGTGTAGCCTATACTGAAGTCATCCACTTCCAATATTAGGCTACATATTTTGCACAGAGGTCGAATCACTCTACTATACCAAGGTGTAATAAAAACCTATTAACCAGTATTGGGGTAATAGTCTTTCAGCCCAATATCTGATGTCTTGTAACCTACCGAATAATCTTCCAGTTTCCTCAACCGATTCAATTTTGCTGATTGTTTCTCCAACTAGGTGTAGTTAGAGTACAGGCAAAATTGTTAAATAAATTAATCTGTCATTTTTGCTGCAGATTACCTTGAATACGCTAATCTGTTCCGCGGTAGTGGTTTTAGCATCGAACAAGTACAGAAAAGGTTGCACAAGACTTACTACAAACCACCCAACCTATTTCATCAACCACCCTTGGTCTGTTTCATGAGTGGTCAACTTGTCTTCGACTGGGATCGACTAGAAAATTTCCTGGTAACTCGCTATCGACCGGTCGGCAATAAAGTCACAAATGCAAAATGCCAAAGTTGAGAATCATACGTGCAAATACAGTGTAGCCCATCATCGCCTTTGTAAGTGATACACAGACAGAGGGCAAAGTGTCTGTTTCGCATAATTCATGATTGCCACGCAATAATAGAAAAACATAGTGCAGTACCTTCGCTGCATCTGCCGAGCTAGCCTATAATCAGCCATCCCAAGTTTCACCAAAGAATATGCGTGACCAACCAATTGATGGATCATTTTTATGTACTTTTTGGAATATTGATTGAAAAATGGTCTTTTTAGGTATCTTGTCAATTCAATGCAAAATCAGACGCGATCGACCAAGTGACACCCAGCCATCGACCTCTCAATGCAATTGACCTGTTGGCCACGTCTGGTCTATTTCATGGTTTAAGCTACATTTCTTTAGGTTAGAATTTTGAACATTCTTCCTCAAATTTTATGCAGTCAAACTTTGCTAAAAGAACGTTTAAGTTTGTTGTTTTTGTAAGCTACATAGTTTTACTATACTTTGTACTGTGGTCTACTCTCATCGTTACAAAATCTGTTTGCTTTATTTTACCAGTTGATTGAATGCTGGAGCTCTGTTGCCATTAGCTGAACCAGATTTGTTGAATTGGTCACATGACAAGGACTATATGTCCTTGGATTAACAGATCGTCTTTGCCATATAACCTAAAACCCTAGCCCAAATTGTAAATCTGTGTCTGGTTTTAAAAACTTGTTAAAAACGTACTTTAGCTTACATCAAATATTTTCTCATAAAGAAGTCGTCTCTATTAGCCGAGCCGAAACAACAATGCTGAGAACCTAAACGACGACCACTCGCACAGCAGGAATTCCCACTCGATCTGGTTCATCGTACCAACTGCTGGTGCCTCGAACTCAATGTTATAACTGGACAAAGCCGGATGCACTGCAGAAAATTCAGTATCTATACTCACCTCTGCAATTCACACAGATAGATATGAACGGATTTCGATTTCTCAAATCCAAGTCCAATCTGACAATTTCATTTCAAACTCCAATCCAATGCCGATAAACTCATAGTTTCAAAATCAAAATCCTGTTTAAATCCAAATTTCTATCAAACATGTTCTGCAGAAAGCAAAATAGTTCTACTAAAGACCAAATAAATTCATCAAGTGTTTTGCCTTTATGTTTTCATTCACTCTAATGATCACTGACAGTTGGTTTCCTTATTGCGCAAAAACTTTTTGTATTATTTCTGTTTATTAGTGGAGTCATATGAATCAGCAAAAAAACAATCCAAAGCAGTGTTTACCTCATTAGGCAAAAATGACAATACCAAAAACACCTTGGAAACTAATCAAGTTAACTTATGCTCTAATTTGAATGTGGTGCACATTCAGGAATTTCAACACTTAAAAATGAAGGTTGCAGCTGATAGGAAGGCAGAGGAGAGGCATCTTGTAATGTTGTAGCCTACAAGAGTCTCGTCCTCTCTGTTGTCGACTACGCTCTGCCTATGATAAACATCAGTCAGAACTAGGCATACCATATTGTTGTGATGGAAAACCGGGGCGCTTCAGAAGAACGAGCTTTATCAGATAAATATGGGTCATATCTTACTGAGCATGTAGCCATTTTGGATTCCTGTAGTTGAGGCACCACGAAAAACTAAAATAATGCATTTTATTAAGAAACAAAACAAAGTTTAAGCATTTGTAAATTTACGTATTCGGCCAATCATACTTTTCTGTAGACAAATAGACAATACTTTCTTCAAGAAGTCTTCTTTCGATTTCAATTTCTTGTAAATACCACACGAGGAAAATTCAGTAGCTAGTAATTTTACTAGTGATAAGGGCTTTCATATTCTGCTTCTAATATCAGACCGCGTGTTATTCAAGATAGAACATATTCTCTCAGTGGGAGTTGGTGTACCAAGTTTAGGACCAGTGGCATAGCAAGGGAGGGGCCCTGGGGTCTCCGGGCCCAGGGCGGAACCTTCTGGGGAGCTGCAGTTTGTTAACTGAAAATTAATTTTTGAAATTAGTTTGGTAGTTCCAACTCTTCTCTATTATTTCTATAGTAAATACATTTTTGAAAGTTCTAACTATTCAGTTTTTGTTTTTAGAAGCCCTAGACTGGTAGGCTACCCTTAATAAATAGGAAATGCGGGTGTGGAGTGGACAAATTGATTTAATGTTTACTCAAAAAGGTGTCGGTCAAATCAAGCTTATTAAAGTGCCCTAATGTTTCTTTTGAAATCAGGGCTTTTTTAACATACTTGGTGGCAATTTTCCTCTAATCCCTCCACCTTTCTCTCCAGCCACAGCCACTTCCTCACCCAAGTCAAAAATCCTTTGAACAAAGCAAAGAGATGACATTCGACGCAGACTAGCAAATGTCACTGATCCGGTAGTTCGAGGTTTTACTGCCCCTCCACTAAGGTTTCCAGACGTCCTTGAGCCCCAAGAATTGTCCTTGAATTTGCTATTAAAACTAGTTATGTCCTTGATTCTTGAAAAACATCTTGTTCTCCTTGAATATTTTCCGGTGTCCTTGAAAATTCTTGAATAGATTTAAATTGTTCATTTTTAAACTGTTGATTATATTGAACATTCAAGAATCAAGAATAAACGATATGAATGAACAGAACAATGTAGATTTATCCCATTTAAGCCGTTGTGTAGAAAAAGTAAAATATTCAAGAACGGTTGTGCCATCACATTCATAATTTGTTTTGTTTAGTTTTCAATTCGTACATGGTTAGCTGTAGCCTGACTTGTCCATACCTCAAAGCTTGCTGAAAGGGTGAAAGTAGCCATGGGCGTCCGCAGAAATTTTTTCAGGGGAGGGGTCAACGTCATCATATTCAGTCTCGTCGCCACGGGGGAGCTTTGGTGGGCTTTCCCCCCCAAAGTAAGCTCCAAGCCCCCCTGCACAAACGTTCAAGCCCCCCTGCCCTATTGAAGACTTTCTGGCGACGGTTCTGATCATATTACTTATATTTTTCAGGTTGCTGACGTTGCAATGCAAATGGACGTTCACAAAACGCTTAACTGTTTCTACACCACAAAGAAAAAGCTTTTTCAAGAAAAAGCCCTTGAAAGCACGCGCTCCATTTGCATCTATTTTGAAATCTTTTTCAAGTAGCTGTATACAAGTTTGCCACAAAAGTGTACTTCCTCTCATCCGTTACAGCGTTTGCTGAATTGGTGCATAAATCTCGTTATCACTGTGAACTCCCCCATGGGCGTCGGTAGGGGGTAAGGCCTCCTGGATTTTGAAAATGTATCTAAACAAGGTTGTTTTTTTAGTTTCGAGTGGGAAAAAACAAATTTCACCAATTTTGGTTCCCCCTAGAAAAATTTTGGGAAAATTCCCTGGTGATCCTCCCTTGGAAAAAATTCTTACGACGTCCATGAACTCCACATAACTGAGTCTGAAATGGACTTGAACTATCAACAACCACGTTAGCGGTTCTCCCATTAGTCTGTGCTGGTTGAACAGAACTCATTTCTAAAATCTTTTGTTGGAATGGATTTCTACACCTCGGCTATCAACAGTGGCGTAGTGAGGCTATGTGCCGCCCGGGGCCCACCATAAAAGTGCTACCCTTTCCACTTCTCAAATTTGCTTACAAGAATTTAAAATGAAACAAGATCATCTTTCGTGCTTATTTAAAATATAAGGATTAATAAAGCATTTTTAAGATCACAGTCAAACACTCAGAAATTGTTTGCAGTCCTATCAAAATTTTGTTTTTATCAACAAAGTGCCGCCCCTAAAAGGTGCCGCCCGGAGCCCAGCCCAGCTCCCTTGCTACGCCACTGGCTATCAGAAATGCTTTTTCTTTTCATAAACTGCCTTATATCCATTTTTGCGAGCACTTTCTACAAATAAGTAATATTTTAAGACAACCAACGACCAAATCAAAGTGGTGAAAAAGCAAGAAAGTTAGGCACTCTCGCAAAACTGTTTCAAACAATGAGAAATATACTTGTATCTTGACACGATTATCGGACAACTTTAGAACTTACTAAAATTAGAATACCACGTAGGCGTAAAAACTGAGCAGATGAATTACGAAAACTCGCCACAGCAAGTAAGCCTATATCTTTGCGCTTAGTACTCGTTGAGAAGTCAGAACTAAACCTTAACGAAAGAGACGTATTCCTTAATGAAAGAGAGGTAGAGAGGACGTATTCCTTAACGAAAGAGAGGTAAACCTTAACGAAAGAGAGGTATTTCCAACAAACCACGTTGTTTTATTCTGTGTGAAGAGAAGCCTGCGTAAGCGTAGTTTAAGCTCTTCACACAGGCACATTGGTGACAATCTCACACTATAATGGATTTTTCGAACTTGCGGAAGCACTACTACAGGTTCACCCCGGCTGCTTTTCACACAGTATGAAACGTTCGTCTCACCGTTACCTGTAGCCACTGCCTCGCTGCATCACCTACCGAAGATGTCTGAGGTCAACAGTCACATGCAGAAATACGCAATAACTATCGTAACTTTTGGGATTCGTTGCCATGTTGTTGCAACAAAGGGCAACAGTAGAACAATGCGCTCGCAAATAAAACGTGACTCTGCAGACGAAGGAGTGGTCATGAGTGAACTCCAAGCTCATCACTTCATCACACCAGAACAGTGAAGCTGGCTCTTGCGTAGTGTGAGTGCCATACCGGTAAATAAAGTTTTATTGCAAGAATTAAATCGATTAATCGGAATCAAGATACCGGTTTCAGATTTTCTAAAAATTTTTGTTTCTTAGTCCCAATCCCATGGGCGGGGAAAATGTCCGTTTCTCCGCCTGCGGACGCCCAGGAAAGTAGCTCACGATATCTCATTGAAAAACAAAATGTCCTTGAAAAAACTAATATTTGGGTAATTGAAACAGCTTCATTCAAACTTGGATACAATTGGAATCATCTGGACAAATTTGAAGAGTTTCTTTCAGATTTGCATATGAGATATATTGTCAATATTTGGGCAAATTACAACAGCCCAAATCAAACTTGAGCCAACTGAAACTACCTCATTCAAATTTGGGAAAACTAAGAAACAGTTAAAAATTAGGAACATGTAGTGGTAACCCACTATGCCAATTAACCCAAATTTTCGTAAACCTCAAATTGTTGATGCTGTAAAGTGTACAACTAAAATGTAGCTGTAGCTGCAAAATGTTTTGTGGTGGCCATGTGGTGTAGCTGTGATATGATTCTGTGAAGTTTTCGTATTTCAAACTTGCTTGATGTTGTGAGATTCGCAAGTGTGAATCTGTTACCGCGAAGTATTCATGAACAGAATTAACTACGTAACTGCAGCAGTAATATATTGTGTGATTTCATACTGTTTGGTTTTCATATTTTCCGTTTGTTTCATGCAGTGAATTTAATACGTTGCATCGTGCCAAATTTTAATGCTTCAATTTAAGGCTGTGAAGTGAAGTTTTTATGAAGAGTAGCAACTGTACTGTTTATTGCACTGCATGATTCACTAATGCTAATGAAGTCCAGAAAAGCACTGCTATTTTTATAAAATACTCTTGTTGAGGTTGTAAGTCATTTGTCATTGGAAGTGTGCATTTTTATCCTTCCTTGGAAGTTCCGGTACGAAATAAATCCTTTCAATAACCTATAATTGCAAAAAGAACACCTTCTCCTACTAGCCAACTTTACTGAACTAGCCAATGCGCTAACAATCAACCCATTACTGGACCAGTTATTCACTACAATGACGTATCAATTACCTTCACATCTAAAACAACGAAACAAGATCACGCATCATTCTTCAGCAAATTGGTTAAAGACACCAATGATAGCATGCTAATATTCGTGTAGGGCTATGCTGCCTGACTGAATGCCTAACCAGGACTTTTGGATTGACCAACCGGGACGCCGGGACAAAGCCTTTAAACCGGGTCTGCCCCGTTGAAACAGGACGTCTGGTAAACATTAGTGTACATAATGATAGAAAGTTACATTTTCAGGCAAATGTCTGCAAAGCTTTTGCCGAAGACAAAAGCAGCACTATTGTGGAGAATTAGTTTTTCGATGGGCAGTTTTGCAAAAGCCTGTCTTCAACCATTAGTAAATAGGATTTCAATCAAAATGTTGGAGAACTATTTCTATAGCTATGTATTGACCTATAGCTCAAAACATAAGGACTTGATTAGGAATCAAAGATAAAATATACATTCATCCTCACTTCTTGTAATGTCGCGACAATGGAGACCAAGAAAACCAAAATATATTTTTTCGTGACTCTTACACTTTGTGCTTGTGCTGAATGGATTTGTTCGTAAGTCATCGGATTTACTTGAGTTTAACCAAAAACATAATGCAGAAATATTTTCATCCAAATGCGAAACTTTTGCTTTACAGGCAGGCGCATAGCCAAGGGGGACATTCGGGGGCAGTGCTCCCCAATTACATTGTGCCCAGAAAAATTTGTTTTAAACCTATAGTAACAAACTAAAATCTTGTCCCCGTAAAATGTATTTCCTCCAAACGTTATACCTGATCACACCTGGTTTTGCTGGACATTATTTTCGTGTTAATCAGGTGAAACTTGTACATTTTTACCAATTCACCGTTGTGCGTTTTTATTTCTGTTTAATTTCAAATCTATTTTCGTGTCGTTAAGCAAGTAAAACTCTTAGAATTAAACTTTCGGCATTAATTTCATCCATTAAAATCTAATGTTCATCCTGAGAAATTGATTGTGGAGAGACTGAGCTAAGTTGCGTTACATACAAAAGTCACAAGGCAACAATCACCAAATGATCAGGTATGCAGAAATGACAGCATTGTAGGCTAGATGGGTATGTATGCAAGGTCCAACAAGGGGAGATTGAAAGCATGCATCCACCACCTGGTAAGAGGATATCAGTGGAGATTTTGGTAGGGGTGGGTCTACAGGCATGATGCGCAGTAGCAGTGAAAAGATTTGTAGCTTTTACAATGTGCGAGAAACATATTTATCGTCTATGCAACGTTTAGCAACTTGAAAAAGACTTCAAATCGCGCTGCAAACCACACCTCTTATAAAATGCATGAAAAGTGATGTTTTCTACTATGAGAGTGATACTGCACGTGCGATCAATGCGATTCAGCATTTGGACATTCCAACTGTCAGCTCTGATTAAACCCAATTGATTTATTAGGGTGGTTAGTCTTGCTTTTAAAACACCTCTATAAACAAGATTGGAAATCTGCATTTATAAAACTTCTGCACTGACCAGATAATTTCATTGATTTCACACTAAACTGTCCCCCCCACATTTTACAACAAAATTGCGCCCATGCGGCTGTGTACATGCGGTTTGTATAACGTATATGTAATGTAAATAGTTCATGTAAACACTTACGTATTTATATAATATTGGGACCATATTTTTATATAAAAACTTGTTTATTTAGAAGTTTCATTTATAGTGAAATAAGCACATTCGGACTGCCCAAATTCAGCAAAATAAGCTTTGCATTTAACATTTTCGTCCCTATCCCTGTGCAAGAACTGGTTCATTTCAAAGCTATACAAAAAATCACCCCAATGGACGTTTCTGTGTCCGGAACCATCGATCAAAAAACGTATCTGAAAAAATTAAAGGGGGTCTCAGCCCCCTTAGCTTCTCCCCTGGACCCGCTTATGATTCCGTCCTCTAATTTATAAATAGAGCAGTACCTGCCGCTGTTACCTAGAATAACATCGTCTGATCATTTTTGATACGTTTGCTAGGTAATAATCGTATTTGAGGTTTGAGCGTGAACTGTCAGCAATAGTGGTATATTTAAGCGGAGGCAAGCGAGGCAGTTGCTTCGGGCCCCCCTTTTCAGGAGCCCTCCTCGAGGTGTTTCGCGCTTAAATTTCCGTCAGTTTTGTTAAAAACTTACTATCTACTCGTTTAATGTACCCTGAAGCAGATCACGAATAAATAATCTGCTTTCAAAAAGGCCCCCAACAGCAATTGTAATGTGTAACAGTGTAAGTATTCTGCTTTCAAAGGGGCCCCCAACAGCAACTGTAATGCGCAGGTATTCTACTTTGAAAAGAGTCCCCAACAGCAACTGCAGTGTGAAGATACTCTGCTTTCAAAGGGTCCTCAACAGCTACTGTAATGCGTAAGTACTCTGCTTTCGAAAGGGCCCCGAACCCCAATGTGCAACACTGCAGTGTGCAAGAACTCTGCTTTTAATAGGGTCTCCGAGTAGCAGTGGTAACGTGTAAATACTCTGATTTTGAAGGGGCCACAACTGCAACTGTAATGTGCAAGTGTTCTGCTTTCAAAGGGGCCCTCAATAGCAACTGCAGTGTGTAAGTATTCTGCTTTCAAGGCAAAGGGGCCCTCAACAGCAACTGTAACGCGCAGGTAGCCAGGTACCCTGCTTTCAAAAAGCCCTCAACAGCAACTGCAATGTGTAAGTATACTCTGCTTTCGCAATGGCCCCGAACACCAGTTACAGTGTGCAAGTACTCTACTTTCAATAGTGTCCCCAACAGCAACTGTAGCCTAATGTGTAAGGGCTCTGCTTTTAAAATGGTCCCCCGACAGCAACTATAAAACTAGAGAAGGCCTTGCTTTGGGCCTCCCAACTCCAAGTCCGCCTGCTCAGCATTCGTTACTTGGAGGGTTGAAAGTAAAGTTAGCCTACATGCCTAGTTAACTACGTTCAAAAGTGAGACTGCCACTTGATCAACGTATTTAATGTAGTGATTGTTGTGAAAAAATGTATTATGGCTAGCCCCGGTAGTCTTCTCGTATTTTGTACTGTGTAGAATAGGTCTCAAACACGCGGCCCGCGATGCTTTTTGGAAATTTTCAAATAATTAATATTTACATTGCCAAGTGCCTTGAAAAAGATGCCGCGACATATTGGAATCAAAGCTGAATGATATCCAGTGCAGTTTTCGTCCCGGCCGTAGTACTACAGACCAAATTTCACTCTCCAGCAAATTTTTGAGAAATCTTGGGAGTATGCCAAAGACGTCTACACATGCTTTGTCGACCTCGAGAAAGTATACGACCGGTTTCCTCGTGAAAAGATTTGTTGTGTAGTGTTGCTGGAGTACGGTGTTGACGGCCGCCTGTTATTGGCTGTCAAGTCACTTTATTTCTATTCAGAAGTTTGTGTCCGTGTCAGGAGAGTTCAATCACAACCGTTCACCGTTGCTGTTGGACTCCGACAAGGGTGTGTGCTGTCACCGCTCATTTTAATAGTCTACATCAGGCCTGCACAATTCAGAAAGCTCGAAGGGCCAAATTATCAACATTAATTTGCCGCGGGCCGCAAAAGTCTATTTTATTTCGATGTGGAGATTTCGTTGTAGTATGGAAGAATTCTGCAACAACAGTTACGTATTCAAGATCGAGCTTGTGCAACATTTTCTACAGTTGAGCAAGCTCTCGCTGGCCACAACAAACGCTTTCGCGGACCGTATGTTGTGTAGACTTGGTCGACATGATTTGGATAGACCAGTGGTTCTCAACTGGGGAGGAGTTTCTCCCCAGGGTGGAATTTTAGAAGTTCAGGAGAGGAATTTCCACTTTATCTAAGTTGCCTATTCATTGTAAGTGTTGTACTTCTTTTTTAAGTTGACATTGGCCCTTTCAAACTAGGTCCATCACTTTATATTTGTAACTATTACACGTTTTTGTTCACAAACTTTAATGCCATTATTTGACAACAAATAGTTTTTGGCCCACTTGTATTAAGTAAGTTATTGCCGTTAATAAAGACGATTGTTGCAACTGTAGTAAATACTAGCCTACGAACCCTAACAGGGGAGGAATTAACATTCCGCAGGGGAGGAATAAAACGCTCCAAAATGAGCAAAGGGAGGAGTGCATCAGAAAATATTGGGAACCACTGGGATAGACAGCCACAGCCGAGTAGATGAGGGTGTCACAGTTGGGAGCTGCAGGATCAACCGATTGCTTTCTACAGACGATTTGGCACTGCTAGCATCTTCTCAACAGTCTTCAGCATGCACTCGATCGGTTTTCAGCTGCGTGCGACCGAGCCGGAATGAAAATCAACACTAAAAATACCGAGGTACTATTCTATGTCTCTCTACAAACCCAAGGCAGTATATGCTGGAAGTGAGCGGCAATACACTGCAGCAGGTGGAGAAGTTTAAACACCTAGGGGTGGTATTTGGGAGTGACGGAAAGTAGAGCGAGGAGATTGATACACGGATTGGCAAAGCCAACGAACTTCTGCGTGAGCTTTGTCGCTCTGTGATCACAAAACAGGAGCTTTCAAACACCACAAAGCTGTCAGTTTTTAAATCGGTCTTTGTTCCGATCCTAAGCTATGGTCATGAATCTTGGGTAATGACCGAGGGAATATTAACTCAGGTGCAAGTGCCAGAGATGTGTTTTTGCGAAGAGTCACGGTGTGACACGGGCGTACCGAGGTTAGATGGCGTCCGGGCGAAGAAACAAGTTTGCCCTCCCAATGTTTGAACCTAAGATCTTTTGGGAGTAAATGCACTGTACTGAAGAAAACACTTGCGACATTGTTGGGACTTTTCGGCGCCACCCAGTGATTCGGCGCTCGGGACACTGTGACCCCTCGTTACGCCCCTGGTGTGACACTTCGCAACAAAGTGCGCAGCTGTGAAAGTTACGGAGCCCTGAATGTAGCACCAGTTCTCTGAATTGAAAGATCACAACTACGTTAGTTCGGCCCTGTATCCAGAATCCCCACGAAAAACTGGTGAAGCAAGTCCTGCTGGCTAAATCCACGGGAGAGCGGCCCAGAGGTCGTCCAAGGCCTAGGTGGAGTAACTGCATCTCCGACCTTGCTTGGTCTCGTCATGGTGTGGAGCCAGCAAAACTACCTGAAATTGCTGTTGACTGTGAGGTATTCCCAGTCCTATGGCTGTTGCACCCGCGACCTCCCTAGACGAAAAGTGAGCATGAAAATGAATGACATGAATACCATTTATGTTATTTGGTTTATTCACCGGTATTTAAGTGCTCAGTTAGCGAGTAAACAAATTCCTTAGACGGCTAGAATAGATTAATACGAACGTGAGAGACGGCTAGAAATGATTTTCATGTAATTCATGATACCATTCGCAGGAAATAAGATGTAATAGCTGTTTCTATAAGTTCAGGTACCTCTACTGTTGCGTCAGCGTCATAATGCGGCTCGCGGGTTACTTTATAAGTCCTCATGTGGCCCACGGTGCAATTTGAGTTTGAGACCCCTGGTATAGAAGCAACATCCGTCTGGTGCTTACGACAATAGTTACGCATTTGCGCAGCCTGCTGTTCAGACAGCCAGATGGAGTTAATAGTGTAGTTAGAAGACCAGGCCCGTAGCCGGGTTTTAAGGTTTGGGGTGAAAGCTGTTACGGTCGAACAATAACTCACACTGTCAAATCGCGTTATTTAATCAGTTAATCACGCGCATTCCCTTGCATGTCGGGAGTGGAGGATCGTCGCCTTGTTCGTTTGCTTGCAACACCATGTACAGTTCTTTATTCGCCGTGTTAGAGCTAGGCTGCCGTTGTGCTGCTTGGTTAAGTTGAATTAGCAGTGATCTTTGCAGTAAGTGGTAGTGAACTTAGCCGACAGCGCACTGGCTTGTGGTACCTGCTTTGTTTGCTGTATTTGTGGCGGCCAGGGCCGGATTTAACTGATGCGAGGCCCTAAGCTAATTCACTTGCGAGGACCCTCTCCCATTGTTGCGAGGAAAAAAATGGAAAGCGTTAATAAATGTGCGAAAATCCAAAAAATGACCCTACGAAAGTACGGTCATTAAACATTCTAAATCATTACTGAAGTGCCCACGATCACTGCGTTTGCTGCTGCCTTCGACGCAAAAGCGTTAAATTGCACGGAATTGTTGAAATTCTACTTGGCTGGCGGGAACAGGATTATTAACTGCCACGGGCAAACCAACCGAAATCGCCACAATTGAAATATTTGACAAAACACATGGTCTACGTTTTTTATAAGAATAAGATCTGTTTTTTCTTCTTTCCGTGTTAAAAAAAACAAACATACTGCACCTATATAGTATGTGTGGCAGCGTAAAGAGTTTAAAGCACAATGTGAGGACCACGTCGCAACTCGTTTACCACGGCTGTAAAAATCTCACACACATGAGCAAAACACGTCCATTACAACGCACCCAAATGGTTATAACTGCTAGGTTCACGATTCGCGTTTTTCATACTTTTTCAGACTGCTAAGAATCGAATGCAACTGAACTTTCGCGTGAAAAGATGTGAAATTAAAAATCAGAACGGTCGCCAGAAAGTCTTGAATAGGGGGTTCAAATTTGCGCAAGAGGATTTGACATTCTGAAAATTTGATAAAATGTTTACTGATTTATAGTGTTTCACATTTAAATTTGGAAGGGTTGAACTCACCAATGCTGATCATGGCGACTGGCCTAATTTAAATTTCGCTTATGCTGTCATTATTGAAATACGTGTAAAGAAATGAAAAGCTACAAGCATCGAATCAAGTAAGTCTCAACATAACACAGTAAACAGTTAAAAAGGTTTTGTCCTGCCTTCTTCATAACAAAATTATCTAAGAATTAATTTGTTTGCCTAAGTTTGTCACTTTTAATGTACCGAATACTTAATGTGGACAACCTCTCCTGGAACATTACTTCCCTTGAACTCATTTTTAATTGTTTTGAATCTTGAAAGGACCTTTCGCCTGCAAGAGCAGTTAGTGACCATCAATCTAAGAAAGAAGGCTCCGCGTGGTTGGATAAACTAAGAACGACTAATCTAAGGCATCAGATCCAAACGCGCTTTTGTCATTTTTGCTGTTTCCCTGCCTCGTTGGGGAAGACTTGGGCGGTTGCCAGTTGGCAAAGTTATTTTTGCTTTCTATTCAAGCTCATCAACATCTTCTCTGATTTGCTTAGCATGGGAGCAGTACAAACTTGCGCAAGTACTCAATAGCAATCTGATTTCTAAATGACTTTACTGAAGAAAATTCAAACGGAGAAAAATCACTTCTAAAATTACCAATCGTGCTTTACGCGATACAAACGCTGACAAAACTACTGTATTGCTCAGTCACCTAAGATACAACTATGCTTATATTGTAGGATACTGCTGCTAGCCCTAAACATAGCTCTTATCTGCACTACAAACTTGCTTTGATCAAGTGCAGTCAGGAGCGGATCCAGGGGGGGGGCGATTGGGGCGATCGCCCCCCCTAAAACTTACGAAAGTAACATTTTTCACCATGATTTTGTACAATTCAAAAAGACACTAGGCTGACAACGGAGACTTGACTGCCAAATATTACTGAAATCACCCCCCCTAAACTTACGAGCTAGATCCGCCCCTGAGTGCAGTGACGTAACTAGAGGTTTGAGCTAAGGGGAAACTTAGCTGAAGGGAGCCCACTGGCTAACACTCAGAAAATAGTTGAGAAACAATAGCAAATCCGGTATTGAACAGCTATACAAAAACCCGAAATCACCG
>JGI24158J21664_10008122_pt1 | contig 13954 bp, 8 predicted proteins | sample Ectturendosymbi3_FD_21664 | JGI IMG/M metagenome (IMG submission 21664) | reverse complement strand
TCCATTTGAGCTACTGACACATTGGTAAAAACTTGTTCCAAATTGTGTTCTCTTCGGTACTGTTTAGAGAACAATGGTCGTAACAATCCTCTGAAACATCTTGCCTGATGACCACGTTCATATCTCATTATTCACCAATTAAAAGTTTCCAAGAAAAAGAAACTTTTGAAGTCCGGTCCAAATCCGCAAATTTTCTGCAGTCCTCCGTTCGGTACTCATGTCTTACAAATATATTGTCAATGAGCGCAGTTTTCATTTCGCTAATTAAAAACCTTTTGTAGAGTTGACAAAGCAAGGTACAGTGGGCATTGATGGTCTGTAGCAGACACTGCCGCGGCAAAAACCTTTTAGCAGTTATCCAAGCTACAAAAATATTCTATGCGACGTCCCAGCACTCTCATCCTGTTGACAAGTTTTTGAGGTCTTTAGTTCTAATTGCAAGTATTGATTCTAAAAAAAGTCAGAAAAAACAGCCAAACTTACATATTATTGTTTGTGTCTGTCTACTGACACTTGCGTTGGTTGCTTGCTAACTTGTTGAAGTGTGCTGTAAGTGGACTGCGGCCGACAATGTCACCTGTTCCGGCTTGGAAGCAGCAAGCGTGTCCAAGCTCGCTCGCTCCAGCGTTGAACGCACGACTGTTTCGTATTTTTCACTTTTGTTTTCGTTGCTGCCTACAGGAGTTGAATGAAGCAGTCACCACGACCTTCCTGCCAAAGATGACATTCTTTTTAGTTCCGTTCTTCACCCTCTTTGTTCTTCGCACGTCGATCATATGTTCTTTGCACCGATCACTGCAATATCATCAAGTGCCAGTGTTTTCGTTCTTATTTTCTCGCAGTGCTGCGCATCTTTTCATTGCGTTGGAAGGTCACGCAGCAACTTTTCAGTTCTTTTGAAAATCACCATCCAGTGTGGCTTACTAATAAATAAATAAATGAATGAATGTGTGACGAAAAGCCTCAGTTGCTGCTCAAAATATATTGGGAAGAACTTCATTTCAAGTGGTGAGTTTGCTTGTATAACGTCCATACAAGCAATACAGTAGCGACCGATACTTCAGTATTCAAAGCCGGGACCCAAGACCCAAAGTCGTCTGCTTGTAAATGCTTAAGTCTCCGCCATTGCGACGCAGCCAAATCCGTTCGCAAAATTTTTTAATAAAAAATCCATTGCGTAGTATTTACGCTTGTTCACTCCTGTAACTTGCAAGCAAATGCTTACGGTTGAAACGACGAAAAAACTAGTGCAAGACTTAGGTAATGTTGTTCACGGCGTCGGAAGAATTTTTGCAGGGTGAAATCTTATTTTGCCAACGAGAAAGTAGAGAAACGTTTTACCACTAAAAAGTTAAAAGGAAAATATCTAATGTCAAAATCCAGGGGAAAAGGCCCCTTCGACGCTATGATGCTGTTATCACCGAAACCCAGCTTCAAGCAACCACTGCTACGAGTCACACATATTGTTAGGCGCTGGTGGTCTGTTTAGCTCGGAATAGCTGGCCACCACCATTTGGTCTGTAAAATGCTTAAGCGTTCTTGCTCAATCAGTTTTTTCAGTTCTTGCTTCAGCACATTTTCTACGTTTCTTCAAACGTGAGTTGGCAGATTCCCCTACGTGTCGTTGAGAAATCCAGACTCAGGTTTGCTGTGAGCTTTCGAGGAATCTGCTTCTAATTCATTTTTCGGGAAAGTTGGTGAACGAATGGCATCGAATATACCCCGTTCCAGAACCGTCGCTAGAAAGTTTTCAATAAGGGGGCTTGACATTCTAAAACTTGGTAAATACGTATCTGATTTACTGTTTCAATTTGGGGCGGCTTGGAGCTTTGTTTGGAGGTGTAATGTTCCCCGTGGTGACGGGAGTGTCCCGTCCTCTCGTTCCTTAAAATTTAGCTGCTACACAAAATCTTAATTTTTTCTACACAAAATAAGTGAATAAATGCAAACCCTTATTAGCAAATGAGATGAGTAAAGAGCCATTCGTCATGGTGACATTCCAACTAAATTTCTTAAATTATCCAACTCTGCAGTGACACCTTTTTTAACTCATATTTTCAACAGATGCGTGACAGAAGGCATATATCCCAACTATTTAAAGGAAGCTCAGATTGTACCCTTACGTTAGTCAGGAGACTCAACAATATGAAGTAATTATAGACCAATCTCCTTACTACCACAATTTAGCAAAATTGTTGCATGACAGATTATATTGTTACCTGAAAGATTTTAGTTTATTGTCTGGACATCAGTGTGGATTTCGACCAAATTCTTCAACAGCCTTGGCACTAGAAGATATTTATTCTAACCTTTCAGCCAATCACCACTAAGGACTGCACACTTGTTCGCTATTTATAGACTGCTCGAAAGCATTTGCTACTGTCAGTAATGAAATCTTACTTAAAGAAATGGAAATGAGCTTTTAAATTAGAGGTATACCACTGTGTTAATGGAAAGCTGCTTGTCAAATTGTAGACAGTTCACGTTTGTGCAACATCTAAAATTATTAAAATTACATGTGGCGGTCCACAGGGTTCCACTCTTGGCCCATTATATTTCATCATGTATGTAAATGACCTTTCCAAATGTTCTTCATTCAGTACTAAACTATATCTAGGCCGTAGCAACACTGAGGCACTTGCCTCGGTAAACATTTTGGAATGCTGCCGAAAAACAGTTTTGTAACGTTGAATGAAATCATATTGTGTGGCTGTTTAAAAAAAAAAGCACTGCAGCTACACTGTGTTGCAACCACTAGAGATAGAACTAGCCAAGATTAAATAAGGGGAGGATGTTAGGTCTCCATAAACTACAGTTAACAACATACCCAACGGGAACGTAATTAACATACTGTATATGCAACAGGTCGGGCCGTTCGATGCAAGAGCGGACTGCGTTAAAAATAAAAATTTGGCCAGCCCGTCCTTTTCTGCATTCCGTCGGCCCGCCCTGTTGTGCAGCCAGCCGAAAATTAATGTTTTTCGATTGGAAATGCGGCCCTCCAGCACGCCCAGCCCTCCGTTTGGCAGAGGTGGCCATGGATCCGGCATGCCGGAGTTGACTCCAGCCGGATTCTGCGTTTTTTGTTCGAACCTGGAGTCGGACCCGGAGTCAAAATTTTGTGAAAAACCGGACCTGGATCCAGAGTCACTTTTCAATTTCGGCAGTAGAGTCTATGTGGTCATTTCTTTAGTAAAAACATGGGTAGTATTTGGTTGGATCAATGATGGTAGCCGGAGTCTGAGCAGGAGTCAGATCCTCAATTTTGAAAAATTGCCAGTGTCAAGCAAAATTTCTGACTTCACGGCATGCACGCATAAAGTAGTACTCTACATATCAAATACACTGAGAAAACTGATGATTGGGGCTTAGGGATTGTTGTTCAGGTAAATGTGTCGGGTTAGGTTTAGGTTAGGGTGAAAAAAAGAAAACTAATTGAGGTCAACGACTACCGTGTGTACTCGCCTATTAGCCACATCCGCAGATAAGCCGCAGCAGAAATTTTAGCCATACACCGAGAATAAAGGGCAATTCACGAATAAGCCGCAGGTCAATTGAGCTTTTCACCGGTGAAGACCCGTGTATTATATAAGAATATTATAAGAATCTAGGCATAAAAACAACTTACCGGTATCTCTGTCAAGCATACTTGTCTTTACGTTTTTATCTCACGATTTTATGTCGCATTTCGACAGAGACATGATAGCGCCCTACTTTCGTCCATTGACAATGGCATTTGTGGTTCAACTGGATGACTGAAATTCCGTGATAGCTCATGCGAAAACTTTGTCCCTCTGGGTATGTGGCGCGTATAAGCCGCAGTCAAAATACAGGCCATATTCCAGGTAAAAAGAAGTGCAGCTAATAAGCGAGTTTACACGGTAAGTCCGACAAATTTCAACGGTGGAAGTTATTCCCGTACTGTATTTTGTTGTGGGCACCTGACATCTCACCAAAATGTTTTAATTTACACAACACATATAAAAAAGTAATTACAAAAAACTTTATTTCTTTATTCTGAGAAGTGAAATAACTGAGAAACAAAAAAGGTCAGAAATTTCTGACTTGCGAAATTTCTGACTTCACGCCATGTGCGCATGCACAGAGTGACATTCTACATATGAAATGCGCTGAGAAAACTGATGATTAGTGTTTTGGGTTTAGTGTTTAGGTAAGTGTGTCGGGTAACGGGTTAGGGTTAGAAAAAGAAAAATTTAGGTCCAAGATTATATCCAATTTTTTCAGTGGATATAGTTATACCCTTACTATAGCTTGTTGTGGGCGCCTGATATCTAACCAGAAGCTTTAATTTACACAGCACACATCATTAAGCTCTCGCCAAACTTTATTCCTTGACTCTGAGAAGAAAATAACTGACAAACAATTGTAGGTCAGAAATTTCGCAGAGGTCAGAAATTTCGCTTGACACCGGATTGAACAATTTTGGAACAGGAGCGGAGTCGGAGTCTAAAAAAGCGACTCCGGCCACCAGACCCGGATTTACCAATAGGCTATGTAGGCTTAAGGTTAGGGCCTCAAGATCTAAGGGGCCTCCAACAAAGCATGGTACGCATAGAGTCAGTGCCGGATAAGGTCGCGCGGGGCCCGTAGCATTTCAAGAGCGCGGGGCCCCAAGTAAAAAAACATCTCAACACCTGTTAAATCATAAAGTGTGTGGGTAAGGCATCCGTGTTTCTAGCTATACTCTCTGTATGCTCTATCCAGTTTGCATCGTGACATGGCAGTCTGAGTGTATCTTTCTGACCGCCTGTGTTGCCAGATGGTTGTGACCTAAATCTGCTAAAGAGTGTCACAAAAAACTGCTAGATTCTGCTAAAGGTCTTGTCACAAATTTTTAACTAAAATCTGCTAAAAGCAGTGAAATTCTGTTAAAAAACTGTCATTTTTCATATGATTAAAAGAAACCTATAAAGTTATACAATGTACCAGGGGTGGCCAGCCTATGGCGCATGCGCCAAATCTGGCGCATTGGATGATTTGAAGTGGCGCATTGTATACTTGTAATCGTAATAAAGAAAGTAAGCCTTTCCAATTTTTTATTAATTTTTGTTACGTACAAATCCCTTATGACATGCCTGTTATCATCTAGCAAGAAGCTTTGACGAATAAATTAAAAGTCTTCATTTCGCAGTTAGAAAATGCTGATATCGGCTAGTCTCCGTATTTAGAGGAGGAAATTGAATGTGCTGCTGATAATGGCAATTCGATAAAATACACTACAAAGATAAAATTAAAGCACGACTCGTTTGAAAATCGCTTTTGTGATTTTGCTAAAGAAGAAGACAGAATTTTGGCATTTATAAACCCATTCTCACTTAGTGAAAGAAAGACAATGAAAATGCCAAGTAACACATAAATGAAACTTCTTTGACTTGAAAACAAATTTAATATTGAAAACGAAATTTGATGCGCTTTCTTCAGTCCCTGGTACTTCCGACGTGATTAATTTCTGGCGTATCTTACCTTGTGAAAATTTCACAGAACTAAGAAAATTCGCTCTAAGTCGTATCAGAACAGTCGCCAGAAGTGTTTAATAGGGGGGGGGCTTTACGTTAGTGCAGGGGGCGATAAAACTCCACTGATTTATAATGTTTCATTGTTCAATTTGAGGGGCTTGGTGCTTTGTTTGGAGGGGAAAAGTCTACCGTGGCGACGGGACTAAGTTATATGTATGCCGTTTTGAAATAACCTACATGCAAATAAGCATCTTCGTCCATGAAATTGATTAAAAGCAAAACAAGGTCGCGCCTGACTGATTCAAAATTGAAGAATTTTCTGCTGCTCTCAGTAACAAATTCAACTCCAAAAATTGAAGAACTGGTGAAATGTTTGTTAAGTCTCATTAAAAATTAAGTAAATTTGAAGTACATTTGCCAGTTTGCCAGACATTTAATTTGTGTTTGATTATATTACCTGATAAATAACTAGTGATGTGAAGTAACATGGCTACAAGTAATATCCGACGGTATGGCGCATCTCTACTCACGTTTGGAAAATTCGGCGCATGGCGTACGAAGGTTGGCGACCCCTGCAATATACTAATTTTTCGTCTTGCACTCGCTCTCAATAAGCATGGGCTGAAAATGCCGGTCTTGGCCAATATGCTTTTCGGCCCACAATTTTCCACCAGTCAGCATTTTGACTTTTTGAGCAACGTAATTGCAGCTTGCCTCGTTTTTTGTGTGACACACACTTCTTGACGATCTTTTTCAAATGGTTACATGTTTTTATACAGTAGAACGATACTCAGCGATAAACAATCTGAGCATAGCTTCTGCCCTACAACTTTCTAAGTCTGGTCTTTGTAACTTTGTGTTACATTAGAGAGCATGCAAAAAGTTACTTAGTCTTATCTGAGTGCTTTTGCTACCAGTTACGCCTTTTAAGCTCACAGTACTTCGCTATGATTGCATTGTTGCAAACTTCGCAAAAGGCTTTTGTTGAATCAGCAGGATAGGCAGTAGGCAGAGCCAATTTCTGCAGTAAGTTCTGAATCTTGCAACCACATATGTCGAAACTTTTGGCAGCTTTGGTTGGCTAGGAAGTTTTTTTTACCAGAAACTGAACCACTTGGAAATATCGTGTCGGGGATAAAAACATAGTCTACCAATGTTGCCTTTCAACCTAACGCGCTCACTAACCAAACAAGCGAATAATTTAGGCTTCACCAAGCTATCTAATTAATTACTTGTTATCATGATACAATCATCTGCTTGAAGCAGATTCTTTGCATCATAATAAAAATTCCAAATAATTGCAGGCAGCTGGTGGTGCTTTGTCCAGGTGTTACTCAGTAGCGGTTCTAAGGGGCTGGATGGGCTATGCCCTCCCAGATTTTTGGCTGGCCCCCAGTTCTGTGCTGAATTTCATGTTCAAGTTCGTTGGATTGACATATACAGCAAATAACTTTCAGCCAGCAAAATTTTAAACGATTTGAAGACTCTCTGGCGACGGTTCTGACGATAATCACAAGCCTATGTTGGGTTTGATAGGGTTAATCATGGTAAATCAATCTTCATTACAACGGAAAATCACCATGCAGGAGAGACATTTATGTTGGCTCCCACTTTCTTCCTTGGCCCCGCAGTGTCCCCCCAGTTGTTTCATTCTAGAATCGCCACTGGTGTTACCCAGTTAAAAATGTCATGAAGAAGATAAGCATATTTTTTGATGAAGAAGGTGTAAAGTTTTCATCTTGAAAAACTCTTAGAATAGGTTTTTGGTCACGAATTTGTTACCTGCTAAACCTGCCAAACGGTTGGTAAAATCCTGCTAGAAAATTAGCTTACGGCAAGATTCAAAATTTTACAGCTAACAGTGAGAAAATCCTGCAAGATTTAGCAGCTAAAATGGCAACACTGCTGACGCTGACCGCAATCTTATTCCTTTTGTTACATAGCTGTACAAAAAGAATCAAACAAGAATTTCTGGACACAGACAGCGTTCAATTGAAAACTTTCGCTTACTACTTATGGCAAATTTAGCAAAATACTGACGTCTTGACTTCTTAGACTGAACAAGTATTTATATATAATGTAATAAATAAGATTTATTACAGAAGATCGCGGGGCTCCCAAAAGCGCGGGGCCCGTAGCAATTGCTACATTTGCTACTATTGTTAATCCGGCACTGCTTAGAGTCAATGACCGGTATATGATCATTTAGATTAAATTTCGTCAAAAATTTATGTCTTTATTATTATTTACGAAATTTAGTGTTATTCAACTTTCGTGATGATAACACCAGAGTCTTCCAACAAGTTTCCATAAATCTCAATATGACGGTTGGTCAAGCCGTATGCCAACTATTGTGTCGATCGACTCGATTTACTCAAAGCAACGTATATATGGTGCCGCTTTAACAATAGTAGCAAATGTAGCAATTGCTACGGGCCCCGCGCGTTTGGAGGCCCCGCGGTCTTCTGCAATCAAACCTAATTTATCATATTGTATATAAGATTTTTTTCAGTCTAAGAAGTCAGTATTTTGCTGAAGTTGCCATAAGTAGTAAGCGAAGGTTTTCAATCTTGTTTGATTTTTTTTGCACAGTTACGTAACAAAAGGCATAAGATTGCGATTAGCAGTGTTACCATGTTAGCTGATTTGCTGCTTAACCTAGTAGCCTTATTTTCTCACTGTTAGCTGTAAATTTTCAATCTAGCAGTTAGCTGATTTTCTAGCACGGGCCTGCACAACATACAGCCCGCAGTCCGCATGCGGCCCGCGAGAGCTGTCTCAATTATAGAAAATGTTGCAAAAGCTCGACCTCGAGTCGTTCCAAAATTTCTTCCATACTACAACGAAATCTCCACATCAAAATGAAATAGACATTTGCGGCCCGTGGCAAAGTTATGTTGATAATTTGGGCCTTCGCCCTTTTTGAGTTGGGCAGGCCTGTTTTAGCAGGATTTTACCAACCGTTTGGCAGGTTTAGCAGACAACAAATTCCTGACCAAAACCTGTTTCAACAGTTTTTCAAGACAAAAACTTTTACATCTTCTTCATCAAAAAATATACTTCTCTTCTTTATGACATTTTTAACTGGGTAACACCAAGACAAAGCGCAACCAGCTGCCTGCAATTATTTGGAATTTTTATTATGATGCAACGAATCTGCTTCAAGCAGATAATTGTATCTTGATAACAAGTAATTAGATGGCCTGGTGAAACATAAATGATTTGCGTGTGTGCTTAGTGAGAGCGTTAGGTTAAAAGACAACATTGGTAGAATATGTTTTTACAAGGACGTTGGAACAGCGGTAGGGCAGTAAAAGGGTTGAGGACAATGCAAACTCATAAAAAACAACAAAAAAATCGTTGCCAATAATGCTTGTTTCTGTTCAGCAACCATGTTGACCTAAAAAATAATACCAGAAATTACAGAAAACCATACTGAAGTTTGTGGGTGCATGGAAAGCTGTAATAAATTTGTTCAATTCGTTCTTGATAAAGCATAAAATTATCTATGATACTTTTATGAAAAGACGCCCCCACCCCTGTTGCCCTCTTTTGAAGAGGCAAGGGGCAATGCCCTCGTCATGCAGCCGCTCTCCGCCGTTCCTGTGTTTTTATCCCATGGCACGATATTACCAAGTGGTTCAGTTACGCTAGTAAGTAGTGATGTCTGGTAAAACACTTCCTGGCTAACCAAAGCTGCCNAAAGTTTCGACATATATGGTTGCAAGATTCAGAACTTAAAAGTTGTCTCAGTGCCTACTGCCATCTTGTAATTCAAGAAAAATCTTTTGCGAAGTTTGAAATAATGCAATCACAACGGAACACTGAGCTTTATAGGGCATAACTGGTAGAAAAACCTTCTAGGCAAGACTAAAGAACTTTTTGGGTGGTCCTTGATGTAACACAAAGTTTAAGTTACAAAGACCAGACTTAGAAAGTTGTAGGGCTGAAGCTATGCTCAAATTGTTTATCGCTGAGCATTGTTCTATTGCATAAAAACATGTAACCATTTGCAAAAGATCGTCAAGAAATGTGTGTCATAAAAAAAGAGGTAAGCTGCAGTCACGTTGCTCAAAAAGTCAAACTGTTGACTGATAGAAAATTGTGGGCCAAAAAGTATATTGGCCAAGACCGGCATTTCAATCCCATGCTTATTGAGAGCGAGTGCAAGACGAAAAATTAATATCTTGTATAACTTTATAGGTTCCTTTCAATCATGTTAAAAATAAAAGATTTTTTAACAGAATTTCACTGCTTTCAGCAGATTTTACCTGAAAATTTGTGACAAGACTTTTAGCAGAATCTAGCAGTTTATTGTGACACCATTTAGCAGATTTAGGGTCACAATCATCTGGCAACGCTGGCGGTCAGCACGATACACTCAGACTGTCATGTCACGATGCGAACTGGAGAGAGCATGTAGAGAATAAAGCTAGTAACACGGATGCCTTGCCCACACCCTATGATTTAGCAGTTGTTGAGATGTTTGTTTTTAAAAATTAAGGCCCCGCGCTCTTGAAATGCTATAGGCCCAGCGCAATCTTAATCCGGCACTGCTAAGGTACTGCCAAAGTTTTCCTAACATCGACGAAGGGACTTGGTTTATTCGGGAACATTGTTTGTAAAAGCATTTACTTTAACCGGGTAAAGTTTGTAATTATTTCCTGTTTAAAGTTATAAATTTTTAAAGTAGTTACGTAAACATAATTTTTGTAGGTTTACTGCATCTCTTCCTGAATTGTTCAAGGTCTTTGTTTCTTCTAACAACTTTATTTATTGCATTTCGGACTGCGAAGAAATATCCACCATTGTTTTTCTACGGTTAGCAAAAAAACTGATGAAACAAGGGCTTTAGCTGAACGGCTGTATGAGTTGAAGCTTGCATCACTTATTCCTTTTTCATGTTTATGTTTTACGGAGGGCTTCCCTTCAGTCCTTTAATTTCACAAAATTGTGGAAACTGATCCGCTTTTTATTGGTAGAAAGCCACAGCTACATTAAAACCATCAAGCAACGATTACATAATTTCAGGTGCATGTACTGTATTTAAAACTGAGCGAGTGATTTTGCAAGCGGTTTTGCGTTGAACGATTTCGCTTTTTCCGCAATTACTTCTAAAAAAGTTAGTATCTCTTCTCCAGGGCGCCCCTAGAAGTTGCGGGGCCAAGGCAAGACCTAAGCGCGGTGCCCCTCTAAGCAGCGGTTTTGTGACGTCATCATGCTTGCTCAGTCAACCGTCCTACGACCTTTTTGATGAAGATGTTTTAGCAAAATGGCCTATGTGAATATCAAAAAACATGGCAAATTATTGGATTTGATCTAAACGTAGCAGATGATATTACAAAATTTTATTTTTTATTAGGAAGGGCGTGGACATTGTTCATGTGTCACATAGCTATGTGCAAGGGCGTACGGAAGGGGGTGGGTGGGGTTAACGTCCCCCCTTGAGCTTGATATTTTACAAAAACTTTATTACCTGCGAAAAGGAGATTCATTATTTTCGCATACTTTTAGCTTGTTAATTTGTCGACTTAATGCAAATACCACGGAATAAATTTGCATGCAAATTTCATGGAACATCGTAAATGGGCCAAAAAGTAATAATTAGGTTTTGGTGGTAATCTGGGTGATCGTCTGCGTCCAGAAACGATCTCATCACTCTTTGCAGACCTTTCGTCCACTACGCATGTTTAAAATTGTGTTCCGCGATAGTTCACTTTATCCGAAACAAATGTCTTTGTTTAGTCTGCTAAAGCTGATCAGCGCAAACGCCGACCGCATTGGCTACATTACCAATTTCTGTAGCATGGTAGAACTCTAGCAAGAGCTCAAAAACAGCAGTTTTTAACATAGAAGCATTCAGACATTTGGTAATGTCCCAGCAAATAAAAGGAAAACTAAAGGTTTGCTGGACTTCCATGCATACAAAAATTTGAAAGTTTTTTTGTGTACTTTATGCGCATTCTCAATTCTTGCGTAGTTTAGCAAGATTCGATGTTGACTGCTCGTATTCGACAAGACATCGGCGTAGCCTCATTTTGCCGTTGTAAATTGCTCTGACGCAATGATGAGCGTGTTTTACTCCCCTGTTTTAAAACGCAGCCTGATATTTTTGCAGTTTTTAACTGCTGTGTCGTAGCGTTGATTTTATTTTCCTTCGATATCCTAACTTGGAGCGCTGATACTTTATATTCAGTGCAATGACACAAAATAAGCAGAGTGCGTGTAGAAGAATATGCATATTATCATGGGCGCTATTTGGTGGGGAACACGGGGACGTGTCCTCCCCACTTGTTCAGACGGGGAGACATAATATGCCATGTCCCCCCCACTTTTTTCTCTTTAGGTTTTGTATTTGGAGAGGTTTAAAAAAATGATATTTGTCACCATTTGTGTGAATAGCTTTTCATGTTAGATGGTAGGCCACACATATCCAAGTTGATGTTGAAATAGAGTTTGGTGTGGTATCAGTGATTGTGTTAATTTGTAAATTTTAGCTTCGATAAAATAATTTTTAGCATTTTTCAAGTTTCTAGAGACCGCGAAAGATGTTTAATTACTTCTGTCCGAGATTTTACCCTGTGTGGTATAGTGTTAGAAAGGTTATTTTCTTGTAACAGTGAGAGTATTACAGCAGCACATGTGAGAGACCACTGTATACAGCCATGATTTGTTTTTGCAGAAATGTACCTGGCTTCGCTGTAACGTTGGCTATCACGTATTCAGAAACAGACAGCGTATAAATTAATGATGCCAGTGTATATAATGTTAGAAAGTTAGATTTTCAGGCAAATCTCTGCGAAACTTTTGCCGAAGGCAAAAACAGCGCTATTGTGGAGACTTAGTTTTGGGATGGGGAGTTTAGCAAAAGACTTTTCAACCACTAGTGAAAAGGGTTTCAATCACAACGTTGGAGAAGTAGCCTACAGTATTTACCCAGCTGTATATTGACCTATAGCTCAAAACGTAGGGACTTGACTAGGAAACAAGGATAAAATGTACATTTATCCTAACTTCTTGTAATGTCGCGACAGTGGTGACCAACAAATCCAAAAGATATTTTTTCTTTGACACTAACACTGCTTGTGCTGAATGCATCGGTTTGTAAGTCATCTGATTTACTTGAGTTTAACCAAACCCACAATGCAGCAATGTTTTCATNCAAGTGCGAAACATTTGCTTCACAGATAGGTCACACCTCGTTTTGTTGGACATTCGTTTCGTGTTGAAAGTGAAACATGTTGCTTTTTTGCCAATTCATCGTTGTGCATTTTGATTTAATCTCAAATATATTTTTGTGACGTTATGCAAGCTAAACTCTTAGAATGAAACTTTTTGCATGGTGCAGACTTATAAGTCTGGCCGGGCTTTTCGGGTCAGGTCGGGCCGGGCTTGGGCTTAAGTTTGTCTAAATATTTCGGGCCTGCATACAAAACTTTTTTATAATTTTAAGAGTAACGACTTCTTTCTGGCGTAGATTTGTTGTGCTCACCGCGGTAACTTCTGTGAGTGAAGTGATTGTGATTTTTCTTCAGCTAATTCTGTTTGCAAGCACAGCTGCGTTCTTTTATTCTCTGCAGGGATTAGTCTCGCACTCTTTTTGTGAAGGCGACAGCGGTGAGGAAATTAGCACGCGATGGCGTTGCGTCGAAAAGATCAATCACTCAAGGGATTCTTGGCTTGTTTCAGAGAAGCCTACAAGCCGGCTTTTCATATCCATAGACCTATCCTGAAAAAAATTGTTTATGCCTATAGCTAGGCATACCATATTTTTGTGATTGAAAATCGGGACGCTTCAGAACGAGCCCTATCAGATAAATGTGTTTCATATCTTACCGAGCATGTAGTCATTTTGGATTCCTGTAGTTGAGGCACCAAGAAAAACTGAAATAATGCATTTTACTAAGAAATAAAACAATAATTAAGCTTTTGTAAATTTACATATTCGGCCAATCATACTTTTCTGTAGAGGTAGTCAATACTTTCTTCAGGAAGTCTTTGTTCGATTTCATTTTCTCGTAAAAATCACACGAGGAAAAGTCAGTAATAATTTGACTTGTGATAAGGGCTTTCACATTCTGCTTCTGTTATCAGACCGCATGTTATTCAAGGTAAAACAAATTCTCTCAATAGGAGCTGATGCACCAAGTGTAGGACCAGTGGCGTAGCAAGGGAGGAGCCCTGGAGGCTCCGGGCACAGGGCGGATACTTCTGGGAGGCGGAAGTTTGTTGACTGAAAAATAATTATTGAAAGTAGTTTGATAGTTCCAACTCCTCTTTATTATTTTTACAGTAGCCTAAATAAATTTTTGAAAGTTCTTACTCTTCAGTTTTTGTTTTCAGAAACTCTAGACTGGTAGGCTAGTCTTAAAAAATAGGAAATGTGGCGGCTGTGGAGTGAGCAAATTGATTGAATGTTTACTCAAAAGTATCGGTCAAATCCAGTTTGTTAAAGTGCCCCAATGTTTGTTTTGAAA
>JGI24158J21664_10008120_pt1 | contig 13957 bp, 10 predicted proteins | sample Ectturendosymbi3_FD_21664 | JGI IMG/M metagenome (IMG submission 21664) | reverse complement strand
TTCTATTTTGCAACGTTTTGCAAAAGTTAAATTCCAAAACATAAGATGAGAAGTAGGGAGTTACTTCACACAAAAGAAAACTTTTGATATAAAATGAAGAAATTGAAAGCTCCACTCTTCGATAAACTTTCTTGTAGAAACTTGCATGTGCAGACGCAGCTTTGGACGGTGCAAAATGTAACGCAATTACGGACCAACACATGTGCAGTCATGACCCTACAATTTTAAAGTAGCACAACTCGAGTTTGAGCACTGGAAACAAAAACAATAAATTATGTTTTTCTAATGTGCTGGTCTGATGCATTGCACAACACTAATTTTGTGTCCTTTCGCTTTTGCTTGTCAGACCAGAATTTCAGATGCATATGGAATGAAACATTTGCGTCAAATAGTTGAATAGTTGTATTGGTTTGTATCCTGTCAATGTACGCCCTCAAAGCAATATTTACTGTCAAAGATATTTCGATGGTAAATCTCAGCTCTTGCACATGCTGAAAATATATAACCTAGCACTTATTCGGTTGTGCCAAGGTAGATGATATCCAAACGGCCAGTCAAAGTTTTGCTTCTTACCGGACAATTGACTGGAGGAGGGATATAACGTTTACGTCGTCATCTTCTCCAGGCGTCACCATTCCTGCAGTTCAGAAGAACAACCAAACTGATAAGAACCAGAAATTTGAGCTTCAACATCGCTGATGTTTCTATGACCTTCCTTTCCGAAAGAGTTTGTGACTTCAGGCGTTGCAACCCATTTCATTGTCGACGTACCTGTCGGCACTGAGTTGCAAATTGTCAATCGGAAAAGCCTGCAGGCAGCAGTACTACATTTGAGGCATTGTAGTCATGTTGCACAGGAAAAGAAAGTTGTGCATTGGTTTTCTTAGCGGCAAGTTGAGGTTGTTTACCTTCAATTTCTCTTGAAACTACTTTCACCACCTGAAACGCCTTTTACCTCCTAAGAAATCATTTTTCATACTGCTGCAAGGCAATGATAATTATGAAAATGTTGTTGTAAGGTTTGTTTAGGAATTCCAATGAAACGCAAAGCTTATGGGCAACTACGAATATTGGATTTCCTGTGTGATGTAAAAAGACTACCCATTCTCATAAAAGGTGAAGCATTCTCACATCATTTTCTTCAACTTAAGCTTTGGCACCTCGCGACAGGCAGTTCTCTGAGCCTGGAAACCTTAATTTACTTCGTCTGACTGGAGAAACGTCTGAGCGGATTGTATCTGATGTTGATGAGATAAAATATGGTTAAGTTCATCACTTGAAGATTATATTGTCTAAGTTTTCATAAAACTCGAACAAAAATTAGGAAAGCTTTCTTTACAACTGGATTGTGAGACGATTCTTTTTTATCGCTCTAAGCCACCGGCAAGTGCGAGCCACACAAGAAACGTTCAGCGAGTTACAGCATAAACAAGAGCAGCAAACTACAGGCAATTGACGAAATTACAATGATTGCTTCCAAACTGAATGTGATACGCGCAATGCTGAAAAGTTATGTTCACTAATGAAGTTGTCCAGCAACATTGACAAGCCTTGAATGTCATCTGTCTGGTATATTCAAAAAATGTCAACTACTGTATGAGAAATGCACCCGTGGTTCGTTTCAATCTTCGTTCTGAGACCAGCTGACGTGTTGAGAAGATGGGATGCAAAGGGATAAACCATCGTAAATTGTGGATGTAGCTGTGCTTGTGGTTGTAATTGTAGCTGTGTGATGCTCCTAGTGTTGCTTTGCACGTGAACGTGCCGACAGCTAATCACTTAGTTGCGAATGTAGTGCATGTTCTCTCGCTTGGAAACAATTAGATAGGAATTAAAATTTCTGAAAATCTAAAGAAAATTAAACAGATGAACAGGATATGATGACACAGATTAACATTTGAATGTATTCAGCAGAAAATAATCGCTTGCTTTAAATATGAACAAAATGGTAAAATCAAAAACCTGATTCCAAATGTTTACTCATCTATTTCAGTTCAATGACTTTTTGCTCCTATTTATTGCTAATGAGTTTTTCAAAACGTGGAACTGTGTTGTTGATAGCAACACGCATGTCTGTCTGTGCATTCAAATGGTTTCTTGGTTTCGTCTAATTGACAAAAGAGTGCTAAATCCTGCCTCGCATAAGTATGTGGTTGCAAATGCAATGAGCACAGCTAGACCAGTTTTTCATAATCTTGGAAAATATTAAAGGTTTACGTTGGAGAAAACAGTTTCACAGAACATGCACTGAGGCTTTTCATAATCCTCAGTTTCTCCGATGCAAGTGACCCCAAAACGAATGTAGTCGTCATTATATTTCCTTCTAATCAACACGATGAAGGATTATTATGACGATTAGAAATTAGAAAAAATTATGTTATTAATCCTCACTCGCAATTTCGGTGAGCGGACTTTTACGTCTCTCCAAATTAACAAAAAACAATTCATTCCAATATGAAAGGCAATGCACGCAATCCTTTGTCCTACATCACGATGGAGTCACCTATGAGCTATTTACTAAGAAGAAATGAAATGCAGAGTCCACACGTATATATTTTACCTCAGACTGTATTAGAAAAAGTAATTATCACGTCCAGGAAATATTATCACGTAACGAATAGCAATGCGAATATCTAGTTCATTCTAGACAAATCTAATACACGCTGGTAAATAAGAGGTTAGATTGCAGGTAATGTCTACGCGAAGAATTAACATCGCGACACAGGTTTGAACAAACATCGCGTTTTTGTCTATAATCCGTTGCAACAGAAAAAAGTAGCACGGGAGCAATATATAGATCAATTTCCTGCCCTTAACACGGACGCTTTCTCATCCTGTAATGATGCCTCCCACTCTTGTTTGGAAACCAGTGCTGCAGAACCCGAAGGGTAATTTTCCAGAAATAAAAACTTCCAAAATCTTCAAAATTTCAGATGAAATTGTCTGCAATTGCAAACAACGTCATCAAGATTTCGCAACCAAAGCTAGTGATCATTTAGGATTGCACAACGCCTAAACGCATAAAGAACATTCCGAAAACACTCGATCAGGTTTTTGTTTATCACAACACTTGACACAATCGCCACAAAAGAAGAAGGAGAGCAGCAAAATATAAATATAGAGCACAGGGAAGTGTGCCAAGCAATGCAGCTTCAAACACCGCTGCCAACGTAGCTGACTGCAAGGAAAACAACATGCCCCTCAACAGGCAGCGACACTCATACACAAAAGCTTGTATGACCGGTAGTTGAAACGTTCGTAAACAGCTTAGCCTACAGAGTTTGTTGAAGCTTGGGACTTTGTGGCACATTCTAGACACTTCTGTTTGTTCCGGTAAACCCAGATTGCCCGTGCAGGCGGCTGTACATGCAACTGAATTCATAACGGTGGGATTAACATTTAAACGAGTAAATGCCGTTACTAGTCGCAACAGCTTTAGCCTGAATTTTGAATGTAACAGTTCGAAATCGTTTTGTAATAGGACACAGAGTGAACTTTGACTGCTGCTTGGCCAAAGCCCAAAAGACTTAGTGCGTGCGCAAACACCTGTTTTGACTTTTTGTAGTGGAAGAAAAGTTGGAAGAAGTTTCGAACAACGAACGTTTGAAAAGCGATACGAGTTCAATTAAGTGAAAACCGTATGTTCATGAACCAAAAGTTGAGAATGAAATACGGTAAGTATGTGAAGTGTAAAAAGAAAATTTTATGTAAAATTTTGGAGTGCTTTGCCGAAAGGTAAAGTTATGTGTTTTAAGAAAAGATATTACAAGGAGACTTAGAGCCCTACGGGCCTATTTGTTTCAGTTGCTATTGTTTCTTACGTTTCATTGCGGTGCTGCTGTTCGAATGTGCAAAAAGGTTGAAGTAAAACGATTGCTTCAGGCTACTCAAATCTTTGAGTATGTGTCCACTAAATAAAATTGCTGAGGTGTATAAATAACAGAGTCAATTCACCAGAAAACTTTACATGGTATACAAACGCCGAAAAATGTAAATAATGTTGAAGTAGAAGATAAGGTGCTGCAAGTTCTCAAAAAATGACACAACTATCAACAACGATGCGATTGATGTTGTACACAGAATCAGACGAAAATCTCAATTTACTCCAAACAAAAATGGACTAGTGTTATTCTCAGGTACAATTCTCGGACAACTAGAAATGACATATAGAGACCACGGAGAAAACTTATCTCTACTGAGTTTCATTACTCGCACAGACAGAGTTTAATCACTTTTTGTAATTGAAAACACATGTAAAAAATAGCATTCGCTTTTTCTGGCGAACCAAAATAATGCAATGAAAATATTTGTGGTCAAATAAGCGGAAAATACATATCAGTAAACATGACACAACTTTCGAAGTGGACGCTATATTAATTAGTAACTTCAAATGAAATCACTGGAGAAACTGCAGTTAAGCTTTTAAAACTTATTTTCACAACGAAGAATGACGCTAGTCGTCAAATATGCAATTCCTCAGGAATCAATTCGAAATCTAAACTGAGATTATTATGCGGCTCTGAACGAATGAAAAAGACATCAGTGAAAGGCAACCGCCTTCATGAATAACCACAATTCCTCTACAGCATCTCGTTTTGGTAAAAGAATCAAAGAAGCAAATGTTGTGTCAATCAGGACAATGGCCTTCCCTTGCTCACAATAGATAGAAATTGATCATGGCGTTTCGATGTCCAGAACAACTACGCCACTTGACGCAGCTCAGACGTTTCCTCTCAGCTGTGTTTGGCATTTATCGGGTATCGCTGAGAGGGTTTTCTATGTTGCGGTTCAGAAGCTTTCTCGAGCTGCATTTGGAATTGGTATAAAAAGCGACGTCGAGCCAATGCCGAATTCCAATCTTTCTTCTTTATGAATGTAACATGAAAGAACAAGGCTTGTTGATTAGCTAAATGCAAAACTTTGCCTATCACCTGGGACATTTATTTAAACGTCAGAAACGTTACTAAATGTTGAGCTTGAAATTTTGAATTTTTTGTCCCACAAGTTTTGTTTTGGGCGGCTATCGATTGCAATGTATGGTCCATAGGTGTAGGAGAAGGCAAATGTTTTGGGGTGCGAAGGAATTTTGCCCGAATTTCCCCAAATTTGCCCGAGAAAATTTGGGTCACTATTTGTGGGTACATCTTCACAAGCAGACTGGTTTTTGGAATAACCTCCAAAAAAGGTCTTCATGTGATCCTGCAAACACAGGGCGCCATTTGTTTCAAAGCAAACCACGTTGGGTGCCTTTTTCAAATCAAACCACGTTTGGCGCCATTTTGTTCCCAATTTTCAGGGATTTTGCGAAGGTTTTCACACATTTTGCCCAACTTTCCAGGGATTTTGCCCAGATTTTCACCACATCAAAACCTCAAGGGTGCACTAGCACCACCTGCAACCCCGACACCTATACCACCAGTGTAGTCTTACAAGATGAATTTCTGTGGAACAGCCATCTTTTCTAACGCACACCTTGAAAACCGTTGGTTTTGCTGTGAAACATCATGAGGTCAGCTGCAGATTGGGCGGCATGACAGCGAACTTTATTTATGATTTTGCTGTGTAGAAGAGATAAAAGTGTAGAAATATTCCGAAAAATGGTTAAAATCTACCAAATCAAAATGTTTGAAAATCTAGAATGTTGGTCTTCTTAACTCACTCTTTTTGTCTTTTAGATGTCCTTGGATATAGGGCATTTGATTCATCTTTCAAAGGCAACTAATACTGCGGAGATATTGGTCAAAAATGGGTATTTTCGCCATGTCCCCCTAAAAGTGGGAAAATTCGCAGCCTATCTTTCATTACTTTTTCACCTTATTGCACTGCCACTCATGTCGCTACCTGTATCATCCATCAACTCAGACGAACTTTGAAAGGCAGCTGTTGAGGATAAAATACGTTAAAATCCTCTTATCTCCGAACTTTCAACGTTTCGTCAGTGTCTGACATATTCATCTAGCAAGCAATTTTTTAAACGATTTTCGATTGCAGAAATGTATTTTATGCTTTGTTGATTTTCCACCCTGGTCAAAATACAAATTGAGCTGTTCTCTCGTTGCAATGTTGTCAGTCTCAATGCAAAATCATTGTTTTTTGGTTTCATTTCACACGCGCAGCCTCGTGGACACCCTCCTCGTGTTTTTAAAACAGAAATGTACGAAATTACGAAAAGAGCTACCAAAATGTCGATGTGATTCAATTGTGGGGTGACTTTCGGTCAGGATAATTTTTTTCAACGCAAAATTTCACAATTATGAGGTATTTTGCAGATTGAACAAAAGCCGCAGTTGCTCAACCTGCAACGACGAACGTCGTTCTACAGAGACAACGACGTAAAGTTCCCCCTTCTTGAACAATTCTGCCTGAAGGTCGTCGTGTATAGTCTTTCAGTAGCGGCTNTTTATTTCAGGCCAAATAGGTATTTTATCCCGTTATCCAGAATGGAGAAACGGAATTTGTTTACAATTTGTGTTTCAAGTTGACAACCGTGCTGAGAAAGCGCCTATGACAGGGGTGGTCAAACTTATTGCAGTAAGGACNCCATTTTTCTTTTAGTACCCAGCGAAGGGCCAGTTTTTACAAATTACATTTTTTTTATAAATTATGTCATATTTTTTAATATTTTCAATTTTTAATATATTTTCTTTTCTACTATTCAAACTTAGTTTATTTTATCAGTAGGATGGTATTTTATGGCATGTTTCATATGTTTCATATTGCCATATTTTATTGTATACACGTATGCATGGTACATACGAGGGCCGAAAAAATTTGCAGTGGTCTGCATATGGCACCGCGGGAAGTAACTTGACCCTCCCTGGCCGATGACATCTTTGTGAAATCTATAGCATGCTATGCTTAGCAGTTGATTGTTGTTACAGTGAGTCCGTTTTTGTTCGGTTTTATGTGACATTGGATTACGGCAATTACTTTGTGTTTTGCATGCACAGTGCTTTCTTCCTTGTTATTTGTTTGGTTACAGTTTTGCTTTTATCTTCCTACATCTACGCCAATAAGTTATATTGCTGTATTCAAAATCTTCAAAAACTGCTTTGCTAGCGTGGACTGCAAAGCGTAGGAATGCTAATATGCATAATGCATTAGTCGTTGCTGTCATGTCTTATTTTGTGAGCAATAATAAGATCTGCAAACCAAATTTTGTAAAAACGTTTACGTGATTTTGGCAATCGTTTGTGCTGCATTTGTTATCAACTGAGGACTGTTAACGCATCCTGTGCCCCAAAGGTCAATGTGGCCAAATCGCGCGGAAATGAACGTGTGCCGTTGAGAAGGAAGTTTCAAAATGTTCAGTTTTTAGCATCAAACAAGGTCGCAGAAAATCCATTTCAAACCCGATGGTTGTCACTTTAAATGGTGATTGATTGAATTTTCATATGCCAACTGTGTTTGAGTCACATCTTATATTTTTACTTAAATCTCTCACATTGCTGTAAATTTGTGTTGAAAAACCTTTTTGCAGTTATTCAAAGTTCTCAAGCTGGCCGACCAAACAATCTACAGATCTTTTTCATTGCTGATCGCCTATTCTATTTTCTACATTCTCAATTTAACCGTGATACAACAAGTGAAGTGATTTTTTTAAATAGCTTACATACATGTTGTGTGAGTTTTATTCAACAGTGGTGAACAGTTTCTATCGTGCGCAGTGAAAGAGCAATTAGTATCACTTTAGCTCATACTGCAATGTTTTGCAATGCTTGCCAATTGCTGCAATCAGTTACCAAGTCACGTTTTGAAGACGTCATCAACGACGTCGTGGCAATTTAAATGCGTAGGACAGGCGTACTGTGCATACAACCTTGGAAAAATTCCAGTAAAGATTCCTTCTGTTCACAGATTGATTTTACGTGGCTTACATGAAACACGATACGTAAAATACGGGTGTGGATTGGAAATAGCGTTTCACCATCACCACTACAGAGTGAAAGCTTTCGTTATGCTGCAGAAACGGTTGGTGGCAATTTTGGAAAATGTGAAACTACAACCGCACGATGGATGAGCGGACATTTTTCATTGAAATATAGGCCTATTGAAATAATGATTGTTTCCGATTTTTATTGTACTGGCTAAAAGCACCAAGTTCCTCGATTGCTTTTTGACTCCTTATTACTCTGTGAACTTATGCAGAAAAAAATTATTTTTGCTGATAACCAACTCGGCAAAGCTCAGCGCTTGCGATTCGTGACTTGCAAACTTTCCAGGAGTTGAAGTTAAACCTAACGATATTGAAGGCATAGTTCATTTAATGTCCTTTTCTCTTCTTTTTTCAGAGTATTTGTAATGTATTCCTTCTCTCCTTTGTGTACGATTTAAATAAACCTTTGTGTCGGATTTGCTGATGCTTAATTTACTTTAAATAGAACAGTGACTCTTGAAGGCAACGGAACTATCACCAATCTACTGAAAAGTCTTTTCCGCCCATACGAAGATAACGAAGATGTTCTCGATGGTTTCAGCTCTAACCTTAGTGGGTGCAAGAAAAATGTACAAGCTTTTGTTTCAAAATAGTCACGTTGGTGATTGTAACTTTCTTGTGAAATCTGTTTTACAATTTCAGAAGAAAGCTGATGGATTGAAAACATTGGCAATGCTAGTGAAAAGTTAAATTATTGAGCAAACCCAATCGTGCTTCTGGTTTAATAGTTGCTATACAGCATAAATCAAGATTAACTTGTGCCTGCTCATAACAAGTCATTGCTAAAATTCATTTCAGTTGATAGCAGATCCTAGAGAATTTTGAAGCAATTGCTAAAAAACGGCCACGACGACCCAAAGCGTCTGCGTTATCAGCAGATAAGCTTCATTTTCTTGCGTTTGTACCCTGAATAGCAGATGCCATTGTAAACATTATTAACTGTCTGGATGCTAGGTGGCTGACTTTCCAAAACGCCTAATGAAGGTCAACCACTTTTGATGTCGAATCCTACTATTTAACAGTAAACCACAAATGAATGAATTTACGATTGGTCAAAGTAACTTTATATTGATCGACTTTTATGGCCCGTCATAGTACTTGTTCAGCGGAATGTTTGCCCAGAGCTGGCCTTCTTCTTCACCGACATCTTATGAATTATTTCCGGTTACGTCGCGTTCATCATTGCCACGTGGTTGGACGCCTATTCGTTGCGTATGCGTCACGTGATCGCCTCGATAGCGTATCGTCATCGCGAGAAGGCACGGATCGTTATGCTTTACAATGACGTCTTGCGGAGACGAAAAAATCAACTCTATCGCGTGCGAATGACCATCCAAAAATTTGCTCGAAAGCATCGCTTGAACGTAAGGAAAAAATACATGGTCGTTCAACGCGTTACGCTTTCGCAGTTATTTTTGATTCAGGTACTTTCGAAAAAAATTGAGGTGCGGCACTAAAAGTCCATAAAAGTATGCTTTTGCTTCAAAACATCGTTTGTGTCATGTACATTCGACTATGCAATCTCTGACAAATTTCAAAGAAAAACGATTAACGATCTATATGCAAGGTTATGTTCCTTAAGCGTAAATTCGGACAAAATAGTAGCCACGGAGGTGTCTACGATTAACGAGTAATATACAAGGTTAGAACGATCAGAACGATTTACAAACTGAATACAAGGTGACGTTCTTTCGGAGTAATTTCGAACAAAACAGTACCCTGCTCAACCCACTGCACGGTGGCTCTCACGGTCATGGAAAGTGTTAATCTTTGTTATATATCATTAAACCTTTATTACATGACGCTTCTTAAACATGCCCCAAAACAGAACAGCTTATTTTGGTTAAAACACATTAAAAAGTTGTTACATATTACTACAACAGAAACTACGTGTATGGTGATATTAAAACCGTTTGATCATAACGGCCAACGAGCAAGAATTAGAAGATTTCACTCTAAACAAACGTGTTACTGGACCTCTTTCACTTTTCTGCATAATTTTTTTCAATTATCTAGTTGATTCTAGTAAGTTGAATTGCTGCTGTTCAGCGGGAACGTAATCAATTAGAAATTAGTCAAAATGGACTTTTCTGTCATTTTTCTTCTTATATATATAGGGGAAAGCCAGTGAACGCTTCGTTATGCGAATCTTTTCAATGGCATGCAAACTTTTACAGATCATAGTTGCAGCCCTATTATCTGTATTGGCAATTTGTTTCTTCATCTTGTTTTTATTGAACTTTTAAAAGGAAATGCTTCAACTCATAATTATGCAATTGTTTATTTTGTACATTGGTTTTAAAAACGTTGTGAGCTTTGCCGTTCAAAGCACCTTCTCGTTGTCACAATAAACTCTCTGTTATCGCAATGAACACTATTATCTTGCCATAATGAAATGGTGGTCACCTTTCTTAACATTTCGAAAAGTATTCAAGTGCCAGACGCAGTAGCTTTGCTAGGGTTTTGTTAAAGTGTGCAAGAACTGTTCTCATCTTTTTCCATTGAAGCTGTCTGTATTTCAATCGTATTGTTTTTTCACTCACAAGGTATACCCCTGTATATTAAGGAGCATTAACAAATTGCTATAGGATAAAGACTTGCATGAAACGAGCGACATGATTCAAGAAAAACATCCCGACTTATTTATCAAACGCGACGGAAACCTCTTTGAGGAGGGTTTGTACTAAAAATATACTTTTTGGTGTAGAAGTATAAAATACTTAAACTACTTTAACAAAAAAACAACACAATTTTTAACTTCAGGCGAGGTCTTTGCATTAAAAACGCATCAGAAATACTTCAGAATAGGTTAGTTAAACACATTTGTCACTGCTGAAGCTTCGCCTCTTTGCATAATGCTGGTAGTCGGCAAACCATACCTTGCGGAACATCGACTATACCCACTTGAATTTGCAATGCGTCAACATTTGTTGGAAAATTTGGCATAGATTTATCAGTAGGTGTTTTTTTGGAAACGAGCGTCTGAAAAAATTGCCCTGTTCTAATTTTACGCACAGGGAGCCAGCAAATGGCTTGTGAAAGTGCTTTATAAGAACCAATTGGCTGATAAATATTGTAAAATCGCAAAGACCTGCTTTGGTGTTTCATCCGGAAAAACACTTATTTGGCTGTGGGAAACAATTCTTAATTTGAATCAAATGGCTTGTTTGCAATATCCTGTTATTTTCTGCATTGGTATCAGTGGAATTATTTGCAAGTAACGAGTTCTCGTATATATATCAATGCGTCAACAGAGAAACACAAAATCGTCTTCTGCCTGCAACACCATCGCCAAACTCTTTTAGACCCTTAGCTATCCTCAAGCCAGAGTTGATAACAGCGATGGCATGAATCTTTGCATTGCTGTTGATATGTATACAGTATATTGAAGATATACAGTAGAATTTGCCTAACTCGTCACCTCAGGGGGATTAGAAAAAAGTGACGAATTAGGCGAAGTGACGAATTATGCAAACAGGTTAAAACTCGATCATAGCAGCTCGTGTACTTTATCGTAGTAACTCGTATACATAGTGCTTTTATTTGCAGCAAAATAAAACTTTATGACGTAATGGTTGTTCGCTAAATTATACNCAACTCTTTATGTCCCGGGATCGCCAAAATTTTGGCGCAGGGTTTGCAACGCTATAACTCGCCAGCCGATTGANCTAGAAGCTGTTCAAACCATNTACGGATTCAGCAAGNTTTTTAGTTGAGATTGAAAAAAAAATTTTTTCGTTTTGGGTTTGTAGTTCTCTGGGGGAGGACGTCACAAGCGGGAGTNTCATTTTCATTTCTTGGCCTAATTTAGGCCTAGTTTACGCGGCCCTGGACGCCAATCCAATGAGCCAATTTTTTTGCTCAAGTTTTTTGCGAAACTAGGCTAACAACCGAGTCTTTAGAGCCCTTGATTGGCTGTCTAGCATATCTGGATCCAAACTTATGCCACCAAAACCAAAAAGTGGTCAAAATTTCTACCCCTGCAAAAGGAAACCTTGGTTGAATAACACCCAGTTTGGATATGGCCATACCTAACCGCCAGAATAGGCTAGAGAGCTGTTCAAGCCCTCAAAAAACTACTGAAGACTTGTAGTTTAGACTGCAAAAAAATTTTTAGCTTGACATCTCTGTTTTTTTGTTGATGTTTACATAATGAGAGCATGCGTATGCATATTTGTTTTCATTTGGATGATGGCGTCATATCCTGGGAGTCGAACAATCCATCAGATTTTGTGACTCAAAGTTTGCTTGGATTATAGGCTGGAATACGAATCTTGAGAGGGTTTGAAGGACTTTCTAGTATTTCTGATTCAAAAGTTATGGCAAGATAGGCATAAATTGATTAGGGGAATCCTCACCAATTTCCTAGAGAATCCCTACAAGACTAGGGGCTTTCAGATCTAACTTGGGCACCAGAAACGCCAGAAAGTCGATCTAGGTCTCTACAGCTTCATATTCCAGCCTAGAATACAACCAAAGTTTGAGTCACAATTTTAGCTCATTGTCCGGGTGATGACGTCATAAAAGAATAACCAAAAAATAGTAAAATATACCCCAACTCTGACCACATCCACAAAAAAACCCAAACCCAAACCTCAAAAGGTTTTCGTTTAGTGCAATCTCAGTGCCATATCAGCCCAAGTCTGGCCCCACAAAAATGCTTACAGAGCGCCCCCTAATGGTGATTTATAAAAAAAAGTTTTCGACGTTATGCTGCATCTCGAGACCGAATGGACTTCAAAACACAATATCCTAATTGCAGACACAATTTTGGCAGAACCAGGCCCGTAGCCAGGTTTTAAGGCTTGGGGAGGCAAAATACATTTTTATGGGGGAAAGATTTTTATTTTCATCATATGTTTGAAAAAATTTTTTCTGAGCACAACAAAATTTGGGGGTCACAAAAAAGATTTTGGGTAACTGCCCCCGAATGCCGCACTGTGCCTGCGAGCCTGGGCAGAACCGTCGCCAGAGAGTCTTCCATTGGGGGCCTAGTTATTCTGAAAATTGATATTTAATTCACAACATGAACAGCATTTGCAGATTGTGCAAATTAATTATATCTATTTTCCCGAAAATACGCATAATAGGCTCGTAGTTTCCAACTAAAATTTTGGAACAAGCTTGACAAAAGGAATTGGGTCGTGAATCATTGTCATTTAATTGACGGCGATCATTTAGAGATGTCGTAATGAAATGCCAATGTAAAAAAAAATTTGAAGGAAAGCAGAATCAATCCTATCGTTCAGTTATCAAAACATTATTGCCGAAGGAGCAAACATGAGGCCGGTCAAAGCATGTGCGCCGCCATGAACGTTTTCTTTCATTAGCACTAATTGATAAACTTTACCATGAGCTTATGTGAAATATGCTTATAAAGCCTGCGCATTGGGCTTTTAACTGGCCGAAATACGCATGACTGGACTGTTAATCTCCTGGTGAATGGTACATGTTTAGATTAATAACATTTTGTATTTCAAATCGCCTACAAATATTTAACAAATATAGAGTAAGGCGTGGACAAATCTATGGGTGGACGCATCGGTTAACATCCATAAACCACTATCTGCACTACTCTGTTTCGAGACACCCCCCAAAATAGACTCTTCTAACTACACAATTAACTCCATCTTGTTGTCTGAACAGCAGGCTGCGCAAATGTGTAACTTTGGTCGTAAGCATCAACGGTATCTTGCTGCTATGCAGTACAAAATAAGAGAAGACTACCTGGGCTAGACACAGCAGGCTACATTTTTTTACAACAATGACTACACAAAATACGTTGATCAAGTGGAAGTCTGACTTCTGGACTTGCACAACTAGACATGTAGGCAGGGCCGGATAAGTGAATGCGAGACTCGTCATGGCAACCCGGCAAAGTCGTGACAGCGATGAAAATCGCGTGATATCTGTGTTTTTTGAAGTGATAAACTCATCAGCAACTTCAATGTGTTCAATAATACAAAGATAACTTTACATTACAGTGTTTACATGCGCACATCAGGTGAGAAAGTACGCATA
>JGI24158J21664_10008116_pt1 | contig 13959 bp, 10 predicted proteins | sample Ectturendosymbi3_FD_21664 | JGI IMG/M metagenome (IMG submission 21664) | reverse complement strand
TCAGTCTATTCTCTCGCTTCTTTTCTATTTGCATTCGTTTTCTTTATAGTGCCTTGTCCGTCAGACATGATGTATGCTAATAAATTGCTGCCAGCATAGAGCTGATCATGAGCAGTTACCATGGCGATAAGCGTAAAGTAGCTCTGCACAGTTCCTCCCAACCAATGAGCCATGGAACGGACAGCGACGTCTATCGTTGGAGAAGTGTTTACGGCGACAACTTTCGTCGGACAAGTGAGTAATGCTTGGGCAGGATGTCAGTCAAAGGTTAGTAGCAGTGTTCCTCTAAGAAAATTTTACCCTGAGCTGATGTTTGTTTAGGTGCGCATGGAATGGCATGTTGTAGTCACACAACCAGTGAAACCGTTACAAGGGCTGTGCAACGTTTATGCGATATTAAATCTGAAATATTGCAAGTCGGTCAGAATGAGATTTCACTGTGCAAATGGTCTCTGGTGGTACTGCGCGTTTGCGCAACTTAGAGGGTACATTGGTAAGAAGCGTGCAATTGGTTTTGGGGTAGATATCTGCATCTGATGTATCTTCTATTGTCTGCCTTGAAAGAACGACAGTGAAACCAATGTTGGTTGCATTTTACAACTGGTAAAAGGTTCGGATTTTTCTATAACGGGATGTCTACGAAAGTCGTCAATTAGAAATTGTGTAACTTTGTTTGAACAATGAGTTGGTTCTTTTACATAGTTGTGGGTGTCAATTGCGAACCTCAGTCGTCACACTGAAAAGTCGGAGGTTGTGCGGACAGGCAGTTCGCTTCTTTCTAGTGTGGAGCAGGAATTTGAAGCTATCATTTTGGAAAAGCGTGTGGTGTAGAATGTACTTCGATGTCGACTGCGGGTGCAAAGCATTAAGTGGCATATAAATTGTGCCAGTCGACTTTGCAAGAGTGAAGAGCACTCTTGAATAGAACCGTTCAGATGACAAATCTTGCTTCTCCATGTGCAGATGTCTGGGTCAAACAGACGCAGTAAACCGAAATGTCAACTCTGTTCCTTGTTGGTAACGATATTTGATTAAGGCGGGAGTTTTGCAGAGCTTCGACTCCAAGTGAAGGAACTTTATTTTATGTGTACTTGGATTAAAGATAGTGTCATCAAACTTCCTTCAGTGGATTTCCGGCGTAAAGCGCGCAATGAATTGAAACATTAACAAAATGCAGCATGTATGACCCGCAACCGTTGTCTTGTAAGCAAATTTTTAAAAGCTTGTGCTTGGTAACAGATTGTTTAAAATACATACCGGGAATAGCATGGCACTTGCTCAAACCCCAGGCCTCCTGTGGACCATCAACAATTTTTATACAGAAGTTTTCTTATTTGGAGGATGAACTCGTTATTAGTTTAATGATCACGCCTGGATATTCATTAATCAAAGTATTTAAGCTCTCCAACAGCAACAAAAACCACAGTAAGTTATGAGGATATCTTTGTTGTGAGCGCAAAACTCAGCAAAATAACTTGGCCTGCATCAGCGAATGAAATACTAAAGTCTTTGCCAATCTAATTTCGGAAATAACATGGGCTCTGGTGAAAGTTCAATCGTCCTCGGTGAATGCTTCTCCAGATTGCTACGACTGCTCATTTTCTCCATTCGCGTAACTTGTGGTGAGGCATACACAGAACCGTCGCCAGAACGTTTTCAACAGTGGGGCTTCATGTTTGCGCAAGGGGGCTTGACATTGTAAAAATTGACAAAACTCCACTGATTTGTGGTGTTTCATATTTCAATTTGAGGGGGGATTGAAGCATTGTTTAGGGGGGATTTAGCTCACCAAAGCAAGCGGTAGCAACGGGTCTGAGCCTACTTCTTTATGAGTGCCAACAGCGGCAGCGACGAGGCGCGGTCGACCCCCCAAATTTTGGACAGCAATTTTTGAACAGTTGAGCAAATTATTGTCATGAACTCGCAAAGCCAATCATTTTTTAGAGTTCACGATTCTCGTCCCCAATAATTTTTCTCCCTACGCGCCAGATTGGTTTTGTTTATGGGTGCATGGTGTTGCTCATACCGAACATTTGAACTATGAGTAAACCGTTTTTCAAAACTGTGTGACTGTAACGTCGTTTTATTACCACCTTCGACAACTGCGACGTTTTCTGCTGCCAGTTGTTTCGAGCAAACGGATTTCAAGGCTTTCCCCACTGACTCATCAGCCCACGTACAACCACCAGGTAACCTATGAGGGTTTTTCGGTCTCCCAACTGCAAGCTTGGGAATGCTTTCAAGTATTTACAGACTGCGTTTGTTTTTATTGTTTCGCACCCGAGTGTATTTGCAGTAAACACAACCTGACCACTTCCAACTGCGCTTTGCGATTATATTATTGTTTAAATCGGCCTACATGCGTCTGGTTTATTTGCAGTGCAGTACCAAGCTGTCCCAAAGCCGCCTACGTGCGTCAGGGCTCGTTCCGCATGCGTCAGCGTGGTTTTCTCACGAGTTACTTTAAAGGTTTATAAACGTTGGAGCAGCCAGAAGGGAAATGATATTGATCTTGATTGCATGAATGGGAATGACGTCGCTTCCTGTCTGCTGCCCGCTTTGGCTTACGAGCATGTTTCAAGTTCCGAAGTGCCATGGATTTGCCATTACTTTCAAGAGCGCATAACGGCGATTCTAACCAACCACTGATACAAAAAAGGATGCGTGCTACTATGAAACAAGGTGTCATTGGAAAACTAATCCCGTGGAAAGCATTCGAGGCAGAACCGTCGCCAAAACGTTTCCAATAGAGGGGTTTTGCGTTTGTGCAGGGAACTTGACATTCTAAAAATTGAAAAAAACTCCACTGATTTACAGTGTTTCATATTTCAATTTGCGGGGCTTGGAGCTTTGTTTGGGGGCTAAGCCCACCAAAGCTCCCCCAAGACGACGGGACTGATTTGAGGCCGAAAATACATGTTAAACAATGTAAACAAGAAAAAGCGTTCAACACAAAAGCGTAACTATGTCACGTGAACGTTGTGTGAAAATGTGAAGGATTTGTGCCCAGAGGAAGGCTCAATGAGCACTCTATAAAATTACGTTGGCTCCAGGCGACCAGTCCGTTCGTTAGATGTCATCCATGAAATTGGGTCACAGGCCTCAACAACCTCCAAGCAACATTTTGAGTAGAAATTGCGTGAAATCCCAATTACGGTTTTAATATGGTCCCGAAATCCCAACCCTGGCACCCAAGGAATTAAAAAGCGAAGTTATTTTTTCAAAGACGTATAGTATGAAATTCGCAAAGATCAAGCAATGGTTTCTCGTCTTGCAGTAAGCTATTGGCATTTGTAAAAACGTTTTCTAGCAAATAAAAAGAACCGGTAACAATTGCTTGGCAACCAGTTTTTACCAATCTGTGCTTTATTTTAGTTACACATCTATGTAATAGCGCCAAGTTGCAAAAAATCTTATCTTGCAGGAGAGAGAGACTGGTGTAATATAAATAGGGAACTTGCAAGCAGTTTGCATTTCCCTTGCATGTTTTCTGTCAAGTTCTACTTTCATGAAAATTTTTCTCTAATCAGGACAAATGTTGCTCCCTCAATGAAATCAAACGATAGCAACAATCGTTTGATGTTTTACTGAAGAAGTGTCAATCACGCGCAGCGCAGTTACAGTACTACACCATTGCTACAAATTTTTTGGAATTCATATGTTTTTTGTCTAAGTTTGCTCATTTTTCACAGCTGAAAAGTGAGTCACAAGAAAGAAATGCCTTAATCGCTAGAAGCTCGGCAGGGCTTTCCTTTGGAGTTTGGGGAAATAATCTTGTTACCGTAACAACGAAACCAGCTCTCTATAACTAATTGTTAATTCTCCATTTCAGCTAAGAGGGAAGTGTGCACGCCAAAAGCGTTAAAAATCGAATGGCTAAAACGAGTTTGAAAGGAAGTTTGTTTTCAAAAATTGCAGTAGTGCGTGAGGTGTCGATGTTCCCAGCAGATTGTCGCAAGCGTACCGGCATGTCTTTGATACCAACGTTCAACAAATTCTCAGGGTTAACGTGTGCATCCTGAAAAGCGGGTAAACGCAAGCCGGTGTATCGCAAAGGAATAATTTCGCTGATGCACCGTTGATCTTGCTGTACAGTACGACTCGTCTTCCATTTCATTCCAGTTTTGTGTAGCAGCAGTTGATCACTAACTGCACCCATAGTATGAAGTTCACTAACTGGATCGTCACAATCTTTTCTGGTTTTGTTAAGGTCAACATCGCATCCATTTACCGGAACATCCATTTTTTTCAAACTGCTGCAGTTATTGGATCATTATAGCGTTATTATCTTCGTGTTTAAAAACAACAAACTTCCCGTCCTGATCTGCTCGGCAAATCCCGATTTACCTCTCTTTTGTTGGTTTGCTCAATTTTCTTAAACTGTCACTTTGTTCTTCCGGTAAATTGTTCTAGCGGTTTGGTTTGTGTTCAGTGCCAGAGGTTTCAGGTTCCTTGATTTTGTAAAAACCACGACCACGTAGGCGGTGGTTCCATCATCAACTAGATCCCTATTAAAGTTTTGGGGAATTTTCAGTTTTTTGAGTAACACAAAGTCTAAACTCTGCATCATTTCTTCCTGCAAGCACCGCAACGCCTTCTGTTGGTCTGATGTCTTATATTGCAATAGGTAAAAAGATTGCTTGCACGAAAATATTCAAAACCTTTGCTTCAATGGACTAATGGGCCAATTCTCTTTTTTTCTCTGCGTGATAACAAGCTTAGTGCACTTCATCTTGCAATTTCTCCATGTGCGGTTACTGCGTATGTACCTTCATTTGACATTTGTAGCAAATGTACGAGTATCTATTCGCAAGGGTGCTTTTCAAATGCATGCACAGGAATGCATTAAATGCATGCAACATGCACATCATTTCCACCACTGTTACCAAAGCCCAAGGTCATCTCGCTCAGAAATGCCAATGATTTCCAGCGCCATCTAGCATGAGTGTTTTGACGCCTGTACTGCCACCTGTGACGGAAAGTCTTAGGCAACCTGGCCCTGCTATAATTTAGGATTTACGTTCCTGTCAGCTAACGATGTGCTATTATTTGCTTCATGTCAGTAAGTAGGTCTATTACCTACCAGGAGCTTCAACGATTAAAAGCTCTACAGTAGGTTTGCTGCAAGCTTCAGACTTGAGAGGAATCAGACGACTGGGCTCCGCTTTCATAACTTTGCGGTGATTCAGACTTGCACGTATCTGTATTCAAGTAATTGGTCTTTATGAAAACGACCTGTTTTAGTTACTATGATTCGAATTTACATTTATGAAAACGGCCTATTTTATGTTTACTACTAGTAGCAGCTTATATCTTGATTTATTCATTGTAGTCTATAGAGCAGAGGTTCCAAACCTGGGGTACATGTACCCCTTGGGATACATTTGTCTATCTCAGGGGTAGCCTACATTTAAGGTCCAGGCTCATTTTTAATATTTTATGTTTAGTAACTTTGAGACACAAAAACGGAATGTAGCCTTACAGTTTTAAAAATCTGAATGTTCTATTAAACGTTCAGTGGATTTTTGTTATTTTGCTCAGCATTATTGTCATAAGAAAATTTAGGNGCACATGCTCATCTGTCGAAATGCTGAAGGGGTACATGGTCAGAGTAAGGTTGGTAACCCGTGCTATAGGGTCTAGACCAGTGGNTCTTAGCCTTTCCTCTACTACGCCTCGCTTAAGTAATTGTCCTTTGTTTCAAGCCTACTGACGTTTAAATAAATTGTAAAAGTTGGGAAAACTTGTAGAAATAATTTGCAAAAACTTTCCAGGTTGTATAGCACGTAAGGGCTCGCGCACCCCTGAGAAGTTATTGACACTACGCTGGGGAGGCGTGCGCCCGCGGCTAAGAAACATTGGTCTAGGCCGGGGGTTTTCAACCTATGAGCCATGGCCCAGTAGTGGGCCATGACGCTGTTTTCAGTGGGCCACAGAGCTTTTCTACCATAAATTCAATTTCTACCATAAACTAAAAATTGCGTGAAACTTGGTGTTTTTCATTGAACGTTAATGGGCCAACGCCATTTCTTACTAATTTAGTGGGCCATGAGCAAAAAAAGGTTGAAAATCCCTGGTCTAGGCTTTGGAGTTTGCTTGCTAATTTCTCTGCTCGCGCTTTATTCCTTCAGCATATCACCCGCAAGCATCGCTTACAGATTTCAGGGCTGATGATGTGGAGTGTAACGTGAAATCGATATCCAATGAAAAATTTATTGATAGAATCGACTGCGTTACCTCTGCAGGGACTAATTACTACCACAATTATAGCTTAGTTTCATAAAATTTAAAGATTTTATAAATTAATGAAATCTGAGCTTAGTTTCGCATTCATTGATTCTTTTGTGAGAGCTTTAACGGTGTTATTGCACTTCGGTGAACTCGTACAGTAATAGAAGTGACCTGAAAATCACGAACTATTCTGAATCTGAAAGTTTATAAAATCAGATAAATTTCCTTTTAGATTTTCATCATTGACGCTGCATTTAAAACATAAACTGTCGTTCAAAAATATACCCAGACTGCAGCTACTATATAGCACTGCACATTGCTGAAGCCTCCAGCAAAATGCGTTAAAACGGTTGGGTGCTTGTTTCATCTAACAAACGTACCACCAGATGGAGGCAAAGGTTTTGCACGGGGCAGTTTGCGGCATTTAAATGTTAATTTTATTGACTCGACAACGGCAAAGACTATGACGCACGATGTCTGCCAAATACCGAAATGGTGTTGAAGTAAAGAAAAGAACAGTAGCAACTGAAGGTATCTTTGTCATGAAGAAGGTGGACAACATGGCAGCAAGAGATCACGATGGGGAAAGCATCATCACAAGACAACGAACAAAACAACGAAGACGACGAACTCGACAAGACTGAGGAATGGCATTGATGTGGCGAGAGCGTATACAAGATACAGCAGCACCACAAGCTGGCATACCTGTAGAAAGAAGATACAGCAAGATTAAAAACCCAGCTCAGATTGATGGTGCGCTAGTTTTGCGAAATGAATGCTGTTAAACAAAAAATGTTGACTTTTGAGCACCCACTAACCTTGCGAGGATCTTAGTACTTCTTATACACAGTCTCGAGGCAAGCCACCATTGAAAAATGTTTAAAAAAGAAGCAAGTGGTGACCAACTTTTGCTACTGGCAAATCGATAGACAACTCGGGAAAAAGTGTTTCTCTTAGCGAAAAAGATATCTGAGTTTTTTTCCGTTAGATCGAAACATAACTAACATGACCTTTATTGAGCGAGCGCTGTCACAGGAACAAGCGGATCGATGGTTCGTTACGACTGGGCAAAACGCATGCAGCAGTGAAATTGGTGATCTCCGGGCGCCGAATCGTTTTACGATGCGACTGATCCCAAGTGCATGGTGGTTTGACAATCCAACCAAAATTACTCAATAAAGGTCAGGCTCACATCTCATTGAATACGTCAAGTGGAAGTACCAGGGGGGATTGGGGAAAATTGAGTTCCAGACCACGGCACATTAATTCTTGGGTGTATCGGGTAAGCCGTAATTCTGACAGGGTCCCTGAAAACTGAGGTATTGCGAGATCTTCCACGACTGCTACACCTTAAAACACCCCTGAGAACACGTGGGCTTCAAAAATGGTGGTGACAAGAGCAACCTTCACTAACAAAAAGAGATAGATAACAAAACAAGGCCAAGCTTTTTGCCAAGAACGATAAACACCGTTTTCAAAATTCATTTAGACCAAAGACTAAGCTTGTTGAGAGCAAGAACTAAGTAACAAACTTATTTCAATGCGTTGATTGAATGGAAATCAGCATAATCACCTGCCACAATTTTGGCTGCATGTACAGTATTCTTAACACCTGACGATTAGCCTATTGCTTCAAAGCGTAGTCCTGCCACGTGACATCGTTTTGCCACGTGACATCGTTAAGCTCTTGCCACGTGACATCGTTTAAGCGTAGTCTTGCCACGTGACATCGTTAAGCTCTAACTTCAAAGCGTAGTCTTGCCACGTGACATCGTTTCGCAGAGCAACGACAATCACTAAAAAACATGCTTTATTCAACTTTTTATATTTTTTCCTTTGAAATAGAGTCTAAAATATCCAAATTAAAACAACAAAGCCCTTTTCGACCAAACTGTCACTTACATCAAGTGGCTTGACCACCGGAGATGTTTCAACTTTCTCCAGACGTGAACAGCATTCGTACTGAGTCTCTTTGCATTCCATCAGTACGAACATGTGATGATTACCACACTGCGTCGAAGCCGACATTTTCTGCATTTCTTTGTTTTTTGCTGGTTCTTCGATTACGACGTGATGCGTCAAGGTTGGAACACCAGGGGATCGATCGTTTGAAAGGTCAAGAGATCGATCCGCGGACTGATCACCGGATTGATCGCTGGAGCGCTGGTCTACCAGATCACGGGTAGCAAGCGCCAAGTCGTGCAGCTGCGACACCACAGACGTGACCTCATCTTCTCTGATGCGCGCCAGGACGCCAGCCAGCTTCTTCGAAATCGACGCAGGCTTTTGAGGACCGTCGTCGTCTTCGCGAAACAAGCTTTGGAAAACGTCGGTCACGCGGCAACTCTCCACGGTCTGAGTGGCAGCGTCGATTGCGGTCTGCGCGAAACGCACAGCCTGCATCGAGCACTTGTCCGCGTCGTTGCTGTTCAGCCCCGACAGGGTCAAATCGCTTTGCGACTCGTGCAGCTTGCCAGCTCTGCTGCCCGGGAGACTCCAGGGTTGACTCACGTCATTTGGTGTTTTGTCTCTGTCGGAGAGTGGCGATTCGCATGGTGGCGCTGCAGTTCGCGATTTCTGAAAAGTAAGTTAAAACTTCAAAGACGAAATGTTGAACCACCAAACAGGAAGCCACGTCTCACTTTTCTCTGATTGCTGCCTGTAAAAAAATTTCATTGCATCATAAGCCTGTGCTAAGATACTTAACTATGTACCTTGAAAGCTTATAATTACAGTAAAGAGTTTGAGAAATAGCAGTTTTAAGCTAAGTCATACAAAGGAAACTTTTTGAAATGCCGCAGATCCTTGTTTTCTTTCTAGGAATGGTTTGCAGCAATTCGAACAAATTATGCATCAAAGTTGCCAGCGGCAAAAACGGATTTTATAGGTTGAAAAGCAGAATTAAGAGCGTGATATTTTGCTGAATTACTTTGAAGTTAAAATCCGAGTTGATGGGTAGCCTGAGCCATGCCTATATGGGACGTTAGTTCAGATTGGTTTCACCATTCGAGTGTCAATGTTGAGTTATTTTCTTAGCTTGTTGCAAAATTATGCGTAAAAAGTAGCAATAAACAATCAATTCTTATCAAACAAAATCTTACCAGAAGCAATTCTTCCCGGGCCATCGAAAGATCTTTCCATTTAGCGAGGTCACCTGAGTGAAAGTTGTAGATACAGTATATAAAGTACGAAAATCGAAACATTAAAATTAGCTAATTCAGTTTCTACTCTAGCTACGCACTAAAATTCAAGGAACGCAACTATAGGTATAGGAGCAGGTAAACTTTTGGAGTGCGAAAGATTTTTGCCCGAATTTTCCCAAACATTCCCGAAAAGTTGTTGTGCGACTTTTACCTACAAATTTTCTCCCACAAAGATCATGAAGACCTTTTTTTGGTGTGACCTCCAAAAAAAGGTTTTTATGTGTTTTTTTGCAAACCTTGGACGCCATTTTTTTAAGTCAAACAACGATGGGCGCCATTTTGCCCGGAGTTTCGAGGATTTTTCCCAAATTGTCAGGGATTTTGCTAGGATTTTTTGGGATTTTGCCCAAATTTTCAGAGATTTTCCCGGATTTTCGACAAATCAAAACTTTTAGAGGGGGCCTACACCCCCGTCTCGTACACCACTGAACGCAACAATCGTATGTTTAATGATCTTTCGCTACTTTACTGAAACGAACAAAAATGTTTACCTCGAAGAGTTTGGTTCACGTCTTCTGCTTCTTGAAGAGCAACGCGCAGAGCTTCAACTTCGTCTTCGAGGAACTGCATGTCGCTTGACGTGGGCTTACCGGAGTGGTCGGTGTGGACGTTATCCTGACGACAATATGGTTACACCATAAAGTTGATGAGCGAATGGTTCTCAACTGATAGAGCCAGTTGTTCGCAATACTTGTTTTTTTCACGTTTGCTGCAAGAATGCACTTATAAAAGATCATCTTTTAAGAAATCGCGCACTCTATCTCTCTTTTTCGTAGAAACAGCACTGAGAAGAGATGAGTGTTTGCCGCAAAATCTAGTATGAAGTTTTGCCTAAGTAGGTAATCAGTCAGGTCTATGTTGGTGGTGTTGGTGATGCTGCATTGCTGAGGCAGCACAGTGCAATGATAGAGGATGTTGCTGGTAATTTGGATATCTCCACACACACAGCTCAGCAGCTGTTGTCATCAGTCAATTCCTTTCTATAGATGATGGCTTTCAACCCGCCGTGCCCACTAAAGTGCAATCGGTGAAACGCGTACTTAAGTAAGAACTGCTGTAACACTTTCGAATTTCTGACATTTTTCGCAAAGAGCAGATATTGTTTCAACTGTTCTGTATGAGAACTTTCCTCTTACAAAGTTTTTTGACAAAATTATAAGTAGAAAGAACTATAAAACATGATCTACATCTACACGGTTATATTTTCAACAGCTGATCATGCAATTGATCAAATACAGTTATTATACAACGTACTTCGCTGTTAAACCAACATTAATGTCAGAATTCACAAGCGTTGGCTTGTCTTTGCTTCAAATGCGTTGCTGTTGTACCTTCTCTTCTAACTGTTTATTCAAATTCTCATTTTCCATCTCGAGCTGCATCACTCTCCTCCCAAGCAGTCCGGCTTGATCCTCGGCCATACGGATGCGGATCTTTAAGTCCTTGCTCTTCCACTCGCCACTCGGGAGCGACCTGGCTGGAAGGAGGATTTCACCAAAGGAACTTTTGTATCGGTCAAGTTCATCTTGAATCGAGTCCTGGAAGAAAAATATGTAAGTTCAGTGAGGGGTTTCAAATTATTTGAGTATTACTGTGCCATAAAGTGGACAGGGTTGCAAATGGGTGGTGTGTCTGTTTAAATTTTTATAAAATATAAGCACCTCACATTATCGTCCAGGCAAGGGTTTCTTATTGACGTACGTATTTGACTGGATTGTCAGAATATTGACATCATTCAGAAAATAATTTTTGTCACTCCCGGAGAAAAAGTGGTTTGTTGTTTAAAGTGTACCAATGTACAAGCTCTAGTAGGCTATCAGCTATCACCATAACGAAAGAGAACTCGATGGAATATTGCAATCTCATTTCTTTGTTATCAGTATCCAGTTATTCGTGAACCCCGAATAATTTCCTAGAACTTTTCTTTTTACATCACAGAAACGATGAGATTATGTTAATTATCATAGCAGGTTGTCATTACTCGAGCATCATAAGCTTTAGGGAAATGGTGCAAGATTTGAAAGGTCACAAAAACTAACGCAGTTTTGGTGCAAGATCATAATTGTGCAAATGATGCAAGATCATGTAAGCTGGAGTAGTTTTTCTCGAAAATGTTTTTGTATAAAAATTCAAGCAATTATCAGCGTGTTGTAGCTGACACCAGTTTGTTGCAGAAACCATCCATTTACTACATTGCAATGCATAAAGCACCGCTTCACTTCTAGCTGACCTCAACATTTTCTGGCATGCAACAAAATACGTGTATCTAACCCAGTGATTTGTAGGTTTCTTCTTCCTTTCTTGATCAACAATTAAAAGCTCTTGGTTTGCTGCAAGCTTTCAAGGAATCAGCCAACTGGACTCTGCTTCCATAACTTTGCGATGATTCGGACTTGCACATATTTGCGTTAAGTAACTATTCTCCAGAGGGACTAATTACTCGAAGGGCTGAGAATGCGTAGTGTTACGTGAAATCGATTTCCAAGTAAAAAAAGTTTCTGATACATTCTACTGCGACACCTTGTTGGAGACTAATTCCTTTGTTGATATTTTTACATACTTTTGCACTCTTGTTAACTCATTTTTCTCCCATCAACTCAACAATCCACTGAATTTGGAGATTTCACTTGGTTCAAGTAGATTTTCATATGACTTAATAGCAGGTTGTTTCACATTCAATTCTGAAGCCCATGTGCAGTAGACAGGAAAATTGCGACTGGTGAGAAAATGAGCCACCACAAAAGAGAGCTCTTATGATGCGACAGTAATTTTTGAAGCAATACATCGGTCAAAAGAAAGAATGGGCTTTTTTGGCAGCGTTTCGGTCAAGAACGAAAATAGCAGTAAGTAAATTATACTCACCTTCTGTTTTTCAGACTCCACAAGCCTTTGCAGCACAACTTTGCACTCTTCCTCTGCAAACCTGATTTGCCGTTGAAGTTCCGGAATGGCACTCACCCGGGCAACAGCACTGTCGTCAGTGGGCACTGCTGAGGCGTGCAAGCTTAACTGGTCCACCTGGAAGAGACGATCAGTCAGACTATATGTTCACTCGACATGGACTTCGAAGCTCGGTGAAAGAAAACGCGTCTGGCCAACCTTGCTTCGAAGGCTACGAGCTTCTTTTTCGTAGATGGACTTCTCCGTTTCTGCCGCGGCCAGTCGCGAGCGAAGCTTGGTGTTGACCGTCTCGACCTGTCGGAATATCTTTGAAGTTTAATTGCCAGCTGTGCTAAACTCAAGTAGAACGATATGAAGCGTCACTGATCGCGCAAGCAAAATAAAATCTGTTTCAAGCTGACCTGCGTTATCTGGAAAAGATTATTAAAAACCTTTGAATTTTTTATCCGCATTTNTGAAATGACGGCAAAGNTGCGGTTTCGCGAATCCATCAAACATTTGACTGCACGATGAGCTATATTGATTTTCGGTTAGAACCGGTTAACAGTGTTAATTTTACGCCGCAACCGACACTTCACGCCGTATTTGATTAACAGTTTAAACTTTTTTGTGGAGACTCAGCCCGGTGCAAATCGTTGGTGGCGCATTTTTCGACCGAAAAAAACTGCTTGTTCAGGAAAAGCTAAAGCCTTTCCTAATACTTTTATTGAAAGGTATCACTTTTAGCAGAACTTATATGCTCCGAAATTTAGACAAATGAAAATGGGTTTCCAAACCAGATTGATGCGCGATTGTACGTGTTTCGACCAGTACTAGTTCTAAGAAGTGCAGCTAAATCAGTGGTCTTCAACGAGGGCGAAATCGCCCCCCAGGGGGCGATTTTGTGATTTACGAGATTTGGGGGGCGATTTCTGCAGGTTAAAGCATACTCAAATGTTGAATTGATTCCAAAAAATCAATATTTGTTACTTTGGAATCAAAGCCTTTGATGCACGTTCGGCTCCATGGTTCGTAACAAAGCCTATAAAACACATATCGGACTGTTCACGCACCAATCAAACTACTGTAACATGGTTCTGTGAAACGCTTCACTGCACCAACTATCCAAGACCACTGAGATTGCGACTGGTTGGGAGTCAAGCATTGCGGTTCTCACGAAGATTATAGGGCAGCCGATCTTTTGACCTAAAACTTGAAATTTTGACTTTAAAATTTACAAATTTTAACTTTATTTTGTCTTACCAGCTTCCTGCGTTTGAAACTGCAAAATAATTCAGCTATTGGTGTTGACGTTAACTCAGAAGCAAATTCATTCCGTATACTGCAAACTTTTAAAGAATTTGGTTATTTAACCTTAGCATGATATATTTGGTAAGTACATTAAACGCTACAGTAGAGTCAAACCTGGGAACATCATATAGGTAAATCACTATATGCATGATGAACAGAGCATTTACCAAACTAAGTAAGTACTGTACTGTAAGACCACGTTTCTTGCCTTCCCACGCCTAGCCTACTTCATATGCGATCTTCTAGTAATGGGCAAAACAGTATTACTACATCGGAAGTCGCAACAAGCCAATTATTATTTCAGATTTGCAACTAAACCTGCAAAAGCATATCA
>JGI24158J21664_10008112_pt1 | contig 13962 bp, 9 predicted proteins | sample Ectturendosymbi3_FD_21664 | JGI IMG/M metagenome (IMG submission 21664) | reverse complement strand
ACGGAAAAAAACGTTACGTTTCCTGATCAGGCTGTCACCAAAATCAAAGCAGAAGGACATCTTACTCATCTAAGAGGTAGTTCTGTTGCAGTTGATACCAGATTCTTGTTCATCTTCATGTAACCAGTAATGTCTACGACGTGCCACCCACAGTGTTCAGCTTCCCTAAGCAACTTCTACAAAAACATGCGCCACACACCTCACCTTCACTGTCCTGCAAGAACGTATGCACGGCGGCGGAGTCAGGGGGCGTGGATGCTGTAATTCCACCTTCTTGCCATCTATGATTGTCTCAAAAGTAGGTGGAACTGGACAGAAACGGCCATAACCAGCGTCGGTTTGGTTGTCCATGAAGACGGGCGGGCTTGATCTGCTGCACTGCTTTCTCGGCGTGTAAGCTTCGTGGAAGGATCCCTCAAATTCACAGGTGGCCATGTGCTTTGCACGAAGAACTTTGGGCCTGTCAGGTGTTTCTATAAGTAGAAAAGCGGCTGAAAACCAAATAGCACCAGTCGCAATCATCCAGCGGTAATAAATGCGTTTCCTAGCGTGTGAAGGTATACGCAGGAACAAGCGAGCTTCAAGGATTTTGACGAAGAAAGCTTAGTCCCCAAAAGCGTCTGGCAAAGGTTGACTTGAAGGGATTTCTTAGAGTTGAGCACAACACTAACATAGCGCTGGCGCTAACGTTTACGTTTGTTGTGCAGCGCGTTCATTAAAAAGGCTATTGCAAGCATTAATATTGGAGCGTATCGCCAGGGCCTCATGTTAAATATGAATTTAACACCGTCATTCATCATAGCTCGCTGTAAAGCCATGAAGTGAACCTGCTAGGACTTCACACGTTTTGTGAACTGAAATTCGCTGAAAAAAATATGTATGAGGAAACTAGGTGGTGCGGAAGGTATTGCAAAGAGGGCTGGACACGTACTTTGCCCTTCAACGCCCAGCTTACAAAATAATTTTAAGCGTCGTGCAACGTTCTGTGTGGACGCGATGTATTGCATTTACGCAATTCGCTAGTTCGAGAATAATTGACGCTTTGTGCGTGTCAAGCATGAAAAGTGAAACTAAATGCGTATCAGAAAACGGTAAAACAGCCTTGGAATATGTACCAAGCAAGCAAGTGAAATGCAGTTTATTATGCTGGAACAAAATGCTTTTACAACAGACAGCCATATTGGTCAGACATTGTAATCGTCACCCACCCCATGTCGTCTCCGTTGATTGAAGTACAGTAGCAGTTACAATTTTGAAATTGTTAAAATGGCTTAAATTTAAACCAAACGTTTAAGCGGACCTTATAAACGTTGCGTGACATGTGGCAGAGACAATGCGGTGTCTTTACAGCCTTTCACGTTGGTAGGCTTTCCGCATCGCCGGGGCTTCCATTAGCAAACGAAGTTGTCATGCAGTGGAATGCTTAGTGACTAGATCCATCGAGTTTTTCAGAATTGTGTAACTTGACAATTACATTTATATCGAGAATATAACAGCAGAAGCAAAGGTTGTTTTCATTCACCTCACACAGAATAATGCAACTGAACTCACCAGAACATGAAAAGAGGCTTACTTGTCGTCAGGTTACCAACAAGATTCTCTCGACGGAAAATCGGGCACTTAAAAAAAACTGCACGTGCTGTTTTCAAACTTAAAAAAAAACCTTGAACTAAGACAAACAAAGCCTTGAAGTGCTCAGTGCAAAAACTTTAGTGGTTTATGCCAGACTCTGTAACATGACTGCTCAGCCACCTTTGAGGAATGCGCCTTGATGAGTCCTCGACGTTCACAACGTCGGAGGCGCGCTTCGCCTACGGCTGAAACGCGAAATCCGGATAGGAAAGCCCATAGATGGATAACTTGCAGCAAAGTGAAGCCAAAGGTCAATCACTACTTCACACACAATGTGGAACTAGTTACCAAAACTGCCTAAACACTAGAGCTTTTAGTCGACCAGCAGCACGTGTTGATCGTAATGCAACCTAACGGCAAAACATCGAAGACTATCGCATCATCAGTATTATTTTAGACGTGTTGTTGTCATAATAAATAAGGTGCATTCATTTTGTTGGAGCAGTTAGCTGCCCAGATTGGATCAGTGCGAATTTGACGTTGATGTTTATGTTACTGTTGTTATAATTTAAGTCTTCTCTGCATCGTTTTTGACGCAAAACTACCGTCTTCATATTTAGTACAAAATGTGCGCCGTGCGAGTCCAAGAAAAGGCTTTAAACAAACGTGAGTTAACCACAAGCCAGTTTCTTTTTATAATTTAACGTCGCACGGTAAAAAGTTTGCTCTAACTTGTCAAAAAGCTTGCTGACAAATGAAACGTAGGAGTTTCATTTCCTTTCGGGTTATGACAGGATCTATTGCAACATATGTTTTTCTCAAGGCAGTCCAAACTGCAATTCGTAATGTATATACCTAGTTTGCTTCATTTTCTTTTTTCAACCTTTGCGGTCTTTGTCGTTTTGAGCGCTTACTGCTGCCCAATCCTACTTCCAGCCGTTCTAATCACTTACTGCCCATGGAAAGTTTTGGAGAAGCAGCACGAGGAATTCATGCGCTGTACGAGAAGCAGCGTTTGTTGTTTCGCTTTGCCGGCGACCCGGTTCTAAACGTCAGATACCTGACTTTTAATGTAAATGTTTTTATCATTGCGCTTCCTCGCAACTTTAGATTTTCCCGAAACAGTGAGCAAAAGCTGTGTCTGTTTCACGTTAGGTTCAAGTGCGAGGTCTACGTCGAAACCAGGAGTCCCTGTTGTGAGCGGTGGTTCTTGCAACAACACAGTCGTCAACGTCTCCTATACGATGACTTGGATAGGAGCGAACATAACACGTGTGGACGCTGTTATCACTGTTGCAGACGTTCCACTAACCGACAGTGTGACAATTGGAACAGGTAAAACTCAGCAGAATGACGTTTATTTAACTCTTATTTGGGCAGTAATAGCAAAGGCAAGTATTNNCTGTGTTACACCAAGGGTCCCTGCTCTGCTACCTCAGCAATCAGCATCCTAGTGATTGGATCAGACGTTTCGGAAGGTTTTTAATATTTTTGTAAGTAGGAGGGGGTTCTTTCCAAAAGCTTAAGGTTACAAATAAAGTTAACACCGCTGGTCCTTGTTGAAATTGCTCGCAGAAAGCATGCAAAAAAGGCTTGATATTTAACAGCACTTCCAATGCTGCAAATAACAATGGTCTGAAGTTTTACAAAAAAAACGATTATGTGTAAATATCAGCATGGGAACGAAAATATTAAGCCACAAGCAAACGTGAACGAAAATGTTGTGAAAGACGACTTTGTTTACTACAAACGTTCGTCCATCGATTGAAGAGGTCATAAAACTGCAGCATCTTAAAAACTAAAGAAATGAATCATTCAAAAATAGTTGTTGACGTTTGAAAGTTGTCCCTGAAAGCTCTCCGTGGTCATTGCAGTTCTAGAGACCGAACTGTCTTAGCTGGTAAATACGTACACAGTGTGCTGCTACGAGATTTCTTCAATTTGTTTGAGCGTCTTGTTGGGGGCTGGTAAATTCAACCAAGTTCCTGTACCCATATGCAACAATTAGCAACCTTTTCATCGTTTTTTTGCATTTGCTGCAGGAACGTTCCCAAACAACGTTTTGTCGCAGTCGTTCTCTGTCATATGGACTTATTCCGGGTCCGCTGCTAACTCCACCCAGCGGTCCGGAAATCCTGGTTACGAGATCGGCTTCCCGGTAATCAGTGGCACGCAATCCGGCGGACCTGTGAATACATCTCTCGCCAATCAGCTGCGTGTGTGGAAACCAGGTACGCATGTGTAGCGAATGTGTTACCAGTGACTAATATCGTCTGCTTTTCTTTCGGTTAGCGCAGTCAAAAACGGATTTGTAAAAGTGCTGCTGTTGATAACCGGTTGACGCACTCGCAGACACTCCTTGTACCCTCAGTAAAGCTCATTTTTCTTGTTTGCAACAACGACAGTCAGACTGTAAATGACCACGGCTGGAGGCGAGTCGACAACTGAAACGTTGTTTATAACGTAAGAATCTAAAAGTCAATTTTAACTGTACACGCAAAACAGCATCTGCTGTGGTTGCTTAGATTTTGGCTTTTGTTTGCCAAGGCTGATTCTCTAGACTAGTGGTTTTCAACTTGGGGTTCCATTTTTTGAGGGGTCGCGAATAGTGCAATGCTGTATATTTGCTTTAAATCGAGTTGTAGATGGGGGTCGTTGAGTCATAATAGGTTGCTATAACGGGTCGCGGTACAAAAAAGTTTGAAAACCCCTGCTCTAGACGTTGACCCACTGAGTCATCCAATTTCACGATGCACATCAAGTTCAACGTTAAATGCTGTTGCTGCGCTTTTCTAACGTGTCATTTACGCACAAGCCTGCGCCATAAACACTGTGGATTGCCATTGTAAATCATCAAACGTCCTGAAGATTTTCCCTTTACGTCTGAAAGAAAAGGTAGTGATGAAAATACTGAGAACTGTGCTGTTGTTTTGCTTCCATCGCTTTGAAAGACTGTCTATGCATATTGTCTTTCAATCTAACGCGCAGGCAAATCGTTACCTTCATATGTTTGCCTCGACTTCTGCTTTTCCATGGCGCAATTCCATGTATAGCTTGTTGCAGCTATTAAGTTGATACAAGCAACCTAAGGGGCTGAATTTATTGTGGTGCCAAGCTGCCATAGGCTTACTTATGGTATAGTGATTATCCTATAAGCGAGTTTTGTTCTTCATTCTTTTCTAACATCAACAAGCTCTTCTAGTTTCCATAAAGTGCAAATATTCCCGACAGCCTATGCTCGTATGTTGCCAGCGTCTAAGTAGCGTATATTGAAAACAATCGTACAATACTTACTTTCGTGAAAATAGCTTTGAACGCCATGTTTTAATGCCCTTTCCTATCCATGCTTCTCCCTATCCTCATCCTCACCACTGAAGGCTGCAGTTTCTACACACGTTCGTGTCCATAATGTGTACCATTATCACCTACCATGTTCAAATGCGGACGTCTCGTACCCTACTGCGAACATGGCCGCCAATCATGAAGCTGAAAGGTAGTGCATGAGCTGACCTAATTCCACCCTGTCGATCGGGTTCAAGCAAAGCCGAAACTCACAGCGTGCTCCTATTCAGTGCATGAAGTTATCCGGCCACGGATCTGAAGAACAATGGTCAATTAGGTCAATCTCCAGAATCTACTGTCTCGCGTCGGTGAACCAGACTGTGCAAGCATTAGCATACACGCCTGCTGAGATCAGTTTTGTGCTGGGGAAGTTGAAATGTCTTCGAGATTAAGTGTTACCATTAGTTTATTTCCAATTAATTCACGAAACGTGTTCTTTGAAAGGGAAAACTTCGAAGCGCTTTATTTATCGACCTTTCGAAAAAAGTTGTCAATATTCGAGTGACAAGTTTTTATAATACCCTCCCATTTTCATGTCTATCAATTCGAAAACAGCCTAGAAGTGCATTTGCACCACATCCGTACAGAGGGTTGCTCAACCTGTGGGCAACGGAAGAATTTTTAAATTTTGAGGTCACGGCCTACTATTATTTAGATTGAGCACGTTTTGCAAGATTGAACTTTTAATCGAAAACGTAGGTTGCTTTTGAGCTACAATCGTCATAAAACGCTCTCTTTCGTCATTGTGTTAGAAATTATTGCGACGTTGAAATTTCCACGTAGCATACCACTTCGTGCACAATATGCAGTTACTGAAGGCATTTTCAGGCGTTTTTTGTTGCCATGAAAACAAAATCCAGAAGCAGGTTTAATGTGGAAGATGACCAAATTGTTTTTTTATATCTGCTCTGTGAATGTGCAACAGTTGCTGCATTGGAGAAATTGTACATTCGGTGGGCCACGGACCTTCTGTTTGGTTCTTAATTGGGCCACATGCTTGGAAAGGTTGAGAACCCCTGCCCTGGATCGTTGAGCAAACAAAATACTGTATATCAAATTTTTTTTGAATTTTTTATTGCCTGAGTTTATTACAGGTAGCACGACCAGAATTATGAGCACAATGCCTCTTGACGTTGACGCGAAACTTTCAAACGGCAGCATACACCTGCAGTTTCATCGAGCGAGCGTATATAAGATGTTCTTGTCGCGTAAAAGCATGTTGTGAATTCAAGCAAACACTCGGCAGTGCTCGTTGTTCGCATCATCAATATCAACTTTATTTGATTTCGCCACTTTTTTAATCACCTACCGGGCAATCTTCCTGCTTGTTGATATCACAGGAATGCTGCGTTTCACGTGCCATAGGAAAATCTTAAGTCCTCATGGGAAGGACCTTCAAGTTTATCACCTGAGCTCGATCGGTTTTTGTTTTTTTCATGAACACAAGTACATAGTGGTCGAATCTGGTTTTGACGCTGATCATCATTGTCACGTGTTCGAGTAGGATTTTGGAGAAGCAGCAGCTATTCAAAACCTGAGTACCTCTAAGAGTTGCGCCAATTCAGTGTGACATCTAAATGTTCTTTGACATCTGGTTTGTATTTGTTTTGTCTGACCTCGCAAAGCGTTGACTTGATTCACCTAATTATGATGAAGAAACAGATTGCGATGCAACCTGGCAAAGTCTTTTTTTTATTTTTGTGTATGTGATGATGCGATTGAACTTAGAATATGAGGCGGTTGTAAACGTTAAAATCTGTACAACCTTAAATTCTAACTAGGCTTTATGAAGCATTTTGATGAATTTAATTCAGACACAATTCCGAAAGTTTAGAATTTTGAAAACTTTGGAACCAGCGTGTGCAAAGGTAGTTACCGGCAAGTATTTTTGAAATAGCAAAGCTATTTTGAGGGTTGCTTCCAAATTTTTGAAAAGATTTGTTGGAAAACTTTTTTTTAAATACTCAAGCCATCCTATTTTTGGAGAACCGCAACAGGCGGATCAACACAAGCTTCTCTTCGCGGATTCATTGAGAAGATAATAAATGTTTCTTTTCCTTGTAGCTGATATTTACGTGCAGCAAACTGCACGAATTTACCGTCCTGAATGGCCTTAGTTTTTTCCTTCAATGTGTTGGTACCTCACATGCTGGCTTACACAAATCCTCAACCTAAAGACGCTTAGTGTCATAAAACGGTACTTTCCTAATGCACACAGGATGGCCTGTTCCAGGAAATGTCTCCGTCGCCCACAGGTTGGGCTCACGTCTTCACGTAATCGCAGCTGTTACTGTGTAAACTCTAAGCGTAAGGGTGGTATGTGCTTGTAATGCGTTGTAACAAAAACTCTGCCGACTTGCTTGTTCATTTTTTTGACCTGGGCGTTTATATCTGCAACTCGAAGACACGGAGTCGTTTCTTTTCGTTTTCTGTTCGAAAAAGAAAGAATAGCATTTGAAGCAGGGAACACTTGTCATGCCAGTCTGTTGAAACTGTAGTGACAACTGTTGGCGCATGGGGACTACCTAGTCCAGACACAAAAAGCACTGCTCGCAACGGCGTCAAGATAACGTCCCAAACGCAGTCTAGGGTCAGCAGTGCAGTCGGTTTCTTGCGAAGCTCAGCCGCTCAGACCAACTTCACGAATTGCAGCATCTTCAAAATTCGCTGCCCGCCGTTCTTCCGATCGTGGCCACAAATGCTCTCTTACAAACACGAGGTTGCTTTCGTCGCCTGGCGAGCAGGTTTCTGTGTGATGGAGGTTTTCGGCATGCTGCTGGAAAGCTTGCTGCCAGGTGTCGAGACAAATTCTTCGCAGTCTTACATAGTGCGTCCGTCGTGGGTGATGACGTCGTGTACTTCACAGCACGTCAGCAGTCAGGACGCAGCGTGACTCCAACTTGAAAGGCTTGAATTTTATGGAAAATCGTTGGCCATCTTTGAAGGCGAAATCTCCCTGCCAATACGAAAAAAACTTTATTTCTTCTGTAAAACCTTGACCGCGTTGGACGCAGCGATTTGCTCGCAGACGGGAAGCAAACGTTAAATCCTACTTTTTTGGAGCGAAAAAGGGGTTCCCAGTAGAGATGTCACGGGCTCGCATTTTTATGACCCGAACCGACCCATACCCATCACAACTAGCCCGTAACCCATCGCGTACCTGCAACCACTACCTAAATTCTAGCCCGTACCCGGGCCGGCCCATAAAATGGCAATGTTTATTTTGCCTCATGAACTGCAAAATAGACACTGCTGGTGCTTTTTTGCCTCCTATGTGCACAAAAACTTGCAAAGTCTGGATGAGGAGATATAGCACGACAAATATCTTTTCCATCAACTCGTGCTACTAATTTTTGCTACAGTACGGAGTCTAAGCATTTACATATTTTTGTGCTGTAACCAAACAAATTACTATAGCATGTAAAAACAAGTAAAGACATACTTGGGAACAAAACACATTCTTTAAAAATCGGTGTGTCGTCGGTTTTGCAGCACTTGTACTGGTTGGACAGCAGTTTTATAGGCTCTTCCTCAACCCAATGATGAATTATACAGTGCTATGAATGCGGACTATTCTATAATGCACTCTCAGTGATTCAGTTTCAGAAACCTATCTTCCTAAAAATTTATAACCTGTCCTTCGCACACTACCACATTGCACCACCACCGATCGTTCAGTCCATAGCACAACCAGCACACAACACACAAACAGCATACATTATGCGTTGCTCGCTCACAGAGCTCTGAAAAGCTTCTTAGGTCCGACATAGATCCCACCAGAGGACGATGCAAATGACAACTGACGTAAAAGTAAAGAAATTTATTCAACGTCCACGTAAGTGCTTCAAAGAAGTTAGCGGACTGTAGCGGTACCCACGAAAAAATAAACGTGTTTGGGCGGTTAACTGGCCCATGAAAACCTGCCAATAATCGCCATTTTAGCGCCCCATGCCATCTCTATTTCTCATACAATTTTGTCATGGCACCGAGAATGTAAAGCTTCTTGTCACTGATTCGAGACACCCGGTATAAAAATCAGCAAAGAATGATCGTTTTGGCGATTTCCAACTCGCCTATATTTATTACCACCTCATCGCCCTGATGAAAGTAGGTAGCTGCGTGCAACCGAAACGTTGGTTGATAATAAAAACATTTTAGTTCACCAGAACAGCTTTTCTTTGCTGATTTATCAAACTTCTGTGGTAGTTTTCTGCGAAAAAATTTAATTGAAAGTTTCATTCAATTTTCCTGACCAATGTGGCGTGTCTTTTTCAAATAAAGCATTTCCTTACTTCTGTTATTGGTCCTACACCACTGATTGAGTCTAAACATTTTTCTTGGATTTATTATCATAATAAACCCACTACCCCCAACAGTTTAAACTTTCTCTTCAGCTGATAACGTGTAAAGAACAATTTGTATTCCTAACTTTCTAGTGCAGCAAAAAAAGAATGTGTTTAATATTATATTACCTTTGAAAAACAGAAACACTTACAAACCTTTTGATCACTGTAGATCATTAAACCGTATCGTTCATCGTAGACTTGTGCGCACATCCCCTGACTCTTCTTTCGGCCACGCGACGCACTTACTACAGGAATGTACGGTGGCCTCGGTCCCGGTTTGTAACCACCGCACCGACGTCTAGTATATTGCTGCGAAAACAAAAAGAGATTTTGTACCGCGAGTTTGCGTTTTCAGCTAAGTTACTGACAGCTGCCTTCCATGATGTTGTTAGACTTGTTATCAACTACTGCTTTGCTGTACCTTGGGTTCAGTGCAACTTACATAAGCTTTATCGTAAAAAATTATTTTGTCCTTGTGCATTTCTTCTACTGCCGCAAAAGTGATCCTCGTTTCTCAGTAATTACCTGTTTCTTTCCTTCGAAAAAGAACAGTTCCTCTTTGCTGTCAGCGATTGGTACATGAGGGTCGCTCAACCATTCCTCGAGCACCAAGCACGGTGGGCGGTACCGGTAAGGTTGCCACGCCCATCCTCCTGATCGCCGCTTCGCGCGCGACAGGACCGCTGTTAGGTTTGCTGCTGCTTTTGATGTTGCGTTTTCGAACTTTGTGAAGCGAGACTGCTTGATTTTCTTCCTGATAAACCTGTGCGGGAGGGTGGCGCTATTGTTGCTCACACTTTCGTCAATTGCGACGTAAACTACTGGCTCCTTAGAAGTCGAAGCACGCGCTGTACTGATTTGTTTGCTTGCTGGCATTTTGCGCTGGGCGTTTGCAGGCTTGCTCGCGTGCAGTACGTTCTGCATGAGCACCGTCCGCCAGCGGGCGCTAGGGATCAACACCCTTCGCACGATCTCCGGTCCGCTGAACGCGCGCTTTTTGCGAATGAGTTGCCCTGGCAATGCGGCGTCTTCAATGGCGTTGTTGTGTTGCAACACTGGGTCGGATAGCGCCGTGGATCGGCGTTGTAGCAGCTTTTTGAACCTGGCTGCATCGTGCGTCGGGCCGAACAACCTAAAGGAAATTATCGAATAGTTAAACTTTTCCACAAAACTCAGGTTTCGCGGATGAACCGGAAGCCTGAGACCATCGACAGCGGATTGGATTCTCGCGCACTTTTAGCTATGTTTTGTACTCGCTACATAAGGACGTCAAGCAAACTGAGCCGAGTACAGCGATTAGCGATTCAGACTGCGTAAACTAAAGATGCGCCACTCAACTCACAAGCATTGTACGATGCAAAATGAGTATTCTTTCGAAAGAGCCCTGGAAACGACTTGAAAGAGAGGATTGTCGGCTAAAGTTTGAAGAATTCCGTCGAACGTACTTGGCAACTTCATTCCACGAGAAAATATGCCGGTCTCTTTGGTCATCATGTTCTGACAAGTATCTGCAAAGGGCAGTCGGGAGTCAGGACCTTATGAGTGGCGGGATACGTTAAAGGAGACTTCAGGTTTGGTGGTTATGGACGCATGCAAACATTACCATGCATTACGTCTTACGAAACGTCTAGAGGCTTTTGAGATAAATTCTGCNGTGCCTTCGATTTCCTAATGGCACGTATGGTGTTTGTTAGTAAGTCGACTTTTGCCTTAGATTATATATCAACGAAAAATTAAATGTAATTAAAAGTATTTATATATGAAGTGAGAACAAAACATGGTTTAAACTGCGTTACAAAAGCGGTCATATGCGCAATAGTGTTCTGACAAGCGGATGTGTTGATTCAATCTTTGACTTTTAGAGTCGGCGTAGTTTTTTTCCTTTCAGAGCTTGAGCAGGTGCAGCAAGAAAGGCGTCTGTTTAACAAAAAGTAAATAGTTGTACACTGTTTTATGATTTTTTCTTTGGAAAATGCGAGGAGCTGTAGTAAAAGATGTTTGGCAGACATCGAGATTTCTTAAACTGAATGGAAGAACTGCGTAGATGTTTGAAGCTGCCAACCGTGTTTGACGTACAATCCACTTACATTCTTTGATAATACTTTCCCCGCGTTTTTGGAAGTAGATATTAAAACAGTTCGACAATAATATCGATTTTGTAATGCATGGATATTGGATAATTATTGCGATGAAGAAAAACCACTTGCTCTTTACCGTTTTGCCATAAGATACACACAACAAGTTAAAGAGAGAGCGGAAGACATACCGATGCAGCGCTGGTTACTCTTCAAGCTTGACTTGTAGTTCCTCAAGTGGTAGCCTCCAGTTGTCGCCGTTTCGTGCTGTCCACGGCGCCGTTTTGAACTGCCACCGAAACGAACTCTTCCGGATGCTGTGGCATGAATGGGCGTGATTTCGGGCAGGCTGTCGCTGCTTCCATCAGTCAGTGTGCTCGGCCGTTGGTTGAAATTAAACTTTATGTCATCTATGAAATGTTTGCTGTCGTCCGGACGGCCGAACAAAAACCTGCGCGCGAAAACAAGATTCATGTGGCGCGAGTTTCTGGGCACATTTTAGGTACATTTACGATACGCTTGCGCTAAGCCTTGTCAAACTGAGACTTTTTTGAATTTTCGCGTGAGTGGCGTTCGTAACTGCACAGGAGGCTTGCTGCAACAGTTTTTGCTGGTGGAAAATTTTTTCATTAAATCAGTTTCTGTTTCAATAAAAGATATAAAAGATCATCGCTTGTGGCAAATGTAGAAAGCGTGGAGGTCAGATATCGCATTTCGCAAGCTTTGTTGTTCGAAAAACTACGACCCACTTAAAGATGCTGATAACCCAGCAATTAATTTCGTGTAATTTTAGAACCTCTTTAGTACGTGGCAAGTCAGATTAATGTAGAGTTTTGTTCCTTGCCATTAAAAATCAAACTTCAGTTTTGTTTATATTGTTTTGGAATGCCTTTTTCTCTCATATGGCTCTACTTCAGTTACCGTGATTTTTTCACTGTTTTCTTAAACGCTACATTTCGATGAAGAAACGTGGACCGCTTAATTTCATGCAGTATATATGTAGCGCAGACAATCATTCGTTTTTCCTAAACATCTGCACAAAAATATGTTAAAATTCATATTTAAATTATCTATAGAAGATAAGCACCAATCGTCAACAATTGGCAGAGCTAAGATTGCTTCAATTGTGTGTCAACCGTGAAGACCATCTGTTGCGNATAGTTGATTTTCCATCTTTTAAGTGTTCGCGAGCTTAAGNTGCGGAGTATCGTTTTTTTAANACAAAATACTTGCTTTCATAAAACCATTCAAAAGCTCCTATTCTTTTGCCTCGTCCTTGTCTGTTGCAGACAAAATGCTATCCAGATACGTTTGTTGGGCGTAGTGGTGCTTGTCCGTTTGGGCTTGCCCTACTTACCATGCTGATCTGTAGATTTCGTATGCCTTTGTTGGATTTTCAAGGTATAGTTTGCAAGACATCGTCCCTCGAAGTTTCGCGTCGGTGTCGCACGCTTTGGCGTAATCCGCTTTCTCTGATTTTGTGTCTTGACCTGTTTGGGATCAAACGATAGATCAAGTCCGATTTTACGTAACGAAGTGTTGCATATTAATCTAAAATTCTACATTTTGTTTTCACTGCCAGGTTGATGTTTCGTGCAAAACATTTCTCTTTACTTGTTGCTCACTAAAAAACGGCAAGTTTTTCACGGAGAGATCTCTGGAACGCTGCTGCTGAGTGGCAAAAACTCTTTGAACAAATGCCCTGTAACAGGTAATTTAAAAGAAGGAAATAAGCAAACAACACGTCAGTCATACGTACTATAGTGGCCGCACGACTCCATTTGAAAATTGCTCCCCGCCAGTACGTCACATGACATCGTACCATTGCAAGATCGACTTCGTATGCGAGTTCCGTACGTGATGCTGCTTGTGCACTGGGTCCATAAACCCCACGCGCCCCAAGCGCTGTTGCTTTGCTGCCGGAATGCACGTGTGTACTGGTTGGCGAGTGGTTGTTGGGGCAGTAGCAGGGCTGTGACATGCACGAAATGCCATTTTGTAGTGACGTACGATGAGCAAGTGATGAAGACAGTTTTTCAACGCGGTCGACCTATCACTTTCCAGAACAACGCGATTGAATGCCGCTCACCGAGAGACGACTAAGTTGAGCACGAAAACGCAAGAAGTTTTGTATTGTGCGCTAGAGTACTTGAATAAGCGTACTGCAAGTTTTGGAATGAAATTTTGTTCGAAACTCATCTGCTAAAAAACTGTTTTCCCTTATGCAAACCTATTTAAACTATGCTACATGCGTGTACCTACTTACCTTGCAAGATTTTTAAGTTTGTGCTGACAGTAATGGCCATGTGTGCCTTATTGTTTTCTTAGCAGTATCACAACAAACTACCTGACACTGGGTAGATAACGCTTTAATCAGTTAACAACCATATTTAGAATAAAAAAAGAAAATGCGACCGAACGCCCAACTGCACAGTACAGCGTTTTTTGTTGGTTTCAGTTTGGTGGGAACCAGCGCAAATGGAGTCTGCGAGGAAACACCCGGACAGGCATACTGCTGCAGTGAAAAGTTTTTTCGTGCCTGAACAAAAAACATTCGCCACTCAATAAGCATGGGTCAATGTTCGGTTCATTGTCTTGTCATTATAGGATAATGCTAAAGACTTGTT
>JGI24158J21664_10008110_pt1 | contig 13966 bp, 8 predicted proteins | sample Ectturendosymbi3_FD_21664 | JGI IMG/M metagenome (IMG submission 21664) | reverse complement strand
GGGGGGGGGGGGTTGGTGTTAAAACAGGTCCCTTGAGCTTGATGATTCACATCAACTTTTTTATTGCGCAAAGGAGATAAACTTTTTTCGCATACTTTTTGCTTGTTAGTTTGTCGACTTAACTCATTAATGCCTACTGCACCTTATTAAGGTGCGTGACGCGACAATTTATCGAAGGACAAATCATCGAGCGACAATTTAACGAAGGACAGTTCATCGAAACGACAGTTTATCGAACCGACAGTTTATCGAAGCGACAGTTTATTGAATTTTTTTAAACTAAATACCAGCATTTTGAATGGACCCATGCAATACGTTCATCGAATTTCATTATTCCCAACAAAAGAGTTTCAAATGCACCCATGCAATGAGTTTATCGAATTTTATTGAACCCAATATCACTAGCCTTTAAATCACCTATACAATGAATTCATCAAATTTTATTGAACACAAAACAAGCGTTTTAAATGCACACATACAACGAGTTTACTGAAATTTATTAAACCAGGCGCGTAGCCAGGTGGGGGGCAATGGGAGCAATTGCCCAATTCCAAACGTTGCACCAAAATTGTTCTGGTTACTAAAGATTTTGATATATTAACCAAAGAAATAGCTCAGTGCAATTCAACGTAAAGAAACCTATCCTTCTTCAGTTTTTAGTCGAACCTGATCAAAACAGTATGGTTTACTAATTGGTCAAATGTTGTGTACAGTGCAAATGCTGGAGTACTCATATCATGGCTGAAGTTTACCTAAGGTTTTCTCCCAATGCAAGTTTTTGATATTGAAATACAAACGTGTCTCTAAGCGATTGCAATCACTAACCGAAACCAAAACAAGGAGTAACGGTTTTCGCAGCTGTTTCTGGCGCACCAATTTGCTGTATCCCACCTAATGGTGATATACAGTAAACTTCATTTCAAGACCATCGCAATATTCTACTTTCACAACGCTGACGTGCTATAAACATTGTATAACTTACCCATGTCTGCAGCATCAGCCGTTGCCTTAAATCAGTGCTCGTCAAACTTTCGTTATGGTGGCCCAATACGCGTTTTCAGTCGCAAGTAAAGACCCATGCTTATTTTTGATGTCCCAATTTCAAACTTATGCTGAATGCAGTTACCTGTTATGTGACAATGCTCTGTTAATGTCATGAACTGTGTATTGACAAAAGCAATGCTCAGCTAACGTCAAAAAATCAATTTTGCATAGCTGTTACAGTAGCGTATGTTTAACCCGGGCAACCACAACATAGATGTTGCGCGGAACAATAAAAAGTGCTGAACTGCCCACAATTGGGCCAAGGACCCGGATTTTGTTGACCACAGCCTTAAGTGAACATCGGAGATTTTTGTGCAGCTAAATGCGTGAATATGCCGTTGATATACGTTTCATGCCTTGAAGTTCAAACTTTGAAAGTTAAAAGTCTTTTTTTATGCAATTAGGCCAGAGACACTGTTTAGCAACAATAGCATTTACTCTAGATATCTGTTTGTGATGATTACACATGTACTGCAACGGTTCCACTTCAATCACAATGTGGAGCCTTAACGTTTTCATAAATGATTTCACATTAGCTTGCCTGCGAGTAAAAACGTTTTATCAAGTAATCAGAACCCGTCCTGCACATAATCTGAAAGTGTTACAACTTTCACCTGATTTTAATGCCAGTTTCTTATTCTACACTAAATTCGAATTCATTCAACCGCCACGGGAAGAGTCAGCAGTAAAATCTGACGAAAATAGTGAGATGCATTTGAAAGTGCTGAGGGTATTGACATGACGATTACTTACAAATAGCTTGCAGTCTGTTTTCTCGATAAAGCACATGTGACTAAAATGAAACTAAATTAAAGTTTTTACCCAATCCATTGGCATTTGTTTGTTCCAGTAATGGATTTAAAAAAAGACTTCAAACACTTACGTAAAAATGACTAGATCAGCGGCTCCCAACCTTTTATGAGCGCGACCAAAATCTGAGTTTAATGAACACCTCGCAATTTAAGCCTCAAACAAGGTATGAAACAATAATGGTTGTATGGATGATTTTTAGCAGTAGACCTAAGTTGCTATATTTTTAATGTCAGTAATCTGCTCTTTTGTCAAGTATGTACGCTACAGACAGACACAGAGAAGCAGTGGTAACGTTGAAAATACACGACTCATTTGGATCGCCTCGGTGCGGCCCATTTGTTGACCCTTCTCCACCCTCGTTTGGGTTTCGACCCATATTTTGGGAACCGCTGGGCTACATCAACGAACCAACCGTTATGTCAAGCTGCAGCGACAAATATTTCTTACTTGTAGTGCAGAGCCGCGGTGATAAAATCAATGGTACCTTCGTTTTCGCAAACACACTTTTAGTGCAGACTGAGTGGGTCAAATATATGCAAGTTTGTTGAGAGGACATGTGTAGTTTTCCCCAATTTGCGATAATGTCTATGTCATATTTGTGAATTATATTGTTAACTCGAAATAGCAAGTTTATTGCAAGAAGCGTACAAATATGCTACCGCAGTTGCATTTCATAGCATTTAATGACATTAAATCCAAACATTTTTCAAACGCGTTGAGGGATTCTACAGCCTTTAAGTTATTAGCTGCATACGTCAACCAGTCGCTCAAGAATTGGACAAGATCAACATTTCATATGTGCGCAAGGTTTGTAGATATACTTTGGCAGTCGGTGTCTTAGAGCAAACTTGCTGCTTGGCTTCGATTGAAAGCATGTTGGTATATATCAGGGAAGCATGTAAATACGAAAAGCGCAACCTTGATGGCGGTCACGATGGGTACTTGCTCAACTGCACTATTGGCTGCTAAAAGTATACTGCTGATTTCGCATTTATAGAATCGTGATTTTCAAGAGCCTTTTTGCAAGAAAGCATTACGAGCAAATGGTGGCTTTAATCCAAACTAAAAGCTGGGAACTTTACTAAAAAAACTTTTGAAACTTGTCAATTAAATGAAAAGAAACTTTGCATTAGCCGGCTTAAGTTTGAACATACTTATTCAGAAAAAAAACGGCCAGAAAAATACACATTTTATGTTGTATAATGCTTGTAAAAACAAGGGGCGTTAGATATTTCAATGTTGAGACTTTTATTTTGTTTGTCCTCCCCTATCGGCGTAGCTATACTGTGGACTGCCCGGGGCGGCCTTGAGTTTGTCGCCCCCGAAGCCCATAAAAATACGTATTGCACAGTGACTGGCTCTTAAAGCTTTGTGTATGTATATTACCCAGTTTGTACACCATTATAATATTACCCTCATATTCTCAAATATAGTAAGCCTGTGCTTTAAATACATACTAAAAAACTCAAACATTATAAGTAATAGTTTAACAAAATGAAAAAACGACATGCAGCATAGGGAAAAATAGTAAAAAAAGTGTAAAAAATTAGGACAATCTTGATTTCTGAAATGAAAACTACAATTTTCTGCACAGTAACTTTTCTTGCCTTTTTTTGGAAAATTCTTCAATGGTAATGTCAAAATTTATTTCATCTGTCAATTGTTGCTCTACAGAGAGTAGCGCAAGATTTCTCAACCACAAAGTACTCATACTAGATCTAAAGTAATTATTGATCAATTTTAGTTTCGAAAAACTCCTCTCACAGGTATAGCAACGCTCACAGCATTTGTGAAGAAAATCAGCAGCATTATTACTATATTTGAAACTGAGCTCCAAATGTTATACTTTTGGATAAACTGCAAAAGTTCAAGGGGGCCTTTTTTCCTCATCGTTATTCCTTCTTCAATATCAGCAACAGCAATAAAATGCTGAAGACTTTTTCGTTCAATGGGGAACTCCTCTTTATCGAAGTCGTCGTGATCGTGATCTTTTTGACGCTTATATTTATCATCCAAAAGATTCAACGGGGTAAGAAAGGCATATTTCTCAGCAAGTGCATGAAGCTGTTGAAATCTCAAAGTTAATTCTTCGATCACTCTGTCTAGCGACGAAAACATTTCTCTTTTCAATTCAATATCGTATGGCAATTCAGCGTCTCGTGATCCTTCACCAAACTTTTGTTTCTTCTTTTTCGGCCGACGCTGACGCTACATGGCTATCCCCAGGTCATTGCAATCATTACTTACTACCTTGGTTCTGTTTTCAGCGAGAAATGTATTCATGGCCCTGAGTTTTACATCACATTTTTGTATGCTAAATCATTTGGTTTGAAGGTACGTCTGTGTGTCGTTAATTTCTAAAAGGACGGGTAGCCACAGGCCAAGAAAGCATAAAAAGAAAAATGATTGCAACGCAACAAGCAGAACACTATCATCTGCACTAGCAGCTATATTTTCTTCTTCACCAGCTAGCTTTTCTAGGGCAGTTAATATTTTTGAGAAATGCTTTTTTTACATCACTTACAGCGTCTCCCCTTGTGCTCCACCGAGTTTTTGTTATGCGCTTGACACCTTGACCAGTCACTGAAGTCAGAACTTCCCAGTGATGGGTTGATGAAGAAAAAATTCAAACAAACGTTTCCAAACATCAACAGAAGCTGCATGAACACCCGCCAAATTCATCGAGTGATTTGTACAAGCAACATATTCTGCTTTTTTATTAATTTCCTTGATACATTTCTGAACACCAGTACGCAGACCAGCCATCACTGCAGCATCATCATATGCTTGCCCTCTACAATTTTGAATATCATTTCTGTCTTTGTCTAATTTTTCCAAAATCATCGTTGAAATATTCTCGGCGCTTTTGCCTTTTGCTTCGGTGAAATTGACAAATGATTCCACAACCTTCACTTTATCTCCATGGATGATAACATAGTATGAAATTTGGCTCGTTTGATCCTCATGGGAAGCATCAAGGGTGCTGTCGAATGCTATGGAAAAGTACTGTACTTGGTTTCTTTACTTGCTTGATCATTTTTCTTGTTTTCTCCCAAAATTTCTGTAAACTCGTTCTAAATAATAGGAGACAGATAGGAAGTAACAAACTTGTTTCCCAGCTGGATTCTTAGATGTTATTCACGAAACACTGAATCATATTTCGCCAACAAATGCACTAGCTCTAAAATTCCCTCTGTTTTCGACATCAAAAAACCGCTGTTATTTGAATACAGCCTGCACAGGTTTATAGGCTACGGCATAGCCCATTGTGCCCCCCCCTACAAGAGCCGTCAGGGACGGACCGCCCTCCCATAGCTACGAAACTACATGCCCTTCACTATCAAAATTTCTGGCTACGTTCCTGTAAAACAAGTATGTTTTAAGTGTTTTAAAAACCCAACACAAGTGTTTTGAATGCACACATGCAATGCCTAGGAATTTTATTGAACTCAATACCGGCGTTTAACAGATAGAATGGAACAAATACATAGAATAGAATGAATTTTATCAATGAAATACGTAATGCGTTTTAAATACACATTCCAGTCAAATTAATGTATTTGCAGTACATGGTTACCAATTATTTAAACAAATCTACAAGTTGTGAGCAATTGCTCGAAGGTAGCTGTTTATGTCAAGAATAGTTGAGTCATAAAGTTCGACAATGCCTTTCAGCCGTTGGTTGAGAGCATGATACACCTTCTTCCTAGGAGGGCCAACAATTCCAGCATTCAATTGATCAATCACTATTTCGTTGGAACCTTGCTTCTGCATGATTTTCTTGACGAGTCTGCGAAGGGTCGGGTGGGATATTGAGACACGCTTTCTGAACGCATTGCGCCATCGTTCAATGCTGTTGTTCGTTCGTGGAAGGTCATGTTGGACACGGTTGAAGACATTCCAACACCGGATAGGAAATAGAGGTTGACGACGACTCCTGAGGCGCGCTGCTCCAATCCAAGTTGTTTCGAAACACTCACTCTATTCACGCAGGATCTGCACATCTTCATTAGTGAACGCGGCCACGAAGTCCTCGAAACGTTGTGTAACATCTTGAGGCGGAACGAACGCCAGCGCCTGGAAGCATTTTATGCGAAGGGCGTGTTCGGCATCTTCAGTGAACCACCCCTGCAGAGAAAGGGCCTGAATTCTCCGGAAGTTACATTGGCCAAAATGAAAAAGGCAGCCCAGAATTTCTGCTTGAGGGAAGCTGGAAGAAATAGCTTTGTATGCTGCCATTTCAAAGTCTGTTGTTACCGTTTCTGGGGCTATTCCAGGTCGCTGTTGTTCCAACAAGCGAAAAATACGATTATACACAACCTCAGATTTGTTCTCGGTTACAGCGTATACAAACGGAGAGTGCGATTTTGGTTGAGCAATGCGTGCATCGTGTACAACTGATAACCAAGTGGGCCAACGTTAAATGTACCGTCATAAAACCAACTGGCGCAGCTGTTCAGTATATCCAGATTCTTTTGAGACCCAAACATGCAAAACCGGTTCCGATCATCTTCGTCGAGAACGAAGGCTTCCCCCTCGGTGTCACGAGGAATTCATCGATCAGAAAGTTACCTTCCGGACATGCGCGCTTACGTTGCACCATCCGTTGCAAGGATGTTATTTTAGGAAGAACGCCAGCAGTCGTGAAGGACATGGCATGTGCTTCGCTCTGAATAATGTTTGACGTGTATTCGCTTGAGTTGACTTCTTGATCTCGCATTCTGGCTGCTGATTTCGCAACTGCAACGCGTGCAGGGTTTGATGGATGACTGTGTTCAGTTAGCTCTCTGATGATGCTGTCGTTCTCCGCTGTGATTACACGGCTTTTACACTTGAGATAGTCTTCACATCTCCAGTACGTTACGCCATTTTGGGCTTTGTCACGAACAAACATAAAAGCGTTCATGGCCAACTTTCGTTTGCCTTTCTCACTTATAATGAGTTCCATTTGTAAACTACTTTACCAAAAAAAGCCAGACTTACCCACAAAAAAAGCCAAACAATGCCAGACGTAGTCACACAAAAAACAAAATAAAGCCAGACCTAGCAACGAAATAAGCCAAAAAAAACAGACCTAGCCATAAAAAAAACAGATCTAGTCACAAGAAAAGCGAACAAAACAGACGTACTCCCAAAAAAGCTAAAAATACCAGACCTAATTACAGGCAAGGCCAATTAGCAGTCATTAAACACACAAAGCTTAAAATTTGCGGAAGTGGGTAATGTACTTCTCTGTCTGTCTGAATCTTCATGTCGCTGCCACATACTGCATATTTGTTTACGTTTTTGGGGGTTATCTACTAGCATCAATTAGAATGAATATAATCTTCATTTCTACTGTCCTGCTGTAGCAAATCTTTGTGATCTGAATCTTTCAACCACCCTAGCCTACACCTAACTTACATTTCTAGGTGTGTACCACTTAACCTTTTTCTTCTGGCTTGCTTCATTAGTATCACTGCCAATTGAAGTTGGACTTACTGCACCTTGCTAATATTTACAGCTTATACGGCATCAGTTGCTTGTTCAACAGTTACGTTGAAGACTAAGACACCTAGAATGGGTTCATAAAACAAGATAAAAAAAAAGACAGAGACTACAAGTAAAACGTCATGCAATATCCTAAATCTCCGCTACGTAGTTAAATCTTTAAACCACAGATTTTAAGAAGAAAAACCTAGAAAGGCATGAAAATAACAGACCTGGAATAAAACACCTGACTTGGCACCAATGCACTCATTAATGCTTTGTGCCCGGGACAGGACATCACGAAATGCAACCATTTCAACACGTGGAACCGGCGACTTCAGAAGAGGAGACTACCACTGTTACATAGCGTAACTGTCACATCACAGAGACAGTTAGTGGGTCGTATTGCCTTAACCAGCAAATTCGTGCATAAATGTTCTGAAAAATATCCAGAATAAAACAGATTTTGTCTAATTTTTTTTGTATTTGAAATAAAGCCGAACTTTAAAAAAAACTCCAGAAAAAGCCATATTTGTCCGGCTCTTTCAGGTCTTTGAAAAAAAGCCAAACACGTTAAAAAAGCCAGATTTTCGCAATCTGGCTTTAAAAAAGCCAAATTGGCAACCATGACCCAGAATGTCCTTACTCCTCGAAGTTCCCAGTCGATACGAAAAAGGAAAAACCGACTTTGCACTTGGAACAAATTGAATTAAAGCGTGGCGACTGCAGCTGGAGACTCCCCGCCGTAATAATTTCAGTAAACATGCAGCCCACACTTAAGAAGGTACATATACTTTAAGAAACTAAGGTCTAGAGCAGGTGTTACCAGCCTTAGTACATGTACCCCTTGATGTACATTTGCTTGCCATTTGCTTAAATGTTCTGTTACAAAGTCAGTGGATTTATGTAATTTTATTCGGATCTTTTTGGCATAAGAAATTCAGTGGAACACACTAAATCCTTAAACTGCATATCACGCAGAAAGATACGTGGAATAAAATCACACACCAAGCAAGAAAACACGTTTCCAAAGCATTTGCTTGACGAAAATACAAAATACACTCCCTACAAGTCTGCCAAACTAGCGATCATATTTCTATACCTTAACAACCTATACACACACGTTCGTTACAAACACGTGAACCACAAATACATCACAAATACACAATATTCAATACTATAGCCTACACATTTATCTAGTTCCTTGCTACCTAAAAATGTACAATACATATGTAATACCCACTTCATCACCTCATACTACAGTAAAAGCACATTCTAGAACAATTATGACGGCAGCGTGCTTATTTTACCCCGAAATCTTTATTCGGGTTCATCAGATATAATGCTTCGTCTGTCACTTAGCTTGCCGCTGAATTCAAAACCGAATCACGTGGTTTTGTATAGTTCGTCACTGTCATCATTTTGTTTCTCATCTATATAGCGGGACGAAGTTCTTGCTATAAATGCTTCTATGTTAACAACTGCTGTTTTTGAGCTCGTGCAACAGTTCAATCATGCCACAGAAATTGGTAATGTAGCCAATGAGGTCAGCGCTTGCGCTGATCAGCCTTTGTAGACAAAATAAAGATAATTGTTTCGGATAAAATGACTATCGCGGAACACAATCTCAAACATACGTAGTGAACGAAAGGCCTGCAAAACGTTGTGAGATGGTTTCTGGACGCAGACGATAACGTAGATTCCCACCGAAACCCAATTATTACTTTTTAGCCCATTTGCAATGTTCCTTGAAATTTGCATGCAAATTCATTCCGTGGTATTTGCGTTTAGTCGACAAATTAACAAACAAAAATATGCGAGAACAGTTAATTTCCTTTGCGCAGGTAAAAAAATTTTGTAAAATATCAAGATCAAGGGCAGGTTTTAACAACAAAAACCCCCCCTTGCGTAGGCCCTTGTTTGTTACTGACATACATAAAATCTTTCAAAGCCACTTCCGTTAGCCTTCTCATTTAAAATGAATTCCATTTCTAGACTGTGTTACGATCACTCACAATTGCTTACTTCACTGCTGTTTAGACCTCTGGTAATGGTTCTTACTCCTGCTAACTATACCAGTCGATACTAAAGAAAGTTAAAAACGGACTTTGCACTTGGACAAAATTAAGTAGAGGGTTGTGACTGCAGCTGCACGTTACAGCGCGATGCCCCCACGCCATAACAATGTCTTGCAACAGTTAAATCAGGTAAGTCGTTTCGATAAACTGTTGTTTGATCAACTGTCGTTCGACAAATTGTCGTTCGATGAACTGTCGGTTCCACAAACTGTCCATTCCGTAATTTGTCTGTTCGATAAACTGTCGTTCGATGAACTGTCAGTTCGAAAAATCGTCGTTCGATGAACAGTCGTTCGATAAATTGTCGTTCTATGAATTGTCGTTCGATGAATTGTCACAGTACCTCCCTTATGCTGTCTTTATTCAAATGCAGTGCTTATAAAAAGCTACAATCATCGAATCAAGTAAGGCTGACCAGAGCCCTGCAAACAATCGAAAAGCTTTGGTCCTGGTCTTCTTCATAACAAAATCATCTAGGGAATTCATTAAAATTCGTTTGCCGACGTTTGTCACTTTCAATGCACCGAATGCTTCGTGTGGGCAACCTCTCCTGAAACATTACGACCCTATGATTGATTTTTAATTCTTTCGAATTTTGAAAAAGACCATTCTCCTGAGCAGTTAGTGACCAACAAGCTAAGAACTAAGGGTCCGCATGGTTGGATAAACTAAAATCCACTAATCTAAGTCATCAGACCCAAACGCACTGTTGCCATTTTTTTGCTGTTACCCTTTTCTTTGTCTCTTTGGGTTAGAGTTCTATGGTTGCCAGTTGGCAAAGTGACTTTTGCTTGTTATTCAAGCTCATTAAGAAATTATCTGATGTGCATAGCATGAGAGCAGTGCAAACATGTGCAAGTACTCATAGCAATCTGATTTCTGAATGACTTTGTCAAAGAAAATTAAATCACATCTAAAAATACCAAACAACCTTTACATAATAGAAACGCTAACAAAACTATAGTATTGCTAAGAAGCAATTATGTTTTTATTGCAGCATAATGCTGCTAGCCGTACACATAGCTCTTATCCAGGGCTCTCACAAATGCAACTACAAAATCCCTAGAACGGTACCAAAAAATCGCTAAATCTGTGGTGGTGCGGCATAAAATCGGAGTGCCATGATAAATGTTAAAAATGGAACCAAACATGATTTGCGAAATAAACTAAAATAGTTCATTTTACACATTTTCATACTTTTCCGAAAATCCGTAATAAATCTCTAAATCCCTAAAAAATCCCTAAAATGGGTCAAAAGTTCCAATCTAGGGACAAAATCCCTAAACGTGAGAGCACTGCTCTTATCTGCAGTGCAACCGTAAGCTTTGATCAGGTGCATTTCAAACACGAACAGCCACAAGTTCTTTCGCCTGATTCACACGTCACAATCGGTATCATTCAGCAAACACAGGATGCAGCCAACGTGCTTTGTATTTGACGACACAATAGTCGGCATGCGGCTTGACCAACGGTCATATTGAGATTCATGGATACTCGTTAGAAGACCTTGGTGTTATCAACACGGAATCTGATTAGGTGAATAAAACTAAATTTCGCGAATAATTAAGACATAACATTTTGATGAATATTTATCGAACTGATCATACAGCCCTAGATAGAGGCAATTGACTCTATGCGTACCACAGTTTGTTGGAGGCCCCCTTGGACATTGAGGCCCTGGGCTTAAGCCTATATAGCCTATTTGGTAAATCCGGCCCTGCATGCAGTAGGGAGCGTGCAGTTCACTGATGTCTGCTCCATTACGTGGTCGAACTAGGAAGCGCATTCTTCTGCTGTTGGTCTTGGTACTACGACAATTCATTGAATGACAATTCATCGAACGACAGTTTATCGAACCGACAGTTCGTCGTACGACAGTTTATCGAACGACAGTTTATCGAAACGACTTATCTGATTTAACTGTTGCAAGACATTATTACGGCGTGTTCATCGCGCTGTAACGTACAGCTGCAGTCATAACCCTCTGCTTAATTTTTTCCAAGTGCAAAGACCATTTTTATCTTTCTTTTGTATCGACTGGTAGAGTTAGCAGGAGTAAGAACCATTACCAGAGGTCTAAACAGCAGTGAAGTAAGCAATTGTGAGTGATCGTAACACAGTTTAGAAATGGAATTCATATTAAATGAGAAGGTTAACGGAAGTGGCTTTGAAAGATTTTATGTATGTCAGTAACAAACAAGGGCCTACGCAAGGGGGGGTTGGTGTTAAAACCTGTCCCTTGAGCTTGATAATTCACAAAAACGGTTTTACTTGCGCAAAGGAGATTAACCTTTTTTGCATGCTTGTTGCTTGTTAATTTGTCGACCCAACCCGTTAATGCCTACTGCACCTTATTAGGGTGCATAAGGTTTTGAAGTACGTCTTAACTTCTGCAATCGACATTGTTTCATTCATATGATGACACAAAGTGCTCTTATATAGACTTCGATATAATGTAAATCAAACAGCATTTGCACACCTGTTGAAAAAGCTAGCTTGGTGAAAAGAGCAAGCATCATCAAATACGGAAATTTCAAAGAACACAGTTCGTGGAGGAGGTTAAAACGTCTTCCTGATATTTTTTACCAAATTTGTAGTGTATGTGTTTTTTTGGTTAATATTCAACAATTTTTCATCAACAATTTTGCAAATATAACTCACATGCCGCGTAAGGGGCCATTTTGTTGCGCACCCTACTAGGGTGCAGTAGGCACGAACTGGTAGATCTACATGTTGCAACTATAGCATTTACTGCTTTTGCTTTGGGCACATAACCGGATGCGATTTACCACTCGTGAAGTCCTACAAATGCTAGAAGAGAATTGTATGTCCAATGACATTTACTTGAACCTCCCAGTGACGACCAACATTCCGATTAAGACAGCGACTCTGAGATAACTGCTGATGAAATCACCTCTCAAGTCCTCGGTTTCTGGCCAGTGCAGAATATACTATAAACTTAGGAAAGAAAATTATTAGTAGTATGAGTTTGAAAATGTTGAGCATTTTCCTGACAATTCTGACCTCGTTTGAGATGGACGTAGCTGCTAAGTCATACAATCAGTCCTGTCGCCACAGGAGGCTTTGGTGGGCTTAGTCCCCACAAATAAAACTCCGAGACCCCCAAACGGAAATATGAACACTATAAATTAGTGTAGTTATCAAATATTAGAATGTCAACCCTCCCTGCACAAATGTAAAGCCCCCTNTTGAAGACTTTCTGGCCACTGTTCTGCATACAATCTGCGGGTATCGATTGGACACTGTCAGTCATGAGCTCCAGGGAGNTGGAAAAAAAGTCAAGGGGTTTTTCAATCAACGTACAGACAAAGATGGAAAACTTACTGTAGTCGATAACAAATGAGATGCGTTTGAGTAGCATCAAACAAATCTTGAGCTTCTCCAACAATTGCTGTGCAATTCTATAACAAGAAAGATGATGGTAAAGTGCTGCTTCAACAAATGCAACAAATCAAAACCAAATGCAACAAATCAAGGGGGTTTAGATCGTTGTGACGAAAATATGGGTTACTATAGAATCTGTACGAAGCAAGAAATGGTGGTTGGCCTTGTTCAGTTAGTTTCCTAACATAGTGATGCAACCTGCGTGGCTCCTCTGCAGTCATCTATCAGGAAGGGATTTACCATCCTACAATCTGCTGTCGTTTAGGAGAGACGATGTGCCAGAGCTGAAGGTTTCAACCACAAATTCATGGCTTTGTCTTCAATCGTGAATTTTTATGACCTGTGGTGTGTGTCAAACAGTGGCATAGCCAGCCCAAAACTATTTGGGAGGGGACAAAATGTTTGGTTTTAGGCGAGCAACAGCATTTTGTTTGGGATACCGGCTCTCAAAGCACAAAATGACGAGATATGCTAAAATCAGCCTATAGTTGCAACATATGAACATGTAGGCTTTCGTGCCTACTGCACCCTATTTGGTGCATTTGTGTCCTCGACCATATTAAGATAAACAAACGAAAAAATTTGAAATTTTTGGCATTTATGCACTATTTGCTGTGAAACAACGGCAAAAAATTTGAAAACTCCAAAAATTCAAAATTTGGGCTTCAATGGGTTGCAAACACCACGGAATGAATTTGCATGCAAATTTCAAGGAACATTGTAAATGGGCTAAAAAGTAATAATTGGGTTTCGCTGGGAATCTGCGTTATCTTCTGCATCCAGAAACCATCTCACCACTTTTTGCAGACCTTTCGTCCACTACGTATGTTTAAGATTGTGTTCCGCGATAGTCATTTTATCCGAAACAATTATCTTTATTTTGTCTTCAAAGGCTGATCAGAGCAAGCGCTGACCTCATTGGCTACATTACCAATTTCTGTAGCATGATAGAACTGTTGCACGAGCTCAAAAACAGCAGTTGTTAACATAGAAGCATTTATGGCAGGAACTTCGTCCCGCTATATAGATGAGAAACAAAATGATGACAGTGACGAAGTATACAAAACCACGTGATTCGGTTTTGAATTCAGCGGCAAGCTAAGTCAAAGGCGCAGCCAAGGGGGGGGCTGAATGGGCTCAAGCCCCCCCCCCCTTAG
>JGI24158J21664_10008108_pt1 | contig 13968 bp, 7 predicted proteins | sample Ectturendosymbi3_FD_21664 | JGI IMG/M metagenome (IMG submission 21664) | reverse complement strand
CCTATCACGTCCTGCAACAGAAAAGACATTCGTTAAAAAATGGGTTTTTTATCGAACAAAATATGGGTACGCATCTTTTTGGGTCACCCTGTAGATTTGGGCTGTACTTTTTCGTATCTTTTTGCGTATAATGCGTGCTCCGTTTAGTGCCTTACGAAACGACAGATATAATCAATGACACGTGCAATAACAACAATCACACATCTGACAATATCGTGGTTTGCCAGCCACTCTGCAAAGTCGAGGGTTGCCACTGTGGCAATGCACTTTCTTAATCATTCAATGGATGTTCTGCATCGTTATGCCTCACTGCAGCTCACATCCATATCCGTACGTGCAGGGGCGTAACGAAGCGCAGCACAATGCCCAGGGCGCCGAATCACTGGGGGGACGCCGAAAAGTCCCAAGAATGTCGCAAGTACTTTCTTCAATGCCACCGGTGTAGGAGCAAGCAAATTTCGGGAGTGCGAATAATTTTTGCCCCAATTTCCTCAAACTTGCCCGAAAAGTTGTTGTGCTACTTTTGCCAAAGAAGAAGGTCTTCGTTTGTTTTTCTGCAACGTTGGGCGCCATTTTTGCCCGGATTTTCAGGCATTTTGCTCAAATTTTCAGCTATTTTGCCCAAATTTTCAGGGATTTTGCCCGGATTTTCGACAAATCAAAACTTTTGGGGGTGCGCCTGCACCACTGTTCAATGCAGTACATTGCTTCCGAAAGGCGTAAGGTTCGAACATGGTGGCGCCAAACTTGTTTCTTGCCCCGGCACGCCCCTGCGTACGAGACAAGGACAGGAGGGACGGTCGCCCCACTAGGTTGTTTGAGAAAACACTCAATTGGTAGGAAGCCAAGTACGTTGTATGTACCCATTTAAAGTTTGCCATGAAGTTGTTAAGCCAAGGGCGGATCTAGGGGGGCGACTAGTGCGATCGCCCTCCTAAAACATAGGAAAATAACTTTATTCACCATAATTTTGTACAATTCTGAAAACAAATTTCGCGATAGTGTGAGTTTTGATNACCAGATATTAGTAAAATCGCCCCCCCTAACCTTACTGGCTGAATCCGCCCCTGTGTTGAGTATTCGTAGGTCAACAATCGATTCTTTTGAGTTTTTTCAGGCCTTTTAAAATTTTGTAGTCACTTTGATACAACAATATACAATATGGATAGGATATGAATAATTTCGAAATTTTGACAAATTTGTTTGCCGTTGGATACCAATATTTCGTCAAAATCGACATTGCCCCCAATTTGTTTGGGCCCGTACGGGTATGCTCGTATCAATGATGTCATGCACATTGCGAATCCTTGTTATGGTTTAATTCGCTGCTTTTCAGGAAAAAAGGTCTTTCTTGATGTGTGCAACATGGCCTGTGTTGCTGTGCTCGTCTTCTTGCTGGAGGTCAGTGACGTTGTTATGTTTTACGCCGGAGTTCGTGTCCTTATTTCATTCGTGAAATAAATTTGAAAAGGTTGCTGCGAAAGGAAATATATTCTTAATAGCGTCACTGTGTACAGCTTTCGATTGGCCGGTCTTTTGTGAAAAAGGACTTGTGTCGTTTGCTTACTACATACAAGCAGTGTTTTCAATTCGGGACAAAATAAAAAAAAACTTGGGTTTCGGAATTTTGAAAAAATTCATTTTTTCACGATAAAAAGTTCATACGTAAAAATTATTTTTAGTAGTGCCCAAAAGTCCGCTGTATCAGGTCCGTAGCCATGGAGGCATTCGTGTGCACAGCCCCCAAAATTTATGTGCCTCCCAAGTTGTGTTGCACCCAGAAAATTCTATTAAAACATATAATAAAATAAAAAATCTTGTCTCCCTAGAAATGTATTTTGCCCCTCGAAACCTTAAAAACCTGGCTACAGGCCAGCGGCGCTGCAGCGGCCGAATACATCCGGCACGGGCAGCAGTGATTGCTCTCGTAGCGACAGTAAAAATACCGCAACAGGCAGGGTCACCTGAAGGCACCTGTCAACACTATTGTGATGAAATAAAACTATTCATGAAATAGTGAGCGTGCAGTATGAATATACAGCTGAGGCGAAGCGCTTCATATTTCTAAATGCAGCGGGCTTTTCAGGTTTAAAAAATCCTAGGTATGGTTTTTAAATCCGTGTTAGGAGTAGTAGGAAATAAAAAAATCCTCAGTTTCGGGTTCGGCAAAACCCGGGTTGGAAACACTATCGGTCACGTTCTGTTGCGTATCGTGTCATATTGGCGCACTGAATCGATGCAAGTTCGCGCTGCTCGGTTTTTCGTTTGGTGAAGCAATTCGTGCTTTTCTACGTTACTGCTTCTCAACGGCAGTGTGCACAAATTTTGTTTCGTAGACGAGTGCCAATCAATTTCTTCAACGCTTGGCGGAAGGTTGGCGGAAAACGGCTAAGCAGTGGTTGTTAAAGATGGATCGCTTGCAACCCAACCTCACCTTCCGACTTGAACTTGGTTCGTGCTTTCGCTTGTGCGGAAATGAGCGTTTTTTAAGAAGAGCTTTAGCACTGATACTTAGAGGAAGGTGTTGGATCCGTCTTATTCGTTGCCATCGTTACATGTAATTCGCTGCATGTTGAACGTATGTTATGCGAAGTTGCCGAAGCGAACTTGGTTTCAAGTTAATGAGTTGCTTTCTTGGTGTCGGTTTTGCTCTGAGACAGTTGAAGTTATCAGTTCTGAACGATGTTATTGAATCTGAAGACGAAATCATTTGTTTCATTAGTTTCACAAAAATTTAGTGGTTTCTGAGAAACATCAGGAATACTTTTTTCTTGATTTCTTAGAATCTCTGCTTATGCTTTTAATTTTGTACGAAAAGTTACTGGTATTCTCACGGCAAGAGTTAAACATCCATATCCGTTAGTAGAGTTATGTGTGTAAAACTAACAACGTTTTGACGTAAAACGTCAATGTAAAACGTTTTGACGCCATGTTGTCTTCTAACTTGGGTAACAAAAATTCTAATGCGGGCCATATTAGATGTTCACCCGGGCTGCATTTGGCCTCGTGCCGCAGGTCCCCCACACCTGAACTAGATCATTTTAAGCTTTCACGAAGTTTCAGAACCTGTTGTATTTTGTAAAATTAATTTGGAAAGTGTGCAACTGTGTCTTCATGTGTGGACACAGACATCCTGTAGGTTGAAATAATTCACAACATGTAAGATGCGGGTGTGTAGTTTTTCATGTTTAGATGATTCATACTTGAATCCGATCACTCTGTGCAGTCTGGTGGAGTTTCGTGTGGCACTTGTAAAGAGAAAATTTAAACGGAAGCGTTTGTAGTTAAAGCCCTAATACGACGTTAATTTGCATGTCTTGCAATCTCTCAGGGGGTGTTGCGTTGATTGTGCGATTCACCACTAACGGGATGTGCGCGAAGAACAAAAATATATATGCGTGGCGCGAGCAAGCAATAATTAGAGAGATTGTGACGCATGATCTCTCTTGTTGCTTGCTGCCACGGTGCGAAGCTTTGTGCACATGCCGCTCGGGATTTCCGATCGCAACACATGTGATGAGTTTGAGTGGAAGTTGCGTCAAAATCTTCTCAGTGAAAGCTCTATGGAAAAATTTGGTTGTGTTAGTGAATGACAAGAAAAACAGCCTGAAAACAGCAACAGCCTCCAGGACTCAAGCATGATGCCTGTTGAGCCAAAGTGATATCCTTGTTTTCATCTTTTCGGGATGTAGAAACGGCTTGGCAGACGTCGTACTATTTCGAGACTTTACCGAAACGCTTAAACTTTGTGTAAATTCCGATATCGTCGGAACGTTCCGATTTCCGGAATTTTGAAAGATTTGGCATTGCTCTTACGCATGTCGTGGTTTTTGTTGTTTGAATGATTCTTCCTTTGCGATGAAAATTACAAAAACTCTTCGCCCAAACAGACACCACTGAATTTTGTAGCGGCCTAACTTTTTCGCTTAGTATTGTTACTGTACCCGTTTTTTATTTCAGGATCATCATGGGACAAAGCTTCGGCTCATATATTTCGGAAACTGTTACAAAAGAATCTCAGTGATTGGAGCGGTGTTTTCCGGTTCTTAGCTCGATGCAGTATCAGTGCATTGCAGAGTTTGTGAAAGTTGCAGTGCACTGTACCTCCAGCTGGAGACTTCTGTTTGTAATGTTTCTCTATCAGATCACGTCTGAAAGTTTACGTGTTTGTGAAGAAAAATCTTGTTTGTCTGTAAGTCGCACAGTATTTGCATGGGCGCAGCGTCGATTTGTACTGAAACATTTTAAGGCAGCATGACCTATAAATACCAGTTTCCGATCTGTTTTCTTCTGCACATATGCTTGCTGGCAAATGCTACTTGCGTTTTGCTGTTGCTCTCGTAGCGCTTGATTTCAGTTACGGGTCGTGTTGGAATTTCTTTATTTACGGAAAGTTCAGGCTGCGTGACCGCAAAAGTGCATGTTGTTTTTCTGGGAGTTGCTTCAATGGAAGACTGTTGAGATGATTTTAAAATTTCGAAAAAACGTTTGAAGGATCATTTGTACACTGCGCTGTTAATTGTCAGTTGTTGTAGCTTACGTAGAATTACAAACAAGTCGTTTTGGGCACTTGATTGGCGTTGCACTTCTGCCGTTAAGCCGCTTATTTATCTTACTGCCATGTATTCACAGATTTATACGGATTAATTTATCGAGAGTTGTGTGTTGCTTGTTCCGCTTTTTGTTCCAACCAGGCTTGCGGAGTAGGAGGCAAAATGTCCGAGTCAAACTCCTACTGTAGCTTCCAAAATTTCCGACTCCTTAACATAACGTGAATGAAGTTTGGTTGTCAACTATGGCAAAGAAGCGAGCTGAAGTTGCTTTGGAAATAAGCATTTTGATATTGTCCCTAGATACATGAGCTTTGAATTAATCTATTTATTTATAGAATATTTACTCATCATAAAAATTCATTCTGTTTACTATGAGTAGCTACTTTTAAGCAATAGCGCGTGAAGCGGTTGTGATTACGGGTAACTGTGTAAGCTCTAAGCAGCGCTCACTGTTTCTTAAGAGAAGGCGTTCTTCCTATGATGCTGGGTACTTCAAGCTGAAGGTAGCTACTTTTGAAGCAATCAATGGAAATCGTGGTGAACAGAAATATTCTCTGTTTCAATAAAACTTTCAGAGTTCGCACTCGCAACTTAGCAGTGCGATGTAATAAATGATTCTATTGGACTCCCGGAGTCCGATAAAAAAATCCGACTCCGACTCCTAGTGTTTTTAGGAATCCGACTCCGCAAGTCTGGTTCCAACAACTGCGAAACGTCAGATTGAAAATATCTATCTTTATTGTAGTCATTCTCATAGTTCGCTGGTGAATGAGTATGAATGAAATTTATGTGTTAAGAAGTATTCATGTATATATGTGTTGCATGAATTGGGGTTTGCAATGAAATTGCTTGTCTTCCGAAAAGTGTACTGTCAGCATGCAATGCTGTTAAGGTGATTGTGAATAAATCGCAAAATATAACAAGCCAAGATTCGAATGAGAAATGATATAAAGAAAGCCGGCTTGCTATGTTCGTCAGACCAACAACCGTTTTGACTTCTCACTTCTGTTAAGGCCAATCTACACTGAGGAGTTGCCAGGAGTAGCCGCGCACGATTCTTTGTTTGTTTTATTGCGCCCAGGAGTTGCCGTGCACGAGCGCAGAATTACCCGACGCAACAAAGTAAAGAATCGTACGCGGCTACTCCTGGCAACTCCTCAGTGTAGATTGGCCTTTAGTCGTTTTCGTGTTTATTAGCAGGCCCGTAACCAGGAGGGGCGAAGCCCCCTCTAGAAAAATTTTCTCCCCCCCCAGGAAAAATGTGTTGGACATAGTTTAAAACTATTGGACATAGTTCAAAAAATGTGGGCCCCTCAGAAAACTCTTCGCCCCTCCTGGTGTCACAAGCTGGTTACGGGCCTGTTTATTAGTGCCAGCCGCACAGGGCGCTTATGCGGTGCGTTTGTAAATGTTTCACTAAAAATGTCTGCTGCTGAGTTTGGCTTCGTTTGCAGGGTTATTCACTCGAAGTTACTCATTACCTTACGGAAATGCAAAACTTGTGGTGCATATCAATTTCGTGCTTCCGTTAATTCGTTGCCAAGTTGGTTGATCTTAAAATGTTGTGTGGAGCGCGTTACAAAATTTCAGCCTGCTTTGGCACAGTCGCTGTTCCTCGCAGGGCATAGAACACTGGTTCCCAGCCTTTTTTTTGTCTTGAAAGTTGAAGCTGGCGGCACAGTCAAATTGCCTTTATTAAGCCTTTTGCCCCAGCTTGGGTAAAATTCTGCAGCGCCTTTCGGGCCATTTTACCCCTTGCTGGAGGATTGTTTCCTAATTGTCTTTTTACGATGGGCATCTGTCCGATTATAGGTGTAGGAGCAGGCAATTTTTGGGGTTGCCGAGCATAGGCGTAGCCAGGGAGGGGGCCATACCCCCCAAATTTTTATATCTAGTCATTTTGTGCTTTGAGAAGCGGCGTCCCAAACAAAAATGCTGTTGCTCGCCTTAAGTCAAAAAACATTTTGGGCTGTCAGCGCCACTGTTGCTACGGAGAATTTGCCCGAAAAACACTTATGCGAGAAGCTTTCCGCTACAGATTTTCTGTAGCTGTTGGTTACTTGTCAACTAACACAAACTAAATCAACGACTTTACTAGAAACAGTTTGTTGGTTTCATATAGTCTATTTGATGCAGTTTCTATGATGTGAAACAACAAAAAAGTGCAATTTCATTAGTATGGTTAAAAGTTCCGAAATTTTTGTGCCCAATCTTTTGGGTTTCTGCCCGAATTTTCGTCAAATCAAAACTTTTGCGGGTGCGCTTCTACCCCCAACTCATACATCACTGTATCCGATACAACCGATGTTTGAAACTACGTGTGCTAAATGCAACTGCATACCCTTCTCATTTCAGAGATCCCTGCAAGATCTAGTGACAATATTTTTACACGATGATAATTGCCGGAAGAGCCCCAGTACTTTGCTAGCTGAAACGACAGCCAACCCTCCTATTCGTGCATGAATACACAATGCTTCACAGGACTATATTGTGTGAATCAAATCACTTTCGCATAAGTACATTTAGGAGGAAGCAAGCCTAAGCTTGGTTGAGAAGAAGTTTGAGTGATAAATACCACCGCTACAGAACCAACAAGCAATGTGGCACATAACGGTCGGACGTAGTCACTGGCGTCAGCGCAGGTACATCGAGGACTCGAGATAAACAGTTCACGCGACAACAAAATAGCCTACTTATTCTCATTGTAGGTTACGTTTGTTACAGCACAGTTACCGGTGGCAGTAGCCAGCATGGTGCAGTAGTGCTGTTTGACTTGTATGTTGCGCAAGTGAGCGTATGGTCACTTGGATGCGGTTTAGATCAGTGCTCTTCAAATGGGAAACTTCAACCTTACAGTTTTTAATTGTCGTTTGCAATCAGTCTTGCCAGATGTGCTATTTTCCGGCAAATTTGGCTATTTTTTTATTTGGTTGGCGGTTAAAAGTTGCGTTTGGTGGGTGGCGGATTTTTTGGCTATTTTCGCAATATTTCGGCGGGAGATTTGGCAGGTTTTTGTACAAGATTCAGACCAGTGTTTAGTTCATAAAAAGTTGTAAAAATCCACTTAATGTAGTATACTGTGCTCAAATTCATTTATCCGGTTGTGTAGGTTGTTTGCACCAGACCAGTGCCGGTTCTTTCAGTCCAATGGAAAACCTGTGTTTAGTTAGGTTTCAATGATCAGCTCGATGCTCGTCACGTGATAGGTCGATGTAGTAGAGGTGTGCTGGACTGCATTGAATCTACCTACTCAAAGAATGGATGCGGGAAGTCCTAAGTTGTATAAATACGAATAAGATCTTCCAGAGAACATGGTTAAAAGTGATCCTATTAGATTTAACAACTTTATTTTTGATGTTTTATAAGAAGCTAAATGGAAGAATAGGACACTTGTGTCCAGTTTCGGATAAAAAATAAAAACAAGGATACTGTAGATCAGGGAAGTCCAAACTACGGCCCACGGGCCAAATCCGACCCGCAAAGGTATTTCATCCGGCCGCACAGACATTTTTTCAATAGTGAAAACACAATATAGCCTATTTACGAAACATTTGTTGATTTGGTAGAATGTAACTTATTTCGAAAGAATCACAGTAGGCTACATAAGATGTCTGGCCCTCGAACTGCTGTGCAGTAGCTTATGTGGTCCTCTGGCAAAAAAGTCTGGAGACCCTGTTGTAGATTAATGAGTTGTGAACCACTATCTGTACAGATTGTTTTGTGAAATGCTCAATTCTGGACAAGGTTCTACAAGTTATTCGAAGTGAGTCATCACCTTGTTAATGCGAGGTCTCTAGCTTAGTTTGTTCTAAAACACTCAGATGTTCTTAGTTGCTTCTTGTGCTGATGGTATTACTGATAAAGAAGTTGGTAACGCTTCAAAGAATATGAACGGTTGGATTCGAAAAGAGCAAAATAAGGCTGAGAAAGCCTGGTGCAAGTTTCGTCACTGCGAAATCAGAGCACATCGATCAGATTGATACCGCCATTACGGTTCTAGTAAACACCAGCGTAATGTCGTATCCCGTTGTAACATGCGGCACCAACTTTGCTCTTTAAGAAAGGTCTGACAGCAGTAATCAGTTGTTTCGTTTTGCATTTGTAAATACAGTAGTCTTGTAAATGGCGGAGGCTGTGGATGCATTCTTATAAATCTTTACGTAAGGTGCGATAATATGTACACCATTTGCAGCCACTGCCTTTACAAATTGGTTTTGCAAACATCTGTTACAGGCAAGTTTTGCCTGAAACAAGTAACTGCTGTACAGCAGGCTAGACCTGAAACAAGCAACTGCTATACAGAGGCTAAGCCTAAAAATAAACATTTTTTGGACAAAAATTAGACATGAAAACGTGCAGTAATCTCGAATACAGTCGAACAAGATTCAAAGCAACTTCAACCAATCAGAACGTTTCACCTGATCACCCGAGCCTGAAGTTAGTCACGAAAATCGTGACATAAGACGCAATGAGCCACGATAAAGACAGCTAATGAGACAATTAGAGGTGGTTCCGTCTCAACCAATGATAATGCAATGACCTAATGAGATTTAATTAGCAACCAATCAGGACACTCAAACGAATGGGGAGTGTCTGAAAATTCGGGTATAAAAGGTCTCGTTTTCGCACCTAAAATTTGAGTTGAAACTAACTGCGGTTGCGACTTGTTTCACTCCTTCGGTTTCTCAAACTCTTAAACTTTGGATTCAGGAGTAAAACATTATGCCTCACGACGTATCGTCACCGAGGTCAAGTCGAACGTGGTACATGTGTACGTCCCTTACCACCTCGATCAAGAGTTTTACAAACTGGTTAAGTCCTAGCAGGACCCCGCCAGGCTATGAAATGGCTTGTCCGGGGAAATCTCTGCCAAAATGGATAGTAAGATTTGGCTTGTCCGGGCTAATCTCTGCCAGTTTATTGGGCGATTCACATTACGATAAAAGCGACATACTGATCAACCTCTAACAGAAAGTAATGTGATTTATGAGTCCTACACATTGTGAAATACCAAAGCGAACAGCTGTAAGTAAAAATGCTATCCACTTTGACTAATGACAAACTTCCGTTGAAAAGTTTCTAGCAACACTCTGAATGATCAAAGCTTAGTACCGGGAGTCGAAGCCTGATAGTTAACAGAATACTTGGCAAAATAGTGAGTGTTATCGCACAAGCAAAAATTGAATTAGATTTAAGTTATTTTATCATAAGGAAGTTGCATGAGAGTTCTTGTTCGAGAAAAAGTACAATATTGAAACACTATAATTGGTGAGTGTTATTGTCTGCTTATTATCGCATTGTTCTTTTTAAGAAACAATAAAAGTCATTGAATAAAGTAAAATCCAAGAGTGATGTTATTAAAATGAGTAGAAAAGTATCAGAGACAAATCGGTCTTTTAAGCAGACTAGTTTCTGTGACAAAGGGCCGTGATACAGTAGCAAAGCGACCCACATTAAGAATATCTACCGTATCTAAAGAAGTTCTTATCCTCCCACCATAGAGCAAAGAATCTTCACGCATCGCATGGTTCCTATATGCACCAGAGAGTAATTTTTTACAGTGAAAAGAACTGACAAACTGCATTTTTTAGTGACTTTTAATGTTTTTCGTTAGTTTTCAGAGTTGGCTATTTTTGGCTGGAAGATTTTGACAGTTTTGGCTGCTTTTGGCTAATTTTTGGTGAAGTTTGGCTATGAAGTTTTTTAAAATCTGGCAACAACACTAAGAGGTCACTCACCAAGACCACTTCATTGCAGTGGTGTACAGACAGATATAGAAATTTTGCAATACCAATCCAATCCAAAACTTTTTCATGAACTCCATATCCAAACCATATTCGATAAGTAAAAATTATGGACCCCGATATCCAATCCGAATCTGAAACCCCTCACTCAGTTGCACATTAGCCTACAAATTCAGTAGCGTTTATTTTGCCTCATGAGGTGAAATCTGTGGTTATTTTGCCTTTTGTCAGACACGACTGGTTGAAGTGGTCATGTGAAAAGGACGATAGTCTACATAAAAAGACAACTGTTAGGGTTTAGAATTAATGGTTACAACTAGCCTAAATTTGTGTAGGTATAGGCTACCTGCTGGAATCCATGCAATGACAACAGCTATTGTACTTTATTCTATCAGTGACAAAGTGAGCACCATAATTTCATGTCCAATGAAACCACATTCACCTATATCGCTTTTTTACTTGTGTTGAGATTGCAAGGCAAACTTGTTTGCCTTGCAATCTCAACATGAAATATTTTCAGACTTCAGAATACAGCTCAGAAGTGACTTCAATGACTGAGAAAACGAGTCAAGAAGAAGACCCTAAGGTTTCGTGTCACTAATTGTGGACAGTTGTGATGCGGACGAATACTGAAGAAACTAATGTCTTGCAGAAAACAGGACTTTCATTAGAATGAGGACTTTCATAAGAGTTGGAACCAAAGGATGAATAAGACATTCAATTCAACATTAGTGTATATTATGAACAGTTTATATATGAATGTAGTGGACATAGATTTTGTAAGTGATTTGTGAACCACAGTGAGGAAGAGAGCGACCTACAAAATTATAGAAATAATTGGCATCAATATTTAATAACAATTTGTAAGCAACATTCCCGATTTAAACAGATAAAAACGATTTGCATTGTTAAACGATTTCGGAGTTCATCGAAACGCTGAACGTGACCACTGGTGTCACTCGTGAGTTAAAAAGAATTAACGAAAGTCAGAATGGTACCTAGAGGGTTTTCCCCCATGGGAGAGAATTACGTCTCGAAAAACCGCGAGTGAGAGAAGATGACGTCACGAAGTGAGCACACATTGTGTCGACCTCAGAACCAGAAAAACTTCACTTCTGGTTCAGTCTTCCTCTGGCCACTGCCGGAGTAGCAGCAAGATTCCCACTGGAGTCTTGACCAAGGGAATTATAGCCCACTGGCTTGTTTTATCCCTGATGGTCTGCTGCGGGTTACCCTCTCCTTCATGAAAGAACCTTGAACTCGTGTTAGAACCCTTGTTTATGTTTATGTTAATGTTATTTTAATGCACATCCGAATTATGGCACGCTGCTTAAAACTATATTATTAAAACATTGAGTGAATACAATTTTCTCATTGTGATTTACTGAGCGTAAAGTCGAATGACAAAGGGCGGGTCTGATTTTCTTCATTGTAATTTCGGGCGCGCCTCGGACATGTTCCTGTTATAAAGTAACCAGTGCTCTCGAGGAACTGTTCAAAAATGCAGGTCGCAAGCCTGTTACACTTGAAACACTTTCCAAATGAACTTCTGGCACTGCTAGGCTCAGAATGAGCATGGAAGTGGCTATGGAACCACTCATGGATCTCCTTATTTCAAAACTTACTTAACTGCACTGCCTCACATTACGCGGTTGGAATAACTCGGTCAGTTTGTCACTCGAGCGGCATTGTTGTGGTAGCTTAGCAGATGCGTTTCAGGTCTGCTGTGGTAATGCTTTTTGGTTCGCCTCTCACCTTGGCAACTTACGTTTTCGTAGTAGTGAATGGTTGNACGTTTCAATTCATGGGACCAGTTTTTCTTTACTTTTTAAAAAACTTTCCCAAATTTCGGTTTAGGGGTTACCGTTAGGGGTTAGCATTAGGGTTAGGTTAGCGTTAAGGCTACGGTTAGGGTTAAGGCTAGGTTTTAGGTTTACCTTTTACGTTTAATATGTCTTTACCACGCCTACTGCATTCTCATCGTGCGTTGCTGTCCACGTTACAGGAGACAGTCGAATAAGGTTTCAAATTTAAGATCCAGGGGTGGTTCTGTAGCAACTGCCTAGGAAAATCCAACACTTCACAAATTTCCATTCCCACTTCAGGTGTATTTGTACCTATTACAACAACATGGTCAAGACGTTATTACGCTTTCACCATGCTTAATGACTAAGTTTTTAGGTGAAGGCCACTTCTACTTAAAGTAGTGAGGTGTGCTGTTGAGAAAGAAACTCGTGTACTTCGTTCATTGCTCAAAAAACTCTGTTAATGACTTACATTTTACAATGATCTACTATAACCATATTAAGCACCAACATTTTACTATGATCTACTTCTAATAAATATGTTTAAAAAATGAGACATGTTTTATCAGGAAAACGACGGGATTCCTTATATTAAAACAACAGAATCATGCTCATCTTTACACAGTTCCAAAATACAAGCTGCCTGAAAATTGAGATGTCCTCACCAGTGGTGTACGGACACGGAAATTTTGCAATCCTGATCCAATCCGTAACTTTTTCATAAAATCCATATCCAATCCATATCCGAAAGTTAAAAATTATGGAATCCGATATCCAATCCAAATCCGAAACCGCTCACTCAGTTGCACGATAGCCTACATATTTGGTAGCGTCTGTTTTGCCACAAAGCTAAAGCTGGGCTCTGGCTATTGTGCCATAAGTCAGATACTATTGGTTGAAGTGGTTATGTGATAAGGACGATACATTAAACGACAATTGGTAGGGTTTAGGATTAAGGTTAGGATAATTTAGTGTTGAGGTTCAGCCTACAGTTCACACAGACAAAAAGCCACTAACAGCTTGCCAGCACTAAAACCATGACAGCACTTACCCATTGGATTTAAGCCATTACAGACGTCGTGGTTAACTAAGCAGGTCATGCGTTCCGAACTTGTCATGTAACCATTTCAATCAACCGTGTTGGGCTAAAGCAAAATAGATCCAGCAGTGCTTTTTCCTCATGAGGCAATATGTTCACTGCCAACCTGTTTTGTTTTGAATTCAATAAATGCCCTGGCTACAACGGCCCGCCACAATGAACTTATGATTGATCTTGACGAGAAGTGCACAATTTTTTTCTAAACGTAATAGGATTATGTTATAGTTGTACGCAATTCTCATATGCTCCAATGTATATGTTTAAATCAAATGATAACCTCCTAAATTTGTGTTGACCAACCAGCTGGACTCCACGCAATGCCAACCGCTATTGCACATTATTTTAACTGTTTATGTCCAATGAAACCATGTTCACCTAAAACCCTTTTTTGAAACTCTTTCCAAACTGAACTTCCAGCACTTCTAGGCTTACAATAAACAACCCAGTAACTCTTTTTAATCCACCCTTCACAAGTTTTCATTGCCAGTTAGGTGTATTTGAACCTATAACAACATGGTCAAAATGTCAATAGACATTCACCACGCTTATTACCAGGGGTGTAGTGGGGTGGGAACGCGTGGGAACGGCGTTCCACACCTCTTTTTGGTGTGAAAACACGTTCACACACCTTTATGCACTAGAAACGTTACTTGAAGATTTAGATTTTTATTTCAATTTCTAAACGTAGCGCCTGGAGCAGCATAAATGAATAAATGACAAGTTATCTCGTGTATAGCACCATAGCAGTAGCATGATTATGCAATTAC
>JGI24158J21664_10008107_pt1 | contig 13968 bp, 12 predicted proteins | sample Ectturendosymbi3_FD_21664 | JGI IMG/M metagenome (IMG submission 21664) | reverse complement strand
GGAGGAGCTAGGGCGTTGGTAAGGCAACTGAAATTGCTGGTTTTAGGCTGAAATCAAAGTACGAATATATCGTACCCCGGTTCTCAAAGTGTTAAACCCGCAGCTGTCCGCAAACTACTAAAAACTCACAACTAGGGCAAGTTTTTGTTGCAATAAAATCGTGATAAGTATGCATTAATTTGAACAAAATTTGCAGTAAAATGTTGCATTTGTGCACAAGCATTTTAAACGAAAGTGATTTTACTCAAGTGATTTATTTACATATAATGCTAAATATTTCCAAACATTACGTAGAGAGGAATGACGATCTTGTACCAACAGTTTGCGTAGCATGCTAAAACTTGTGCATGAAGTTGTTTGGCAATTTAACAATTTGGCGTGCAGTTGTGGACCGATGTTTGACTAGGTCATTTCTACAATTGCTTTTAAGTTACTATTCAGTTAGATTCGGTTATCAAAGAGAACAGAACTATACTGAAATAGTTCTAAAGCATGTTTATTGAATTAAACTTCTACACTTTGAAAATACTTGATAGAAGTTGCAGGAAAGTTGTATGTAAAAAAGAAACAAGTCCGCATATAAAATTCCTGGAACCAGCTTAAAACATTGCACTACATAAATTCTGAGTGCATATTTAGGAAGCTGTAAAAAATTTGCAAAAACTTGCCCTACTTATAACGCCTGAAGACAAGTGTAACAAGCAGCAAAATCAAGCTATTCATTTTTCATTGGCAATCAAAACTTTTCCACAGATCTGATCTTCTGCAGTCAAGATATTTGAGGTGATAAAAAACACGTTTCAGTCTAGTTGTGATGTGTGACTAGCTGTGCGTTGAGCGTTGTCGTATCCATTTAGAAGGGCTGCTAGACTGAAGTATTCCTCATCACGTACAACGGTTGCATTGGAAAATGGTTAATTGCTCACCACAAGGCAAGAGCCTGAGCTAATGTTTTGCAACAATGGGTTGTTACATCATAATGTTATAGCTGCTGCGGTCCTACTGTCCTAAGTGCAATGCCATCAAACAACTTCAGTACATCCACATGTTTTGGAATTTTTGAGCTGATTAAGTTCATGCGCTTTGGCTCAACACTCATTTACCCGCACGAGGAATTTCTCATCCCGCACCCGCAGTAAGTTCAACCCGCGCCTGCCCCGCAGCAAGTTCAACCCACACTCACATGTAAAGCAGTACGGGTTCCCGCACCTGCCCCGCAAGTGCGGGTACCCACAACTCGCACAGGTTAACCCACCCCGCGCAGGATTCTAATGGGCAAGCAATGGGTGAAGAGTTGAGGTATGTATAGATGAGCAGGTAAAGCATGCACATAGGTGAGAGAAGTAAGCGACAGTGTATAAGGGTTATGAGGCAGAGACCATTACAATAAACACAACATTTCAGAACAAAAGCAAGGGCAGAAACAATTATGATTCTCCACAAAAATCATGAAGATGCAATATAATTATCCACAGATTATAATGCATTACCACAGTTGCATGTCTGTCCCACCAGGCACATAGCAACACCGAATGAGGTTGAATATGCAGAGTTAGAAACAGATTACAGGTTTAGCAGTAAACAGTAATCCAGTAAGTGTCAGGTACAAGAAAAACAAAATAAGGCTAGTTGAAGGGTAGAGTATTTAGGTGTAGAAATGATAAGATTTCATTCATAGTCTAATGGCAGACATCCACCTATTGCACAACTAATATTGGCATCACGGCATCACAATTAATGATTTCAAAGTTTTACATATAGTTGTGATGGAATAAGCAAAAGCAATGAATCGATTTACACAAGATCATATTATTAGTGGTTTAAGGTTTGGTTTACATGATTTATGAAAAACTTTATGCCAAAGAAAATGAAATAAGTTGTGCCTGTCTTGTAGCATTGAAGAAGCTCTGTATGTAAAAACCATTTATTATGGTCAGAATACACCGGGCAATGTTTTGTTATAATGGATTTTGTGTTATTTTAAAGACCTGAGATATGAACATCCTCAATTTTTTTCTGTATCAGTAAAGAATATTGGATGTTTGTGGAAATGATCGATAAGTAATAAAAGTGCCATATACATATCAAAACACCAAGTAAAAGTTCAATACTTTTCAGATAAGATATATTTAAATCAAATATTTGTTAATTACATTGTGCAGAAGCAAAAGGATGTATGCATTTTTATGTAGTTATAACTAAAAGATGAATAGTGAGATGTGAAATCAAGTGATACGACTTTCAAATTTCTATTTAGTTTAATGAGTAGCTGCTTTACTTAAAGTTGTTCTCTACATGAATTTTCATTTTTCAATTTTGTTCAATTATGACGTTTTTTAAAGATTATCTAATCTATGTTTACTAGTGATTTTAAAAGTGAGATTTGCATATATTTTTATTTGATCATTTTTATTCCAAAAAAGCATGCTAAATAGATTTGTCCATGCAGTGGCAAAAACATTAGTCTTTTGAAAGCAGCAAATGGCAATACAGTACAGACCAAAATTGAAATATTGCAAATTACTTGTATCTGGATATATTTATATTTATGTATGTAATAATGCATCTTTACCATGGATGTCAACATTATTACTAGGTTCCTTCTGTCTACATTTTTCTTGTGAAAAATTAACAGCGCAATGGAGCTACATAAAATGTTTGTAGTATTGGTAATGGTTTTGCATAAACGTTATTCAGGTTGTTACAGTGAATATGATCAGCAGTACAAAACCTTGTTTTTTGTAGCTTCTTCAAGAAAGAGATGATGAATTGAATGAGCTGGATGTTAAGCAACAACAATTGAAGGTGAGGCTTAAATTGCATTATGGACATTTGTTGTGAAGTTGATGCTGGTATCTTGAAATAGATGAAGGTTTTGAAATAAAGCTCTAAACTGTTGGTTTTAGAATACATGTAAGTGTACATAAGTTCTGCTTTGCCTAAACCTTGGAGGTCAAATGCACTTTACATCAGTCTTGATTGATAGTGTTGCTATAGCAACAAAATGTTAGCAGCAATGTTTCAGTGCTTACAGCATATTTCATGTACTGCACTTATTCAACAAACATTGCTGATTTGTTGAAGTAACAAACTGTGTCTTGTTTAAACTGAACAGCGTTGTCATTTTCCACTTTAACTAGCAATTTTGCTTTTTATGGCAGTTTGGCATCGTGGACATCAATGACCACAGATGTATAAGAGAGTTATTTAAAGTCCTAAAAAATATGCTAATGGTGTACTGGATGTGTTTTGAGATGTTACTTGGTTCCTTTAGAGCAGTGGTTCTCAACCTTTTTATGCCGGTGGACTGGCAAATAACACAGAAAATTTTTATGGACCGATAACCTACAATCGCAATGAATGCAATAGATTACATCGCAATCATTTTGTTAACCAGAGTTGTTGTTTAGCATGTATTTGCATTTTCAATGAAAGTATTGTTGATCCAAAGGCTTCCATTTCAAGTGTCCTCATGTTCGGGAAAATAATAGTCAAAATTGTTAGCTAGCTCCTTCAAATGTTGACTTATAATGTCTGATAACTGTTTAGCATTAACATCAACACTTGTGAAAAAGTCAGACACATTTCTGTATCTCGCTTTTGCACAAAGCTACCTCAAACTCTGAGCTTCTTGTGGTAAGAGCCTGTCTTGCTTCTCAGAGCAAAGATATTTGTGCAAAACCACTGCAGAGATATATCAGGCTTGTTCAAATGGAAAAATATACCCGCCAAATGTGCAAGCTTACTTGTCAACATTTCACCCAAAAGAAATTCTTCTAATCCTTTCTCTTCAAAACTGTTTTGTTTCTTGAGCTCAACAAGACGCGAAAGAACTTATCCTTTTCTGTATGGAGAAGATGTTCATGCTGCGAATCTGTACTTTCACACAATGTTTTGAATAGTCTGGAGTTCAGGGGTCGACATCGAATTTCATTAACAATTTCCCCCTGCATTATTTAGCACTATTTTCAAATTAGTAGGCAGTTTCTTTGCAGCTACACGCCCCCGATAGGTCATGAAATGATTAAACAACATTTCTTTGTGCGCTGCGTCTTTCACTTTTGCAACTACACCACACGTGCGCACTCGGACACAGTTTCCCCATTCTATCTCTTTCTCACTAAAGTATTTGTTAAGAAGTCTAACTACCTCTGACCCGGTGGTACATCCTGGTAAGTTAATGCAACATAGAAGTTCTTCCTTGAAATCTTCTTTTCCCATATAATGCACGAAACAAGGAAGAATGGCACAATAACTCACGTCAATTGTCGTCAATAGCACAATAACTCACGTCAGGCAAGTCTTCTATCGAGTTGAATTGCAAAATACCTCGACTTTTTAAAAAGTTTTGTAACCTGCTGCTCGACATTCATTGCCATTTCTTCAATCCTTTGCTGAACTGTGTCATTATAAAGTGGTATACACTCAAGTTTTTGAGGACTTTGTTCCGCTCCGATACTCACCTACTGTATGCTCATGAATCATGGTAATGACTGAAAGAGAGTGATCTGTACAAGTGGCTGAGATAGGAATGTTTAGAAAATTTCACGGCATGACACTTTGCGACACAATGCACAGTGGCAAAATTTGCAAAACCCTGAATGCTGAGCCACTTTACTTCCGAAGAAAGAGATCTCCACTACATTGATGTGGTCACATGATCAGAATGCCCCATAAAAGATTGGCGTGGCAAGTCCTGCTAGCTACACCCAAGGGAAAAGCGGCCCAGAGTCCGACCAAGGACCACATGCCAGATTACATCTCCGACCTTGCTTGGTCCCATCTTGGTGTAGACTAGAGTCAACAAAACTATCAGAGATTGCAGAAAACCCTGAGGTATTTCGAGTCTTCATAGTGCTGTTTGCCCCCAACCCTCGTGAGAGGAAATGTANNTATGAAAACGAATGAACAAGGGTTTTATTTTACGTCATAATATGCAGTCCGTTCATCAATCACAAACCACACATCATTGCGCCGGGTTTTACCGAATTCAGCATGAACGCTAACAATTTCAGTTAGGCNTACTTGACGAAAAGTACAAAAAAAACTAGGTTGTTTTGCGGACCAGCGGTTGAGAACCACTGCTTTAGAGTACATGAATTTTGAACTTGACAATACTCCTTGTTATTGATAAAATAAAAAGTTTTAGCTTAATTATGTGTATAAATGGTGTGTTGTTTTTTTTCACTGAGACATTTTGGTCATTTGTCACATAACCGTATTAAAACTTGCCATAACAGTGTTCACTAGTCTGTATTTTTGAACATTATGACTAAATTGACTTAATTTATTTGGGTTCATTAAAAAAATTCGATCTATGACTGAAAAAACCTAGTGGTGTGCAAAATTTTGTTGTGAGTATGTAGAAGTTTATTTTTCCCAATCTGGTTTCTGATGGTGTTGGTAATTTTTTGTCTGCTGGCATTTGAAACAACATGCTAAGCCAGCTTATACAACCACTGAATATGAAAGCGAAGCAGTTTGTGCCAGAGATCACTGCTCTCATCAAATCAACTTTAACACATAAACTCGAAATATACATTTTCTAATATTTAAAGCTGCATGCCTTATGCAAGCTGTGGAGTGACATGTCACTCCCCAACTTTTTAATGATTGAAATTTTCAAAACAGGTTATAGAAAGTCTATATCTTGGTGATATCAGTGATTTGAAAATAAAGATTGATAACCTCAAGCAACAACTCATCAATGAGAAAAAAGCACGATCTGAAGTTGAAATATATTACAAGCAAAGACTTGTAGACCAGCAAACTCATTTTGAAGCATTTCGAGCATCTAAGGTTTTGTATGAAATGTTTTTGTTGATTGATAGTGTTTGGAACTGTTTTGCCATGTTTAAGTATCAATGCTTAATATTTCGGTATCATTCTGTTTCAATTTTACTTCTTTCTACTGAGAACTTTTTGAAGTATGCTATTTTAGAAACTACAAAAAAAATGAAACATCAGTGGCATACTGTCAGATCACCTAAAAGAGAAATACATGCTACAGAATAATGTTAAGTAAAAAAAAACTTAAGTAATTTTCCACATTTACCAACCAGCACATGGCTTGACCTGGATTTATCTCATGGCCTTGCAGGATATGTTATAGGCTTTAGATCAGCTATGTCCAACTGAAATGCATTGCTAGGCAAAAAGTATAGTCACACTCTTTAAATGAAGGACCCACATTGATTGACTTATGTTGTTCTCAGCAAACTAAAATTCACCTTTAGCTACTGAGCGACTGAAAGCATTTGAATCCTAAAAGCAACGATAATGACTTTTTGGCACCTCTAATCACTCCATACCTGTGATGTCATAGGCGAGTTTAAAGTGCCAGTGGAACCACAAAATAGAACTAATTTAGCGTAAATGGAACAAAAGAGGTGGAAATCAGAAAAATAGAAATGAGTTTGCACCTCAATGGACACATGGAAATCTTCCAGTACGGAATACAGACATGTCACTGAGGCACACTGCATATCAAAAACGTCAAGTGTAAGATTATCAAAATAAGGACTGGTTGTCATTGTATTGTACCTGCACAACAACAAAATCTTCAGTTGGGCCGGGTTGGACATAGCTGCTCTAGAAATTGCTTTTCCACCTATATACCAGCTAACCTTACAATAATTTGGGTACTTTGCTTTACATTATGACCTTACTATAATAATTTGGGTAACCTTATTACAATAATTTGGGTAACCCGATACCCAATGACAATGAGAGGTACTTTACTTTGCATTATAATGGTTTGACAAGGTCCTATAGCTCTTTTTGTGCTGTAGAAGTGCATGTATAGTTGTATTACTTCCAAACTTCCCATGTGGTTATTATAATATCATTCTTTACTACAAGTCTTCCACGAAACAATTATTTGTTAGCTGCTTGGCACCAGTTGGTGTTTTGGTAAAAATGCTGTTATTTTGAAGATCAACGAGGTTGAAAATACTGCAGATGAGTTGCAAAGAACCAGACAACATTTCGAGCAAAAAGTTTCTCACTTGGAAGCAGAACAGGAATCGCAGAAATTGGAACTAACTCACGATTTCGAAGATGCATTAAAACGACAAGAAAGAGAATTTCAAGGAAAAGAAGAAGAATTTCGAAATCAGTGTTTTTCTTTGGAAATGAAGGTGCGCTAATATAATTTATTTCAAAATTGAAACCTCCAGCCTTTGCGCAACACGTTTTTCACCTCAGTTACTTCAAAATGACTAACTGTTATACAAAACTGAGACCAACGTGAAAACGCTCACTATATAAACTAAAGATGCTCTTCTGTCGCCCTTGTTGAGCAACACCCTTAAAAAGATTCCACATGTGTGATTTTACAATGCCCTTACTTAGATACGATTTGGGGCCTGACAGTCTAGCGACAGTAGTGCATCTTTCCCGCCATGAAGCAATGATTTTCAGACATGTCAAATCAACGGCAAACGAAAGTCCGACCGAACGACTGTAGAAATTCCTGTTGACAGATTGCTGTTTCATGTCCCTGAACTGCTTCATTCATCAATTTGGCTTTTCAATGAGCCATCAGGTTGGAAAAACTGTCACCACCGTGACTCACGTGACCATTCGGTCTTCACTGAACCCATGAATGACTTTTAACTTGAACAGAAGCGGTTCAGTAAATTCAAATGAAGGAAGCGTTGGGGAATTTTTTAATTAAATCTAAATTTGTTGAAAATTTTTGCTAGCTATGAAGTTGGTGGTCAAAAACTAGTACAATCCTTGACCATGATGACTCCTCGTAATTTTCATTCTTTTATTACTTTTGCTAAACAACTCATTCTGTGATAATCAATGCTGTCTTCTTTGTGTTAAGTGTGGGTTGTAAGGTTTTCAAGATTTGGAACGATAAAGTGAAACCTGAAGTTTTAAATGAAAAAATCAAATTTTTGTAAAATTCGTGCAAAATATTGTGTAGCGATTTCTCAAGCTGAAAAAAAATTATCCGTTATTGGTGAAATTGCTATTGAAAGTGAAGTGCTGAAAACGCAGTTCGGTAAAGAAAATATAACCTGCTCTGAAAAAAATGAGTTCCTTGCTTTTTTCCCATTTTCTATAAAATTTTTCTTTTCTGGCTATGATACGGCCATCGCTTTAATTGCAATTTAAGAACGTTACTGCGAACGAATCAGTGAAACAACCCTTGTTTCAGCCGTTTCGACATCTTTAACGTTGCATATTTGCAACATTGCTCTTTATTTGCAACAATGCTCTTTATTTGCAACAATGCTCTTTGTTTGCAACAATGTTCTCGATTTGCAACAATGCTCTTTATTTGCAACAATGCTCTCGATTTGCAACAATGCTCTTTCTGTCATTCCAGAACAAAATATTGAACAAGGAGTTGGAACAGTGCCACGACAATCTGAGCAAGAGCTCAAAAGCTGAGGTGGAAGCGAACAAGAAAACAGAAGAATTGAAAAACCAGTTGCAAAAAGCCGAATGGGACATTTCTGACATTTCCTCGTTGAAAAATGCTCGGATTCTAGAACTGGAAGCACAGGTTTTGAAACCCTTTTCTTCTGTTTTTTTCAGTCCCGAAGCTCGTTACCACTTGGTCTCAAACAACATCTATTTCGTAGTCGATTGTTTTCATCCAAATTTGAAGGCTACAAGGCTGCCATGGAATTTTTTTGTTCAGTGAACTGAGAATTCTTCACAAGATTGTTTGACTGCAGGCAAAAAAACAAATCGACTATGCACAATAAAACGTTGTGTGTATAGACCGCGATAAAATCGTGTTTTTCAGGTTCAACATTTTCAGGAAGTGGCGAAGAACACTGAGGCGGAGTTCGTGCAGCGCCGCATCAAACTGGATAAGGACGTCCGTTGCAAACAGGCGAACTTGATGGCTGCGAAGCAGGCTAACTTGGACCGAGAGAAGAACTATGAAGAGCAAATTAGGTAAAACGTATCAACGTGACACCTTCAAGCAGTATGCATGAGCTGCATGGGGCCTTTGCTACAGATACGACGAGCTGGGGGTCGTGAAGTTACTCCCCATTTGCAATAAATCCTCACATTTTTACAGACGTTAGGCCAGACGGAAAGCTGTGCGGAGTGTTATGCGACGGGTACCGGCCAATTTTGTCTGTCTTTAGGAAAATTAACGCTGCCCAAATCTACAAAGCTGTTCGAAATAATCAAAACAAGAATCAGGTTAGCTGTTGCCAGAAAATCGAAAAGGTCTTCCCAGAAACAGTTGCCAGGCTCTTCGATTGGTGTACTCGTTGGTTGTAACAACCAACCCTGTTTGTCGATTGGTATCTAACGGCAAAACCGGTTCTATGTGTCGTCGGGGAAATTTTTATCGGCCTTTTTTGTACATTTGACGTCATGTTTGCGCGATCATCTTCAGTGGCGCGCGACTGTCGAGTGCACATATTTGTTGTTGGATTCGCAGGAGACTTCAAAGTGACCTCGAAACCTCTCGGATGGAAACAAAGAGAGCTTTGTGGGATAGCAACGAGGTCGTAAAGAAACATGAAGATGAGATTCAACAAAAGAATCACGAAGTCGACGATTTGAAATGCAGGTTTGTGTCGTATTTTGTCTTATGTTGCTTCTACCCCAGTGTTTTTTACCGAAATTTTCCTATCCCTAACTTAAGAACCACAATTTGGCCCAAACTGTTTTCTTTGTCGTTTCTGAGTGGTTTAAGAATGCGTCTACGGAAGCTTCCCCCTTCAATAAAAAATGTTTTTGGGGAAGCTGCTGTAATTTCGTTCCCAAGTACCAATGTGTGTCACGTTGTGAATGATCTCCACCAAGCTTTGTTATCTGGTGCTCTAGTGTTTGGTGGAATAGCTGAAAAACCAGCAGTGCGTTAATGTGTCATGCTAGGCTTCGTTTTTCGAAGTCGTTAAGATGCTTATTGTCTTTTTTTCATTTGTGTGTTTTGCTTAATTCTTAAAATTATTGGGTTTTGAAAAATTATTGTCCGAAGCCGACCAAGAGCAACGTTCTAAAAACGGCAGCAGCCTCATAAAAAAACAGCAAAAAGTCTGCTCGCAATTGAAAGAATGGTTCTGTTTTCACCGGATTCGTTTAGGACTAAACAGCTGTCATCAGCTTATGCGTGCTCTGCTTTATCTTTTGTCGCTCTTCTGCACCACCCGAGACCATAATTCGTGGTTGTTGTTCAGTTGCTTACTTAAATTTTCACAGGTTGGAAACCATAATAACCGACCAGAGCAGGTCAACCGTCGCCAAAGACAACGAGATAATGACTCTGCAGAAACGTTTCAAAATCTGCAAGTCAGAGAACGAAAGACTTAAGCAAGACGTTGAAAAGTGAGTGAAAACGTAGCGTGTATGTTTACAGTATTAACGTGTATCGACATGCGATTGTTCCTACTGATTATTTTTTTTTGGTGGGGGGGGAGGAAGAAACACACATCACCCCCACTGTGACAAAGTGCAAAATCGTGCTGGGTACACTGCGTTCCACAAAAAGTTGGCGGTGCTGAGTTACCTTTGAAAAGTTTCAACGGTTTTTACGTTGCAAGGACGTGCTGGCGTGCCTGCACCAAGGTACAGATGCATTACCACGGTGCCCCAGATGTTTTAGCTGCACAGTTGACTATCCTATTAAGAGCAACGTCAGATTGCGACGGAAAAGCAAACAAATTCCTAACGTGTTTCCCGCCACGGGGTATTGGTTTTGTCAAGAAGTTATTGCCTTAAAATTCTCTGCTGTCTGTTGCATGCAAGTGCACGTGCCTGCATGGCAGGCAGAATAGTTACGTTCACACAGTTCAGCGTTTCTTACATTTGTGGGTCACACTGCGGACCCCTCAAGAAGAATCGTTGCAATAAATATTTGAAATTAGATCTTAGCCATCGTGGTCGTAATGGAAATGGCCCATTCAGATTTGACTCAGATTCGGTCTAAAGTCAGCCATTTCATCACTGTCGTAAACGTTTTGTCGCTTTTAGACACGCTAAACGGTTTCAAGTGAAAGATTTCTAATTAACAAAAAGCAAACCTGCACTTGCACCTCGACAGGGGGACTTCTTAATTTGTTAAGAACGCGTTTAATCGCATATGTGGAAGTCCCCATGTCTCGAAACATTTATTCTTATTTTCATTCGTGTTTACCTCTGCTAGCAAGCCATTCAATTTTTCATACGTTTATTTTTTCATACTTCAAAGAACAACTTGTGCAACTTGTACTTTTTCTTGTATTTTTTTTATTTTTTTCTTGTATAACAACTTATATTTTTTCATACTTCAAAGAACAATATAAGAAATAAGAAATGCCGCTTCAAAGAACAACTTGTGCATTCTCCTCCACCAGGTACCAGAGGGATATACTCAAAGCGTCCGAGCGCGAGCGCCACCTTGAGAGAGACAAGGCCCAACTGCGACTGGATTGGAAACGAAAATGTGAAGAAGTCGAGTCGACAACGTTTGCGAAGGTGAGACGGCCCGTTGCCTCCCGCGATTGGTGGAGGTCGAAAGTGGGCGTTGTCTAATTTTCGAGCTGATAAGCAATGCAACGCGCGCTTTCAGCTGAAAACTTTTTTCTAAACATTTCAGTAAAACTTTTCTGGGGAGGCAATAAAGGCGAAAGCGTAACTACTAATGACACGAGCCGTCCATCTTTTCGGGTTCAAAGGCGAAGGCGTAACTACTAATGACACGAGCCGTCCATCTTTTCGGGTTCTTTAAAAATGTTTCAGCTTGTCACGTGGTTCGATGCAACGGCACGCATGAGTTATTTTGACTGCACGCGCTTTCGGTCACCACTGATCCCCAGTCCGGTTTCCGTTGAAGTGAAAAGCATCAAGAACCCCAGTTTCTTCGCATTAGTTGAACTTCGAAAACTTCAACATACAAACAAAGGAAATAAAACTAAAATTGCCAAACGAACAGAAAAAGATATCACCAGAATGAAGACTTCAATTGTTTAAAATTTAACCTAGTGGCAACTGCCACGAAATTCAGGAAACAGTTTTTTTAATCCAACAGTTTTTCTGACTGATGCATGAAAAGAAAAGGTAGTGGCGTGTTATGAATAAGTTTTGTTGTGGATTTTCTGTCTTACTCGGTTGTCCCAGTATGGCTGATACGACGTAGCCTCAGGGGAAATCGACTTGTGCATTGTGTTTTCCGGCCGACCCAATTAATTGCCCAACATATGGCAAGAGTGCTCGGTAAGCTTCTAATGCTTTGCAGGCATATGGCCAAAGTTCGTGAAATAAGTGAAGAGATATAACTATCAGCGAAAATGTAACTTAAAACCTCAGAAAATCTGGGTTTGCGGTAGCCGGGCATTGGCGAACAAGCTGGGTATACTTTTCGCTTGTACCACCTTCCCCTGCCCAGTGTGCACAAAAAATATATGCACACGCAAATGTTTGCTGACGAGTCATGGGTTTTACCGTTAAATCCTTTCATTTGCAGACGGAAGTTTTGGCGGAAAGCTTGTCTGAGCGACGAGATTCTGCCGAAGCCGAAGTTAAAAGACTCCATCGTGACCTTCACGACGCGAAAGTCACCTTGGAAGCTGCGTCAACGGACCTCGAATCCGCCCTGCACGTCTTGCAAAGTCACCACTTGATGGCGGAATACGAGAGGCACCGCTCACTCGCCGGTCATTCTCTACATTCATCGTACAGGCAAGAGGTAAAGTGTTCTTAGTTTGAAAAGAAGCTGATTTTACTCGGTTGTTGTCGAGGATTATTCTGTTGAAGCTCATGTCATCTTTGTTTTGTTGTCCTTGTTTAGGTAAATGGTGTTTTGTGCTTCAGGACCTTCGTCTCCAGAACGAACAGCTCAAGTGGGTGATCAAACAGATGAGAGAAGACATGCAACAGTTATTGGAGCAGCGGAAAAACGTCAGCTCTTCCACTGAGGTGACTGGGCCGCATTTCGCTGGTCACAATAATGAAGAACGTGCAACTTCTAAGAATTTTCAGGCCATTGTAAAGTTTGGAATTGTTTTTGTCGTCCATTCAGTTCATTTCCATTGAATGTGATGAGGCGTGTTGGTGTCTCATCCACGAGCGTGAGAACTGTCTACACCAACTGTGTCCAATCCAGATGGCGTACTGAGCCAAAAATTATGTCACTGTCTTAATCAGGGCCGCACATTGAATGACACATTATCGAGGGCCGCACATTCAGTGACTTAGTTTGATCTTAGCAAACTAAATTTAGCTTAAGCTAATACACCGAAAGTGTTCGAATCCTAACTGCAATGACAACAGACGTGATAAAGTGGCACTGAGGACCACCTGCAACAAAAATGTCAAATAAAAGATTATCAAAATAAGGACCGGTTGTCGTCATGTCGGCTACTTGTACTACAACGAAAACATAAACTGGGCCGCGGGTTGGACATAGCTGGTCTACACCCTTATTTACTGAAGGGCCAAGTAAACAGAAAGAAACACTGCTTTTTCCCAGATCTTGCGCTTATTTTAACCAGTTGCTACGCGATGGGCAACGTCGGATTTGTAACAGTCACGCGAAATACGAAACACATAGTTTTGAAATGAAGCACAACGGAATGGCCCGAAGCAACTGCGGCACAATTGCGTTTTTGATGAAGCAAATTTCAGCTTCCACACGTCTTCTGATTCACTTGGCAACAAAATGTGGTGTGCGTTCTAAGTATATCTGGCCTGGACCCCTCTCACACAAATCAAATAGATGGGTAATCGAGTTTGACAGTCCAGCCGATGTTTTGCTCGTCAGTAGTGAATTTCCATTCTTCACAAACGTTGAAAGCATGTGGCGAGTACTAGTCACTGTTTCATTGTGAAGGCAACGGAAGAGAGCTCCGGCGGTCCTGGTCTCGCAGCAGCCGCCAAAACGCCGTACGTGGAGTCGCTTGAAAATGAAGTGTTGGAGTTAAAGCGCGAGAAGCGCTTGCTGCAAGAGAAGCTCGACAATCCTGCCGGTATCTTTTTACTTTTGGTGATCTGATGTGATAATCGTAA
>JGI24158J21664_10008106_pt1 | contig 13969 bp, 12 predicted proteins | sample Ectturendosymbi3_FD_21664 | JGI IMG/M metagenome (IMG submission 21664) | reverse complement strand
TTACTTTCTTCAAATGTTTCCAAACCTTTGTGTTCAGATTTACAATTTTGGTTTAGGTTTGTGGGTTAGGTTTAGTACATTTATACCAAACCTAGTGCACTCTACTACACACTCATCGTGTGTTACTGTCACGTTACAGGTGACGGATGAATAACTTTTCAAATACGAAAATCCACTGATGGACCTGAAGCCACTACATTTTAGAAACTAAAATTTTTAATAGTTGCACATTGATTAGTCAAATAAATTAATAGGATTTTTCAGGATTCGGATTTCATATTTGTGTTGCAAACAATATTCGGATCAAGAACAGGATTCCTACCTCTTGGATCAGGAGTGGTGTCGGACTCGAAAAAACTTGAGTCCGAACATCTCTGGCAACCACCAGAGATACTTTTCCCAGCCGCACTTTTCTGGTGGATGCGAGCTTCGGTAAAAATGTTTTGGTGGAAAATGCAACTTTGCAGCAGCCCTTTTCCAAAAAAAACCATCAAGGTGTGAAATTTAAGGTCTTTTTGATGAAAACCACCATAAAAAATTGCCAGAAAAGGCTACAATAGCAAATAATTTTCGGCCAAACTGTGGTGTTTCATACGCAAATTAGACAAAAATTTTTATACCTATGTGTTCGTGTATTCATGCAGATTAACGCTGCAAAAGAATTGCGAGTTGCACTCATCTCAGTTTTACACACGACACCGAAACGTTGACCTGGTTTTATAAGCACTGATATGCGAAAACTTGTCTTAAATCGCTAAGATAGCACCTTGATTCAAACGAAAATTAGACAATTTTCCGGCCATCGTTCAACAAAAATTTTTATACCTATGTGTTCGTATATTTATGCAGATAAAAGCTGCAAAAGAATTGCGGATTGCACTCTGCATTGTTTTGAATTCTGGAACAGATTGTACATGTGCCAAGTAAACTGGTGTACTGCGTTGAACCATTTGGAAGTCAGCTGAGCCAAATTGAGGATGCGGCTACAAAATGGAAGTAAGTTACTCTTACACGCCTATGCGCTGAGAGAACAAGAAGCAGACTTCCTTAAAAAATGTTTTTCAGTAATTACATTAACTGGAAATATGAAGCAACCACCACTCTCCTTTCAAACACGCAGACATGGAACTCCGAGATTTTAGAACATCCTAGGCAAAGAGATGGGTACAACTGTGGTATATTTCGTTTGCAGGTACTTTGACCTACATGTAATGTTTATTGTAAATACTTATAATCCGTCATTTCGCATTGACCAAATGTACCTTGCGTTATAAATGAAGCATTCCTTTTTTAGAAACGTCCTTCATACACATTACATCTATAAGCTTGCCAATAATTCTATGCCTTTTTTGACAGGTCGCAAAAATTTTTATAGAAAATTTGCCTAACAACCAAAAATGCTACATTTTCGCTTCAACTGAAAAGTCATTGGCAAAAACAAGGTTACATTTTGCAACAGAAGTCGTACAGAAATCAGGTTGGTACTGATGAATAGTTAATGTGAACTTTCATTAAAAATTTGCAAAAAATGTGGAGTGTCCCCAGCGAAGTTTTTGGAAGTAACTGCAGCTTCTCAGTCAGAAACAGCGGTAGCCAATGAGCAAGCTTCTGTTGCATGAGCTTATTACGTTTACAACAAACACTGGACATATGCAACACTTTTCACTCTTACAAGTTGGATAGCGCATTTCATTAAAAAAGCCGGATTAAATAATTGTTGCAATTGAAGGACATTAAGCACCTTCAAATTCTCTACTGAGATACAGGGACGTCGGAACAGCGGTAGGGCAGGGGCAGAGGCGGACTAGCCAGTAATGTTAAGGGGGGCGATTTCAGTAATATTTGGTCTCACTAGGGGTTCACTACTGTAAGTCTCACTAGGGTTTCACTACTGTAAGAGAGATGAAGTATATTTCACAACACTGTTGTGACAAAACAATGGACAGCAAAATGGCTTTAAATCTCGAATGTTGTTTTCGGAATTGTACAAAATCATGGTGAATAAAGTTATTTTCGTAGTTTTTAGGGCGATCGCCCCCCCCTTTTGGATCCGCCCCTGGGCAGGTAGAGCAATAAAAGAGTTGAGGGCAATGGAAGCTTGTAAAAAACAAACAAATCGTTATCAATTATGCTTGTTTTTGCGCAGCAACAACGTTGACCTCAAAAATAATAGCATAACTTATAGAAAACCATTATGAATTTTGTGGGTGCACGAATAGCTGCAATAAATTTGTTTCAAGTCGATCTTTGTAAACCATAAAATTACCAATGATTCTGTTGTTTGAAAAGCATCCCCCTTTTAAAAGAGTAGGGGAGAATTATCACCTCCATTTCACCGCTCTCCAGCGTCTCTGAAATTACCTATGATGCTGCTATATAAGGGCACCTATGCCCCCCATTTCAAAAGGCAAGGGGGTAGTGCCCCCGTCATGCACCCCCGTTCCGGCGGCCTGCTGAGATAAATCGGTATCAAATCCCAAAACACCAGAAAGGCGCTTTGTGGGCAACTACGAACTTCAAAGCCACCATCATCATCATCACCATGTCCCCTTAGCGCGAATTCTACAAGCATTTTGAAATTTACATAATTAGAGTGAGCTTTTACAATGCAGTAACAACCCGCCGCAATACTTTGCTCTGAAAATCCGCTCAATACACCACCAATTTCCGGCTCGGTTTAAGGAGGAATCATTTGCTGTGCCACTGTCTTAATGTAGCCTACTGCGTTTATAATATCACTCGCATCGCTAGACACGGATAGTTGACGCCTCACGATTTTACGCGCATCTTTGGCTTCTCTTTAGCTGTGCTCGAAACCTTGAGCTTAGATGCTTCATATTACTGTGCTTAGATGGTTGGTTCGTACATACTGCTCTAAGATGTTTCGTAAAGCTTGGAAAATGGATGATCCTTTTTTTTATATGTCTGTCAACGCACCTGTCCATAGCAGCCATCAAATGTTTTCTCACAGAATCACGACCGCATTTTTTGGCTTTTTGAAATTATCGACGTAAGATGTTCTGTCAATATTATTATCTTTGGAAGATTTTCGCAGACTAATTTGATGATTCGTCACATCGCTCGACGCCTTATTCAGGTCTTAATAAACTATCGTTTTCGCATTGACTAATTTTGAAAGTAAGCGTGTTTAAGGTAGAGACATTAGACCATATGCTAAGGGACCTTTGAACCGCCGGGTCATTGGTTCCTTTCTCGCATGGTTCAAAGGTCCCTTCCGCCGCCATTTTTGCATTACATGTCACAACAAAAAAGTGTAGAGTATCGGTTCTCAACGTCTTGCAGTTTTTAAACGCTTTCCTTGCCCATATCACATTTGTAAAAAATCTTTCAAAAAAGCTGCATGTCATTTGCAAAAACAAAAAAACGTAGGCACCAAAATTTTACTTTCTTCCTTCAAAATTAAAATTAGCCCACAAAAATTGATTTAACAACTGTAGCTCCTCTAAAACACATAGAGGCATCAAGAAAGCAATCTCAGCTTCACTGCCAAAACCACAAGAACACACGTTCACTAGGTGGGGAGAAACAGCCTATGGTCATTGAGCCCACCCTGGTCAAAGATCCCACATCTCCCCTACATACACTGGAAGCACCCAGTGATCTTCCTGGTTTAAGCGTATGAGTGCTCATTAGGCAAGGTCAACGTTTCGGTGTCGTGTGTGAAACTGAGATGAGTGCAACCCGCAATTCTTTTGCAGCTTTAATCTGCATGAATATACGAACATATAGGTATAAAAATTTTTGTTGAACGATGGCCGAAAAGTTGTCTCATTTGCGTTTGAAGCACCACGGTTTGGCCGAAAATTATTTGCTATTGTAGCCTTTTTTGGAATTTTTTTTATGGTGGTTTTCATCAAAAAGACCTTAAATTTCACACCTTGATGGTTTTCTTTGGAAACAGACTGCTGCAAAGTTGCATTTTCCACCAAAACATTTTTACCGAAGCTCGCATCCACCAGAAAAGTGCAGCTCACTTTAGCATTTTGCCGCATGCCAGTGTTGAGTGCAGGTAATGCAGGGAGACAGTGAGTTCTGATAACGGATAGCCACGTAATTTTATTGCATACTGTGTAAAAAGAAGCATGATAAGTTTGAAAAATCTTTTTTGCTAGTGTGAGACTGAACGCTTGTCCCGTGTAAGTATATGAGCTTTCACCGTGAAAGGTCACTAAAGGCAAGCATGGATTTACTGAAAGGGTGTTTGCTTTGGATGAGATCGTAGACGTTTGCAGCTTTTGTTTCTGAGTGATGCTGCCAAGTCTTGCTAGGAAAAATAAAGACATATTTGTGGTGTAATGGTACAAGTACCACCACATGGCGAAATGATGCGATAGTCACCATAAATAAATATCGAAGCTAGCTGAAAGTATATAATACCGGGCAGACCTAAGCAGCATAAAGTGATCATGGCATGTGATCTCTATTGCTGCTCTATCGTAGAAGGCTTTCCCCGTGTAGCGGTTGCCGCTACGCAAGTGGTTTTGTCAAACGACCATTCACTGCTGTACGCTATATTGCTGAAAGGAGCTTTAGCAAGTTGAGCCTAATCAAAACGTTTCACAGATCAGATATGACTGATGAAATGCTAATAAATCTGGCAATATCTACTGAAAGTGAAACTGCTAAAACATTAGGTATGACTGAATTGACAGAAACATTTGCATTTTTGAAAACTTCAAAAAAGTCATTTTCCCAGCTTGAAACATAGCAAATGCTTAAATCTGTCTGCTTTATACGTTGTGTTGATGCTGTAGAAAATGCTTTTGTAAGCATTTGTTAACATAAATGTGTCAAATGCAATCTATTCTATGTTGGGGGCCCCAAAGTCCTGTATCGGGGGTCTCTAACCACCTAGCGCCGGTCCTGAGTGCGACATATCATCTGTGGAACTTTTTCAACAAACTCAATGCACTGTTCGAGTTCTTTTCGCGAAGTACTCAACGGTGGAATGCCCTAAAAAAATTAACGGCTGTGCTCTGTTAAGGGAAGTACCGATACTCGTTGGAGCTCTCGAGCAGAGGCTGTACGCGCGGTGGTGCTTGAGCTGGACGCCATCTGTGCAATGCTGGAGGAACTTTCAACCTCAGCTGACATCACAGCGAACACATGTTCTGAAGCTGAGACGTTGTTGAATGACATGTTGCCATTTGAATTTCTGGAACGCCGTTCTCCGCAAGATCAACGTTGTTCAAGTACGGTTTCAGTCATCATCCATCACCTTCACTGAAGCACATGACGAGCTCACAAACCTTCAGCTCTGGACAGGCGCGTAGCCAGGGGGGAGGAAATGCCTTAGGTGTAAGCTCCGTGTGGACGTTGGTGATAATAAAATACAAAGTTGTATTTGACCGTTGGTAATCAATAACCGCAAGTAAAAACAAGAAATAATGCTTTTCGCAACTGTTTCTGCCGCACTAACTTGATGTATCCCACCTATGGAGGTGCAAACTTCATTTCAAGAGCATTGCAAAAATTCCTCTGTGATATTTTTGGCGTGGTACAAATTAGTTATAACTTACGCTTATCTGCAGCACCAGCCGTAGCCTTAAGAACATCGCAGATTTTTGTTTTTGTACAGCTTTGAAAACTACATGCGTTAATATAGCGGTGATATACGTATTATATGCCTTGAAGCTCAAAATTTTGGCTACGAATCAATCCAGATCCAAAGTCGTTTTTATTGCGCAATTAGGGTATACACACTTTTTAGCAACAATAGCATCAATTCTGGAGATAATTATTTGTGATGATCGAACATGTACTGTGAGGGTGGAACCTTAACGTTTTCATAAATGATTTCGCATATCTTGCCGGAGAGTAAAAAAAGTTTTTTCAAGCAGGCCTAATCAGAGTCCGACCTATACGTAATCTGATAGTGTTTCAACTTTCATTTGATGTTAATTGCCACCCTATCCTAAAGTATATTAGAAATCGGGTAAATGAGTGTTGAGCCAAAGCACATGAACATAATCAGCTGAAAAATCGCAAAACACGTGGATGAACTGAAGTTGTTTGCCAGCATTGCGCTCAGGCCAGTAGGCCCTGAAGATGGCGCCACATGTAAATAGAATGGTCACCGCTAGATTGTGCACATAAGTAACGAGTCACTGTGGTAGTCACCACAAGCGAATTATCGTAATTCACTTATCCCTATTTAATGATAGAGCAACCTAGTAGTAGTAGAGTGAACTCGAAGGAGCTTTATTGCTGCTGATTGCTTTCCTGTTAGTTAATGCCCCGAACTACCATCTTTCGCTTGTGCTTGCCTGATCAGTACTTCAAGGCGATGCAGTCAACTGCAGCACAGCTTCCAAAATACGTACTCAGAATTTACGTAGTACGATGTTTAAGCTGGATCGAGGAATTTTATATGGCGACTTTTTTCTCTTTTACATGCAACTTTTCTTGCAACTTCTATCAAGTATTTTGCAAAGTGTAAATTTTGATTCGAAAAACATGCTTTGGAACTATTTCAGTATAATTCTGTTCTCTTTGATAACCGAATCGAACTGAATAGTGACCAAAAAGCAATTGTATAAATGATCCGGTCAAACATCAGTCCACAACTGCACGCCAAATCGTTAAATTGCCAAGCAACTTCATGCACTGTGGAGCTTGCCAAACAACTTCATGTACAAGTTTTTTAGAAAATTGCCAAGCAACTTCATGCACAATTTTTAGCATGCTAGGCAAATTGTTGGTAAAAGTTCGCCATTTCTCCCTAGGTAATGTTTGGAAATATTTAGCATTATATATAAATAAATCGCTTGAGTAAATCACTTTCGTTTGAAATGGTTGTGCACAAATACAACTTTTTACTGCAAATTTTGTTAAAATTAATGCATACTTCTCACGATTTTATTGCAACAAAAACTTGCCCTAGTGGTGAGTTTTTAGTAGTTTTCGGAGAGCTGCGGGTTTAAGACCGAAAAAGTACGGTGCGGGTTGGAAGTGTGCGGGTGCGGGTCGGGAGCGGGCAAAAAATTTTAATCCGCGCAGGACTCTAGAGAGGGTAGTGGATTATCCCTGAGTGGATTATCTAGAGTGGGTAGTGGATTAGTACTCGGTAAGATGTCTGGAGGGCATTACCTTCCAAATAGAGTGAGTGCTTACGGACCAGTCGCAAAACACTCTGAAGTCCAAAATCCCAGATTTCAAAATTATCAACTTAAGATTGTTCATAACCGCCTGGATATGGCGGTTACTGGTCTGATTTACCATTGTAAATTAATCCAAAAATTCGTTTTACTTCTGCGACAAGTTTGCTGTTGGGTCGTAAATGTGTTTACTTTAAGTGATTTTCTCCGATATCTCAGTACTTAGATGTCAGGCTAGAAACAACCATCTTCCCTTAATCCGGATAAAACAGTCGGTCAAATCGAACCCCGATTAACCGAGGTTTACTGAATTATTGAAACCGCCACCCTAACGTTACCAGCTGGATCCGCCCCTGGGTGAACACCTTGTGATGATTCGAACTCGTTGAAACCGGATAGGCGCTTAATACAAGAGTTGTTCAGCCATTAAAAACGCATTTAAATCATGTCAGGGTTTCTTTCAAAGCAAGGCAGAGTTTTCTTGAAATAGATGAATGAATGTAGCAAAAGAAAAGCCAAGAACAAATCTTCATTTCTTACCAGAGTATTTGAAAATACGTTCAGCGCAAAACTTTAGGTATTTAGTGAATGCTGTATGGATACGTCTTTTACAGAGGAATGGGGTTGAAGATGCTATTTGATTAACCGAACAATAAGAAAATTTATACTCAAAACAATATTGTCGTGCAGGATTTACTGCAGCACGCCGTGCACTCGCATAATAAAAAATTTAATAATTTTTTAAACACTGGAGATTGTACGTAACATGTTAAAGCGACAAACGTTTCCTATTCGTAATTTCGTACATTTGTGCACTGAAAACTTGACGCGGATAAAAGTAGTTTTGAACCGGAAATGTTACGTAAAAAACGTGCTAACGCACATCACTAAAATTAGGTTTATCACACAATCTGATTTACATCGTGTCTCATCGAAAGTGTGCTACAAGCAAAAAATTCCAATTCCACTACGAAAACAAAACGTAAAAAATATTACTTTTATTTTGGGTGAAATAATGCCCAAGTTTTGTTGAATAGAAATGAAGAAAACAACACATTGTACTAATGCCAAATACCGTCCTGGTTTAAAATATTACAACTTTCGACATTAGAACAAAATTTATCCACAAAAGTTAGCCAACATACTGATTGCAACAACTACCTTCAATTTTTCTTATGCCCCCTGCACTTGACCGCCACGGTCCCGGTAGGAGCAGCAGACATTTAACTCCATCGGCGACAGAGTAGATTCTGCAGTTCTTCGTAAGGATCTTATCGAAAGAATAATGCCAAACTTCGCATTTTTACCAAATTCACTTCTTTTTCTTCTTCGAAAAAGAAGCTTTTGCACGAACGATTTCTATTCCCTTCTGATCTTTTGGTTGTCCAACGTAATTTATCAATTGAGGATGAGAAGGCTTCATTAAAAACTTTATCGTCGGTATCTTTTCAACAGTTACAATATCCTTCTTCGGTTTTGTAATTGTCTTTTGCTCCATCTGTTGTTTGTATTTTTCAATCCATGTAGGCATCTTCAACATGTTTTCGTTAATTTTCCGTTGCCTACAATCAAATTCGAAGTTCAATACAACATTTTGTAAGCGATCGACAACAACTGTATTTTCAGCTGGAACTTTAGCCACGAGCGTATCCGCTAGTAAATGTTTCTAATTTTGCCACTTAAACAATAGAATTCCGTTGTAGTTGCTACGGAGTTACTCAGCTGTAGCAAACCATTCGGCTGTCATATGCACTAAAATGAGTCGTTCATTTTCCCGAGCGTAGTTAAGCTCTACGGGACCACATCGTCTACATCTACACAGTTTCGCGCTTTGCTTCATTTTCGTTCGGCTTCTAGATAGTACAGCTTCACCATAGGCTGGTACCAAATCGATAATCACGAATGAAATACTCACAGGCTCGTGGCTATCAACTTCTGTGGTCACAAAAAATATTTTAAATCTGCTAAGTACATAAAATGTTTTACGAAGGTAACAGAACAAAATAAATGTTTTATGAAATGTCTTCAATGATGAAGAAAGTTTGAGAATTCTGGCTTGCACAACATATGGGTCCCGAGGGCATATTCCCAGCATTCTCTGCTTCGTCACGTGGCTCAGAGTACCGCTCCGCACAAGAAACTTTACATTGTAGCTAAATATACCAGGTATGTGACCAGAAGGGCAGAAAGTACCGTATTTCAAGGCTTCAGCCTGTCCCGACACCGCATCCAACTACGGATGGGTTTTAGTGAGTAATGACTTAATCAATTAGTTGAAAACCTTTACCTATTACTTGATTTTTAATTTTGCCATTACTTGGTACAGCGTTTCAAATAATTTGCTTTCACAAAAGTCAAGATTTCTGAAGCCAGTCTGTTGCTGTAAACGCAATATTATACATGACATGCATCATCACATAAGCCATTAAGGCGAATCCCCTAGTGGAATCATGTAAGATGCTTTAGTGCTGCCGGACTGTTCATATCAAGGCTTAGATCTTCGAGTGATGAGATGATTGACAGCTTGCGTCTTGTGCGAAGTTTTTTAGAATTCGCCGCTTATATGATATAAAAATTGCATTGATTTTGATGTGCTTGCATGACTTATAGTATAAATGTCGATTTTCCTGATTTGCTTGAATTACTTCAGCAATCTGTTACGAATGACTTTTCATTTAAACAACAATTTTTTGTTACTTGATCCCAGCCCTACATCGAACTCAGTCTACCAGGTCGAGGGGCTTGTACTCAAAAACAGCACTTGACCGTGCAACAAGGTGTCGATTATGACAGTATCATGAAAGCAGTGGCAGACGTTGAAGGGAACGGAGTTTTTTAAGATTTTCATTAAACATTAATTAAAACACTGTGCTTAGGTTTGTCTACGTTCTTCCACTTCTTCCTCATAAAGCACAAAAACCTTCGGGTAGTCGCAAAAATGTTTGTGTTTGTGAAAAACTTTACCATGTGCGTTGACATGCTATTTCCGTCCTTGACAAATCTCTACATCACGGTTTCTTTCCGGTTCAAACAAACAAAAAAAACACGATGAAAACACTTTTCTGTGTCTTGCTCCAGTCCACATATTTGCAAAGTTACGGAATTACGTGGTCACCGCCATAAACGTACTTACGTACCAAAATATAGCAATAGAAGGTTTGGAAACTTTCTACAGAATCGGTAATGACAACGAGAAACTTCTGTAAACACGTCGCTATTACTTTCCAGAAAACGTGTAGCAACGAACTTACCAATTACAATATGTGGATAAGAATTTGCAAACGTTGACATAAGCAACTTTTTCTGAAAAAGTTCAAGTATATTCGATGTCTCTGCTCAAACGATTTATACTGCATTAGACAAAAAAATTATGCTGATGCAAGTCATGCCCAAAACAGTCCGTGATTTATGATTTATTGCTCATCTTATTGTTGCACGATCACAACATTAACTGCGACTAACTTAAGAAACAAATCAATTCACCAAAAAAATTAACTGCCAGCTGCAAAACATGTCGAAAACAGCGGTTACGAAACGTTTACCTGACCTTGTTCTTTTAAATTCAAGCAAGCGCCACGCCTTTAACGCTCTTTCTTTGCTTGATTTGAAACATATGGCACAACTTACATTGAAAACTATCAAATATTTCGAAGCTAATCTAAAACTGGATTCTGCAGGATGTTTCAGTACTATTTCATAACATCCTAGAATATGTGCCAGTACAAACAGAATTGTTTTGTGATTACATATAAATAATAATAGTTAAGAAAATGTCTGCAACCCTGTGCTTCTGCCTTCAACGCCACTGTAAAACGTTTTGTTTTGTCTGTTTTTATCAACCTGCATTGTGCAAACAGTGTGTGCTTGTACTATGGACTTCATGTCTGATTTCAAATTAAATTCATTCAATAGCAAGAAAATAAGAGAAAACTAGAGTGGTCAAATAATTTAATCTTTAAAAAAATGCTCAGACCTTTCTTCTTGCAATAAATACTTGGCTTGTCTTTTTTCTGCTATATTATTTTGCATTTCTTTAAGAGATGGCCACCAATTTTTCTCAGCTTCCATTTCCGCATGTACGTCTTCTTCCGTGGGAAACAATGATCCGGGATTTATGCCAGACTTGAATCCCAGCCTGACCGAAATACACTGACATCAACATGGGAAACCCACAATTAAGATAAAGATGCACAGCGGTGATACTCCAAACAGTAACCTGATTAGGGTTGAAAAATATGAAACATTTCATAATGAAAAACATTTACAGTGCTTTTAATTGCGGAATGCTACTGTACAAAAATGTGCCATTTCTGCAGGACACAAATGAAAATAGTTGAGACATTTTGCGTTTTCAATTTGTCAGCATGAAAATAACATTTGAGTCCACATGTTAAAAGCTTTAATTAATAGTTGAAAGCATCTATAACCAAAATTCTTCACATGTTTTGGTGCAGAGTACCAAATGTCTCTTGTAGTATTCTGCACTAGTTTTACATAGAGCGCTACAAAGTAGATTTGGAGCAGAAGGCCTCACTGAACTATCATTCTTTTTTTTGGTTTCAGTAGTGAACTTTGAAAATACTATACTAACACCAACAGCGATAAAATCATGCAATACGATCATGGGTGGCGGAACCTTTTTCAAAATGGGAGGCACAAGTGCACGTCAAAAAATTATAGAAAATTTGTGGTTTGAATTAGCAACTGTGACGTCACAAACATTGCAATGTGACATCATTAATTACGTATACACACCATATGCAGGTCTAAATTGCACTATTTTAGACAAAATTACACAACTATGAAAACGTATCAGTCAACCACAGGAAATTCAAATAGGCTGTTACAGGGGAGACCCAGGTCAAACGCGTCACTCGGGCTCATCATACGATTTATTCAACAACACCAATGCGGTAAGTAATCCATAGCAGGGAGACAGACTGTGCACGGTGTATTCTGCCAAACAATTACGAAATCCTGCCAAATTACAAATAATGTATTAGAAGTAATATCGACAAAATACTGCCAAAATTCTGCAACATTTTTTCATTAAACGATTTACTTTAACACCCATTTGGACCCATTGTGTTACTTAAACTTACGATATTTAGGCAAAATTCGAAATTTAAAAGTGGAGGGCCTAGGCCCATGCAGCCCCCCCTGGTTCTGCCACCTATGAATACAGTGCTTTCTATACATCCCCTATATACCAAGCAAAAGCCTGCTGTTTCATCTTCATGTCCATTTCCATTAAACCATTGTTAGTTTTCATGGACTGATGATCTTCCACTCTTTTTTTAAGAACGGGATGAACAGGAGGTGCTTTGTAGAAAGCAAGCTACATATCAAGTACAAGTAAACTTGATAAGTAATAACAAAATGCAAAAACGTCCATATAGTTTTAAAACTAATATACTTTCTAACATACGTGAGGATAAAATTGTTAAAATAAAAAACTTTAAGGGTCAAAAACTTGGTGAATTAGGATTATTCCACTACATGAAAAATATTAGGGGTGTTATTGTATTGTATGTAACGTTTTCACTCCCACACGCAAAGCGCTAGACTTTTAACATGCATCACAGTAAAGAGAAAAAAAACACAAATACACGAAAGAAGTCGAGGATATATACATTGCGGTAGAATAGAGTATACGCTTGATGGCGCTAATGCATTTACTGTACTTTGATGAAATACAAGCTTTTAAGACACACGCATGAAGGAATAGATTAAATAAAGTAAAGCTACTTTGACAATTCAAAAATTATGAAAATAATTCAGTTCAGTTTCATTTAGGCTGCAAGTACCTGTTTCCAAGTCTTTGGTAGACCTGACCAAGAACCGAACGTAGCCTACCAGCATTATGAAAAAAATTTGATGGATATTTTTGTAAACATTGTGGTGAACTTCTTCGAAGTTCATATGTAAACATTGTGGTTAACTTCTTTGAAGAGAAAACAAAACGTCCTCTTTTTTAAGTGACCGAGCCACCATTTCATTGAGAACACTCTAATATTATAATGATCCTGCAAAGTCACAAAGTTTGATCCTTGCACAATGCCAACATTTTCGTAATTAAACGCAAACCCAAAGGTTTGACAAATGAGGTATACACTTTGCTTTCTAGCAACAAAACTGTTTTATAAATATTTTTCCATTAGGTTTGTCTATCCACTTGCAGATTTAATTTATGCCAAGAGAATAGAATAAAAATTTTTATCACTAACTCTGAAGTGGAAGGGCTATTACTCTGTGTCAGCCAGTAAATTGACTTCAGCATAAATTCACAACCAACACCACAACAAAACTTTCGGTGATCCTTAACCAACTGTGGCGGTTTTGTTGCTCGCGGCCGCCTTCATCAATTGTTGCTTGATTGGTTCGTTTATTGCTCGCCTCATCGAATTGCATTGCATTGTTTGCTCATTTCGTGTCGAACGTGTGCGCTCGTGGTAGGCCTATTTACATGGTCGTGCTAGCAAGTGCGGTCGAAGGGAGTTTTGACGTCAAAAGAGCTCAGTGTAATTGAACCAAAACGAGAACGTTGCAGCTGTGTGTTTGCATGCGCTTCAGAACGACTGGGTTGGGTGTTCTGTGCTGCTGACTTTAGGCTAGCGGCGCTAGCTTCATGAGGAAACAAATTATTTTGGTCGTTGTAGAGCTGTAGGTTTTCCAGTTACAAATGACAAACGGAAATTCAGTCTTCTGCGACAGCACTTAGAGGCACAGTAGTCATTACTTTTCACAACCCAGCTTGCTAGGCTGATGAAAGGCAAAAACATTAGGCCAGGATTACAAATCATTTCTTTGCACAGGTTGCTGCAACGTTTCAGCATGCGTCAGACAACACA
>JGI24158J21664_10008104_pt1 | contig 13971 bp, 7 predicted proteins | sample Ectturendosymbi3_FD_21664 | JGI IMG/M metagenome (IMG submission 21664) | reverse complement strand
AAAAAAAAAAAAAAAAAAACGCAACATTCCCGCACTTGCAACTTGCGTGTAAACAACGCCTGGACACTACGCCGCACTGGTGTCAATGCGCCGAAGACGAGCTGCGCGCGACAAAGTCTACTGTACAAGTCGCGCAAAAACAAGCAAAGATGAGCGCCAACCAAAGCATGCTGTAAGTGAAGCGGCGTCGGGAACGTGATGGTGAGCATGCACCCGACTACAGGTCGTAGACGGGTCGGGTCGTAGACGTGGCAACGCTAGCTTTCACAGGACTTACAATGTTGGTGGTGTTGCTGGCTGGATTTGCGCTCGGATGAGGCTGCAGTGGAGAACCTCTGCTGGCCGATAGCGATTGCTGAATCGGGCCCATTCCTGGCGCCAACCCACCGGCGGGCAAGGGCACGATTGGGACAGGGTTGTTAGGTTGGGCGTAGGGAGGACTCATGCTGAGACTAGTTGGAGGGGTTAATTTGGGAAGAGGAGCGGCAATGATGCCTGCAGGCTGTATGGGGGAGCCAGTTTCCAGGGGCGATCGAGTGGGAGGCACCGGATAAGGGGCACTAGGAACCGGAAGTGCAACACTTGCGTCACGTTGCAGTTCTGGTGCAGTCGGAGCGACAGGTTCTTTTTGAGGTTCTGAAACAAAAGCGTAGTTTTTAAACGTGGCGCACAAAACGCTTGAAACTGTTTGACCAGTTGGTGGTTTTCATGTGTGAACGCTGCCTGATTGTCATGCTCAGTCAAGTTGCAGGTGACAAACATCTTGCTAGACAAAAACACTGCAAGAGCAAAGTTCAGGAGAAATTGCATTAATGGTTACAATGGCAAAGACGAAGAGACTTGAGAAAAACAGCATTTCAGAGGACTTCCTCCACTTACCTATTTCACACACACATCAAGGGTAATACCAACAATTACAAACTTCCAAATTGACTTGCCCCACCAGCACATATGGCACACAATAATCACAGTTGACATAAATGGTATTCAACCAGCACGTTCTTATTACGTGTAACGCTCAAATTTAAAGACAGTCGTTTCCACTATGGCAAGTGGATGAGGTAAACGCTGGTCAATAAAATCAAAATCTTAGACCTACTCATCAGTCTGTGACCGCGGGACATAAAAACGACGGCAACAGAAACCACTACTACATATTCCTGACTTTTGCTTGTGCATGCAATCACTACAAGTGCTGTACCTGGCGAAGGTGGTTTAAAGACCTCGTTTTTGAGGTTGGGCAGAAAGCAGTCGATACGTTCCCACGTCACATCCCACAGTGACGTGTAGCCGGAAGCGGTTTCAGCAGAGTGGAAAATTCCGGCGGTGTCCATTACTAGCAGCATGTTCTTCAACGACTCCGGTATCGCCTCGAACTGCGTGATCAACAACAGCAGCGTAAATGATACGTAATGTTTCTTTACGAGACTTTCCAATAAAAAATTTTGATGAGGAAGCTGTCTTAAAGGCTTCAGATGGAGGTTCAACGCGTACTTCACCGTAAAACTGCACCGAATGATTTAAAGAATGAACATTTCAAATAGGTTCAACTGTGGAAAGCATCCGGCAACAGTGGTGCTGTTTTCATAAATCGCACTACCCACCAAAAGATCACGTTTGCCAATGTGCATGTACTTGTCCATGAAGTCCAGAATAGTCAACCACAGCGCAGTGAATGTGGGAAGAGTTAGCAGAGGATTGAGATGCTGCAAAAACACCTGTAGAAACAAATCGTTAACAGTTCGGAGCTATCAACGCAAAAGATCAATTTTGTCCCAAACGATCTCAACACCGATCGCGGCGTCCAACTTTAGACAGAACCAACCTTTGACAGCAAGGTAGCTCCGCGCATGCGCGTTTCTTCCATTCCGTCCGGATCAGCAGGACTGATGTTTTCGAGAAGCTTGGTGAGAAGTGGGAACAATACCTGGAGAAAACATGGAGGATAAGGTGGCCGCAAACATGAGCAATCGATAGAAGTTAAAACTATTACAATTGCCGTAAAAACTTTACCGCCAAAGCACAGGACTATCGGCAGCAGGTCTTCTGCTCAGAACAATATGAAAGCAGTGAGGCGTAAGTTTTCCAATTATGTACGTCACCAAGCACTGAGGGTCAGAAAATCAATACCGTGTCATTTCAGAGAACGCGTCCCCACTTCCAGAACCAGGGGTCTGACTAAATCATGGGAGTTAAAACCAGAACCGTCGCCAGAAAGTTATCAATAGGCGGGCTTTTGGTTTGTGCGGGGGGCTTGACATTCCAAAAATTGACAAAAACTTAACTGATTTATAGTGTTTCATGTTTCAATTTGGGGGGCTTGGAGCTTTTTTTGGGGGGGGCTAAGCCCCCAAAAGCCCCCCCGTGGCGACGGGACTGGTTAAAATAGGCCAGCTCACCTTATTGAAGCAGGACTCCCATTCTTTGCCAGTCAGTGTTTGCAGGTCGTGCACGAGCAACGCTCTCTGCAGGTAAGTCAGAGCGGATGTCCGCACCTGTCTGCGGGCGTCGCAGCACAACCTGTGTGGGAGAACAAGGACAACAATCGATCGAAGTTTCAGGAAATTGCGATTGTTCCCAACTTCTATAAACGGAACGCGGAAGTGCTCGGGCTCGAAAGAAACACAGAACTGAGTACTTCCGCAAAAGGTGTTCTGAGTACTTCCGCAAAAGGTCGCTGGCGTCATTACAAATAGCTGACGTCACTCGGGCTCGGTAGCAAAAAATTTTGCACGACTAACACTGGGCACGAAAACAAAGGTGGCTGAGGCCACTGGACGGGAAAACACGGGTGCGGCTGTCTGCTTGTGCGCCTACATGGAATAAGATGTCACCCTCGCCGTGCGTAAATAGAACTTCTTTTATGGACACAAGTGATGGAACATCTTAGCTGGTGTATTAGTTCATGTATTTGAATATGAAGTAGCGCGATGTCGCTCACCGGGCAATGCCTTGCAAAAGCGGACACCAGCATTTGTCCCACAGATTGCTCGCTTCAGCCGTCACTGTCGGCACCCCCGATGCTCCGTCACTCTCCGTACGCTTCTTTTCTTCCTCTGCCCACGAGCTGTAAATTGATGCTGCCCTCGTGTGGAGAGTGTGCATCAAATCTAGAAGCTAAGCGGAGATGAATGGCAGTTGGTCAATCCAGTCTCTACAGTGATTGGACACTGTCAAGGTGCTAAGCAACCAGTCAGATGCAAACACAAAATGATATACGTCATCAAAATCGGAGCAAACAGATTCATGCCTTTAAGATGACCAATACCGAGAAATCTCCTGTGAGGTGGATTTTTCAGATGTATCGCAAAACAAGCTTGGCCTTCGGTATTTCAGCAGCAATAAGTCCTTGGGAGGCAGTGGTGTCTAACATAGTTTAAAGGTATCCTTTTGAGCGTTCTCTTTAAAAATTGGAGGTCGTGATGCGCGCTGTGTATCTACGAGTTCGCGACACAAAATATCGAAGGCTGAAATGTTCACAGCAACTTACAATGACGGTCTGCAACTGAAAAGTTTGCTGGTTAGTTGGAACGTTCAACTTAAACGTGTTATAGTTTCAGTCCAAAACAAGCTAAGTCACGTCGTGTGTGGAAAGCATACCTGCAACGACATCGTGTGATATCCACCAGGAACGTTCTCCACAGCCGTTTCGTCATCCGAATATTGCACACCGTACCTGAACAGCGAGCATATGACTCCCACATACTCAACACAAAGTTATGATCCAGATAAACCGAAACCCACCTCCCAGACGCAGCAGCGCTGTTGCTAGGGCCCTTTCTCTTGTTGTCCCGTTCCTTTCTTTTCTTTAGTTTCTTTTTATCTTGCAGGTTCTTTTGCGAGTGGCTGGCGCTGTCGATTGGCGAGTGATGCGATCGATTCACTGCAACAGAGCAAACGTAATACCTCATTGCCAATGATAAACACAGCTCTTTCGCAGCTCGCTATGTGGCGATGACGGCATCATCGGCGACCACACTTTACACTGGGCCTCTTGCCCTGAAGTTGTTGGCATCAGAACTTCAGTGCAAGATCTCAGGACACCTAATTTGAAATACTCCGTAAAATGCTGCAAGACATTCACAGCAGAAGCGGATGGGCGTCATCGCGTGCATTAAACTTTGACTGGAATTTTCTTCTTCATTAAACGAGACTGTCACGAGCAAACCGAGTAACATTTTGGAAGTTGCAAAAATAACGTTCTGCAGCAATTTAATGGAATCCGCATTTTGCTGTTCACGTGAGTTGAAGTATTTGTTTGACCGCCATGAACACAGGCGTGTAAGCTTATTTTGCAAAATTTTGTAGTAGTTCGTTAGCTTTTTTTTATAAAAGCAGATTTGATAAAAGAAACATCAGACAATGCCTTATATTTGTTTATTAAGACAAATTTACCAAAAAGCAGTTTCAACCAACCAACATAAAAAATATTTTCCGAACCTCTATGAGCTTTTAGAACTCTACGAAAGAGCAATCAATACCACTGCTTCAAAGAATATGAACAATACTAACCACCATTGATGCTGGCTTCGACGAACGTTCGAATGCATCGCACGCACAGTTCGAAATTGTCCGGAGTCACGTGAGCAGCGTCGCGAACAAGGAACGCCAGCGTCTCGCAGCACTTCACCATTGACCGCATGTCGTGCTGACGTAGCTGCTCGCCGAGCTGCAGGGTGAACTGATTGTCTGGGGTCGGGGGTGGGGGAATCACCTGATGCGTTAAAGCAGCATACGGTGAACGAACATCTTGGTCTCAGCAACACGACCGGGTTTACTTCGAACTACCAATGGGAGGCAAGCACGTGTCAAGCTAAGGTGCGACCAGGAGCGGCGCAAGGCAGAGAGCAGCGCACATCACAAGGCAACTTGGCAGTTGTACAAAAGGTTAGTTGCCAGCACAAAGCAACTTTGCAGTTGTATAAAAGGTGAGTTAGCGGGAAAACCGAGCTACAGCACATGCTGACCTGCACAGTCGGTGACTTGTCTTCTCCGCGTTTCTGCTGAACTTTCTACGAAAACGATCGAAGGATTTCAGAAGTTAACAAACTTATCTTTTCAGAGCGTTTGTACTTTACACAGTGGCCTATGCAGCATGAGATGCGGTTTCACTTGTTATATTACCCGAAAGCTTATAAATTTAAAAAACACCGACACAAAAACTTGAAAAAGAAAAGTGATTAAAAGAATCGCACGGCAATGATCAACAACAGTAGGTGACCAGCAACAGCTGAACCAATAACAACTGTTTCAATCATTGAGAAGTGGAGAATTTCAAAAAGCGCGGATCACGCCGCATGCTGCGATCATAATCAACATCGTGAGCAGCTTCTGAGACATTGGGTGCAAGGGATGCACACCCGTCAGGGTGCAATACAGGTGCTGATCAAATGGTGATTGAATGTAGCAATCGTTGCAAGCTTTTTACACATCGTCATAATTTTTAGGAAAACAAACATGGCTTTGAGGACTTCACTTCGGATAACACGTGGTTGCACAAGAATCGCAAAAAGATACTAATTGCGATCTCTTCAACGGAGTTTTCTAATGTGAGGTGAACTAGTCCAATACGTTAGCTTTGCGAACACAAGTAGAAAGATACTGGGTTATTTGCAGCTTAAGCGAAGCACAACGTGAAGTCACTGCAAACGCTTCCACAAGCAAAAAATTAGCAAAGAAGCAGGCAAGTGACACAATTCGTTCAATTACAATTTTGCCGCAAATCTTCCACCGTGTACGATGGTCCAAGCATCGATCGCAACCTAGGCGAGATCCCCAAACATCGTGCAGCAAATTAACTGTTTTTCAATGCAGGCTTTCACATGCGTGGCACTTACCAGAACCAAACAGTGTTCCGGGATCGGTCGCTATCATTACACAAACCAAGCTGCGTGTCGTTATTTGCGATCAGCAACGAAACTAAAGCAGACGAAGCGACGGCTCGTCACCCACGTCACCGAAAACCACGGCAGAACGAACATGCAAAGTACAAGGAAACACATAAAATAGACATTTCAAGGTACGCAACGAGCTTTTCTAGTGTTCCGTAGAAGTTTTCTGGACCGAAACGGTCAACGAGAAGCGACCGTAACTGAAATGCCGCGAACAGCGGTTCAGGATGACGCATGCGCAACAGACGATCAGCACCGAGTCTTAAAACATTCGGTCAAACCTGAATTCCAGCTTCGGTGCTCTCGGGTGAGTGAGGTTCTATCAGTTCGCTGTCTGACGTGTAACCTCTGTCTGACAAAGTGCTGCTACGGCCGTCGCTTGCCACAGTTTCACTGTCGGAATGAGTCTCTGAAAAGCAGGAGGCAACGCTCGACCGGTTATTTTTTTCAAAAAAAAAAAGAAATAGACGCAGGAATCATCTTTCTTCAAATAAAAAATGTGCCACACATCAGTTTGCCATAATCAGTTACCATGCTTCCAAACTTACTCCGCTCTAATTCGCTTTCCTCCGGGACGGGCTCTTCCGCTTGAGTCTGTTGTCGAGACAAGCCAGCAGCGGAAGATGTGAGCTGAAGTATGGGGGGAGGAACCGCTCCGGCGCCGACGCACTTCATCACCGTGAAGATGGTGATCCAGTCGTCGCGGGAGTGGATGTTGGCCGCGTTGGTTCTCAGCAGTTCATGCAACCCATAAGCTACCTGACGACTGACCTGAAACGGGAAACGTTTCATCATACGCTGGTCAACCATTGAAAAAAGAGTTGTCATGGAGGTCTAAATACACCAGAAGCAACTGTGAAGCTTCCCTGGACCAAGCCAAGAAGAACTTGGCATGAAAACTCTGAACTAAATTAAAAAAAAACAAGCGGCGTACCTTCGGAAGTATATTCGTCTTGATCATGAGTAAGATTTGCATTGACGCGAGCACCTCGTCTGCCACGTCTTCTCGGTGAAGCAAACGAATCGCCATTCTCAGCAATCCGACCACCGCTCTCTCAAGCAGTGTGCTATAGTCAGATGGCAGGACGATCAAAGTGTACAAGTGGTCCCGCACCATTTGCCACAAGGTTAAGATTCTGTCCCTGAGAGCACAGAGCGTTCCGGTTACAGTCCTGAGTTAGACTCGCACATCAAGTTTAAAAACGAGGAACTGCACATCTGGTTCAACGATAATCCCACCCTAACCGACAGTAGCACAGAAATAAAAATTCTTTGGGAATTACCGTCAACAGAGATGTACTAGGCAATGCAATGCAGCTGCTCGTGTTGACATTTGTTTTGAATACCACTACTTCAGCCATTTTTTAACACTATCTACTACATCATGAAATCGGCGTTGCGTCCTTTGAAAATCGCGACGCCCTGTGTTGAAGTTTGCAAAATAACATCGCAATGTTTATATATAAAAAAAAAATAAGCAACCATTTTGATTTAGGCTGGAGATATTTAGCAAAACCGGAGTTTTTAATGAGAAACAGAAGCGAGATTCGCGAAAATCATCAAAAATATCTTAATATTATGCGACGATCACAACATCGATGTGACACGAGTCGAGAGCACGTTAAACCTGTTTTGAAGCACAACTCTCAACAGTAGTTCCAGGAAAAATATGGCATATTCCTCGCAATAAGCGCTGCTCATCGATTCATCCATGTGCGGCCCTCTCGACAGCTGCATCAAAGCTTTGATCATTTCCTGCAAGCAAAAACTCGTAACTGTCGGAGGAAGAAGTTTTGGGAGCGATCCTTGTTCGAAAGGAAAGCGTTAGCTCAGTTCCGCACAACATGCGGCCCACGAAACCTCTTCCTGCGGCCGGCGAGAGCTTTGTCAATTGTAGAAAATGTTGCAAAGCTCGATCTCGAATAAGTAACTGACATTCCAGAATTTCTTCCATACTACAACGAAAGCTCTACATCGAAATGAAATAGACTCTTGCGGCCCGCAGCAACTCTATGTTGATAATTTGGCCCTTCGAGCTTTCTGAGTTGTGTAGGCCTGATTAGTTTAGCTGGTCTGGACTACGCAGTTCTTGCCTTTAAAATCAAAAATTAACGCCACAGAGGTCGACCGAACATTAACCGACCTGCAGAGAATCCAGGCGCAGGAACTTGCTTTCCGTGACAAGGGTTTCAAGTTGCAGTTCTTTTACGCACTCCTGTTCAAAGACAAGTGGAAGTCGTTTTAGGTTATGCGGAGTAAAAGCACGTTCCTCCAGGTTGAACGGAAGTCTGCGAGTGCACTACACGCATTATATTCGAACTAACCTGAGCAAACTTCACTGTCTCGTGATCTTCTGGCGTGTTCTGCTTCTGACTTGAATTGTCCGCTGGTCCTCCTCCCAACGTCATGAACTGATAAAACGTGCTGAAGATAGACGCGTCTGAGCTGCAACGAACAAGAATAAAAGCAAAATGCTATGACTGGCATTCACATTTCCAAACACAAGTTTAAATAGCCGCGAAGCGTCAATAGAAGCGAAAAAACTCATATTATGTTAAAGGTTAAAACAGCTGTTCAATAAATCCAATACCGTTGCATTGGCAGCTCTTCGCGAATGAGACTGATGCTACCGGTTGGATCGACGAAGTCCTCGACTTCCACCATGGCTGGAGGGAGGAGCTTAGCTCGATATAGAGGGAGAATGATGTCAAAAATGTTCCTCCAGCCTTCGCGCAGTATGTCTCCATGACGATGAGCAAGATGAAAAACCGTACGAGCAGCTACGATAGCTTTGGCATTTGAACCAAAAACAATGGCTGTCGTTTCCGGAGTCTGTATTTTCAAAACAATTCTGTAAATCTTGAGCTGCACTTATACACGGCCACTGTAAGCCTTATATTCGAGGTAAACTTTGGAACATGCGCCTCTCATTCTGGTAGAGCAAGTTTACTCCGGGTCGGGCCGCATCAAAGACTGTGGACGAGCCACCGTATTTGCCACGGCTGTGGAGTCGGAACCCAAAGTTCAGGCTCCGGCTCCACCATCAAAAAAAAATTTGGCTCCCGCTCCAGCCCTCCAAAATCGCTTGGGCTGCAGCTCCACAGCCCTGGTATTTGTTGCCTTGCTATCAGAGCAAGGACGAGGTTCGCCCACGATGTTGGCAAACGTCTCGTCCATGTTGCAATGTTCAGCACGCACCTAACCGCGATGCACACAACGGAGAAATAGTGGGGATGGACGCCGCAGACAATTTGCGACGTGACTGCTAATGAGTACAATTACTAAGCTTTTCTGAATTAAAAAAAAACAAGCCATTCAAAATACTAACTGAATGTGAGTAGTAACGCTGAGTACAAGCAACAACTCAATATAAAAATATCTAGTAGTTAAGCACGTATTTGGACAACGCGCCAAAATATGCAGAAACGCAAAACGACAGTTAGTACCTCACTCGTGTTCGCCAGAGTCGTGAACTTGCACAACGAAACTATCAGGTTATCGAAGACTTCGCTCATTCCGAAGTGGGCGCTGATCAGAGCACATTTCCTGCAACAGCGGTCGCAGAACAAAGTCAACATTGGCAACAGGTTCAACTGACAACCTAAGTTTTTTCAAGGAAATATAAAGCGAGGAGAACTATTCCAACAACCTACAATCGGGGTCACAAAATGCGCAGGGATTGCAACTTCGCTTCAAAGCGAATTGAACAGCAATGGTCACACTAGTATTCAAGGCAGTTTGTCTGGATCCCTGCGGACGATAACTGCTTTCCTCGCGCAGCAAGTACATGAGCGCGCATAGTGTCAAGCAAACTGTTCGCTCAAAACTTGCCTTAGCAGAACGCAAAAACTTCTCGCAATGATACTAGACAACTATCCACAAACGGTTATTGCATTAGAGCAGAATAAAGTTCCCTTCCGTTGAATAATGCCACAGCTTAGGTAACCAGTTCTCGTTAAAGGTCAGCAGAAAATAATACCTGAACCCGGTGATGGACCTTTGAATGATTTGCTCCTCCAAGGACTTGTCGAAGACGTATGAGAGGGCGGACACTGTCGGACCCCAACTCATTGCGAAAATATCTCGGTCGTAGACGTGAAGAGCTTCTTCGTCTCCAGAGCCACTACCAAAAAATCACCGTAACTTCGAAGAAAGCATCTGTGTAGCTCCTTTGCCAGAAGCAGACTCATTTCTCTATTTCGTTTTTATGATGTGGTGGTGGTACATCACCTGTTCTTCACCACCATACGCCAAAATCACGTGACAAGCAACATGCCAGTGCGTGATGCTCTTGCATAGTTCAAATGTTATCAGCACCAGCGACGTGATTATAAAGAAGGTTTGTTTTACGGTCCAGCGAAAGAATTTAACACCCAGACATTCTACTGCAACCTCCCACTGCTAGCTCCATTCAATTTGGAGCTAGCGCTCTTGTCTGTTGCTTAGACTCTAAGTTCTTCATGACTGGCATCGATTAACTAGTAGTAATGGTTCATGACACGGTGCAGGGGCAAGGTAGCAGCAAAACACATGCAAATTACTCAACACCACCAACCAAATCAACCTGACTGACTGTGCATTCATAGGGCGACCAATCGCATGAGGTTAACATCACAATAGCTACGTGAGCATGACGTAAATAGAAGTTTTAATGGGATCGAATGAGATTGTTCAAGTGGGAATCCGATGATTAATGATTTTGTTAGATAAAGGCCGTTGAATTATGTTAGGTTAAATTGGTATCACCCAGTAAGAATTATATTCGTCTCGAAAAATATTTCTTTTTTACAACACCTAGCTTGTCAAAAAAATGACAACTTGGTAGCACACTTTTTGGTAAATGTAAAAGTAGTGTACAAAACATTCGACCTTTAACGCATAAAATAAAATGTTTCAAACATAAAGAAAACTGCAAAAACATAAAAAATACTTCAAAATTTTTTCGCGAGCGTTGATCACACAGAATAAAGACTTACGCAGTTGAGGGTGCAGACAACCAAAGTCCCTCCGATGTGTTGCTTCTGCGAAGCGAAACGTTCCACAACCAACGATCGCGCACGGGTCCGGTCTGTTCTTGCGGAAGCACGATTTCGTCGTTCCTGGAAAACGGACAGAAACTTAATACCAAGCTGGTCATTTGCACATCTCTTGCCATGGAAGTGCATGGAGCAAACCACACATTTGATAAGGATAAATCGGGTTGCATTCGGAAAGCCTGTCAGTCTTCTGTGGTTTTTGAAAACTTGATTTGCCAGAGTGGAATCGTAAAGACCCAAATCATTTAAGACGCTCACATGTACTAACAAACTTTCAGTTTAAAGCATCTTGGTTAGGCAAGTTTTTAGGAATGGTGAGCCGATGTGCCACTGATTTTCCGATGCAGACAAAACATGATGGAAAAAATTACTTTAAGCAAAGGCCTGCTGAGATTACGGTCCCCGTCCCATTAAGTGGCAGTACGTATCACTGTATCAGACCAGTAAACCAAATATCTACACCTGGATAAACAGTTCCAAACAATGGCTGCTTCGGCAGTGAAAGCTATCGACTAGTTGCTGGTATCGGCTGAAAATGTGAGCATTGTATCGGTATTAACAGCATAAGTTGTCGTATCGTTCCATCAATATAGTTGTAAACATACAATCGCATCAAGCACTGTTTTGTGAGCCAACCGCCACACACGATAAGAGACAGTTTAAGTAGTTGGCATCCAAACCTAATAGTGTGGTAGATTTCTTCTAGCATGGCCTGGTCAAAGTCCACTCCGCCGTTGCAACCTTTCGTGTTGCGTTTGAACTCGTGCAGGCTCATCGGCTCGTTTTGCTTGCGAACGTTGCGGTTGTGCTGGTCGGTGTTGAGCATAATGACCGCGTACGAGAGAGTGAACGCGGCGTCCAGGTTCATGAAAGGATGGTGGTTGCATTCCTGCAGGAAAGATAAGCTGTTTTTAGGCAAAAGTGCACAGGTGGATTTGCAAGCGTGAAAATCGGAATGAACGAAAATCTTCAAGATCGATAGACTTTCACCGGGTTATGGAAAGCCGACACTTAGTCGTGGCAACAGGAGGCCGACCTTTCCAACACTGACTTAATTCCCTTCTGATTGGCTGTAATAAGCAAAGTTACAGCCAAAGGGTGCTGCACAAGCTCCTGATACGTGTTCGGGAGCGAAAATACCAACCCGTGATACCAGTGATGGGATTCGACCGGTTCGAGAGAACCTGTCTATGGAATTTCTTTAATGCCGACAACCGGTTGTTGGCTTAAGTCAGGAGTTCCTCATTTTTCCCAATGAACACTTTTTCTTATTACTTATTTTGGTAAACCTCTCGTAGACCTGTTACTAACTTTTAATAGTGAAAAACAAGACTAAAATTTAGGAAAATAACTAAAATCAGTAATTTCCCGTGCTAGACTGTACCAGTTGGCAACATACAAGATTAACCTTTGCACTGATATCGGGCAAACCAGCATGGCTTCCCTCTGGAGACTGTGATAACGACAGAACCTGTTGTTAGTGATTCCTAGACTGAGGGAACCTGTTCTTGAAAAATATGAATCCCACCACTGCATGATACCCTCCAGAAGACCAGCGTCCGGTACCTTCTTGCGCAACATATATCGACCCGGTCTCGAATTCAAGATGGAACGGATAGATTCCGTTTTCCTATAAAGCAGACTTATCACAGGAGTGTATAACGCTGATCAATAATACTGACGAATGCGCTTGACTTTGGCCTGATCGATTTGAAAGTGGACTTCAGCGCATTCCAAACCTCTGGAGTCTGAAGCAGTGCTTCACAATCTTTTTCATGCCTCGCACTGCTAAGAAAAATTTTATGCAATAAATTTTAAGATCACCCCGTAAGTCTTAAATTTCAAAGCAGTGTTTCGCAACCTACGGCGCACGGCAAGTTTTGGTGGGGAGTGGTTATCGCTTGAAGAACCTGTTTTGCTCATAACTTATATTCATACAACTGAACCAGGGTGGATCGTGCATTTGTTTTTATGAAAATGAAACTGGGGCGTGGGACATAAAAAGCTGTGAAATTACTTTCAGAAACAAGTAGTTTAAGAATAAAGGTATAAGGTGACCAAAACAAATTTGGAACAACTCTTTCCTTACCAGTCATTTGTAATAAATTATGGATGTTTCTCTACTTCTGATAAAAAGTCGACTCTTCTCTTCGTCGCCGCAAATAACCTAGACATCTATTTTTGGTCCACATGGCCGAAGGTGAGTGCAAGGACTCATTACTTACAGACCAGTAAGCAGAGAAGGCTTCGATGAGACGTTGAATGACAGGTGCTTCGCCTGGCAATCGGAACGTTTCCAGATACATTCGCAAAGCTTCGTCCACACGCAATCCTTCGAACTTGAATGTCCTGCAAACGTTGACAAACGCAAAATCACCTTAAATAGGTGCCGACAACACAACTTCCAAGTCCACCAAACCAGAAGTAAAAGTATCGCCAGGAAACAGTCGCCACAACTACCCGTATTTACTCGAATGTAAGCCGCACGAAACGCATGTTAAAAATTTAATGTAAGCCACCCTTGATGCTAAGCCGCACAAAAAAATGGGTTACCTAAGCCTCTGAGATACTTTCGCGTACTAGCACGTTTCGCGTTTATTCGTAACCCTGGCATTGATGCTAACACCACTACAACTGCCTTCTGTTCATCATAATCCCTTCTGTGACGGATGTGCACGTTATGCTGAAAAGAAGAGAATTTGAAAAGGATTTGAAGTGCGTTTTTTCAAAAAATGTAGCCAAGGAAAGAATGAACGTCATCTATCTCTTTCGATAAGATAAAGAAATAAAAAATTTAAGCCGCCGTATATTGTTCGCCGCATGATATGATGAAAAAAAAACTTTAGAAGCCGCGGCTTACAATCGAATAAATACGGTAATCATTGGTGTTGTTTTTGTTGACGAATAAATACGGTAATTAGTAGGGCAAGTTTTTGCAACTTCTGCAACTTTTTTTTACAGCTTCCAACAGCTTCCTAAATACTCAAAATACATGCAGTTCAATGTTTTGAGCTGTTTCCAGGGTTGTTATATTGCAACTTTTT
>JGI24158J21664_10008102_pt1 | contig 13972 bp, 9 predicted proteins | sample Ectturendosymbi3_FD_21664 | JGI IMG/M metagenome (IMG submission 21664) | reverse complement strand
AAACAAAGAAGTTTTTATTTCACAAAATCATCCCGCGGGCCGGATCCAACCACGCAACGGGCCGGATTTGGCCCGCGGGCCGTATGTTTAACACCCCTGCTGTAGAGTGTAGAGGTAATGCTACAACTTTATTCTTCTAAAATGTCCTACAACTAATAAATAATTTCAAATATCATGCTTATTTAATAATTTGTCTTTTTTTGCCCGGTTTCGCTTTTTCGGACATGTTTTGGCTGTTTTCTCAAGAGATGTCTGGAAACCCTGGCTTCATTTCCTATTTCTGTAGCATGATAGAACTGTTGCCCGAGCTCAAAAAGAGCAGTTGTTAACATAGAAGCATTCAGGCATCTGATAATGTCTCAGCAGGAAAAAAAGAAAACTAAGTTTGCTGGACTTCTATAAGTAACAAAAAAACAAAAGTTTTCTTGCGTACTTTGTGCGCATTCTCAATTCTTGTCTATAGTTTAGCAAGATTCGATCTTGCAAACGGGGTGTGCGCCAGCCAGCCCAGCCGCACTTTTTCTATGCTCGACTGCTCGTATTCGACAAGACATTAGTGCGGCCTCATTTTGCAGTTGTACATTGCTCTGACCCATTGATGAGTGTGTCTTACTCCCCTGTTTTAACGCGCAGCTTGATAAATTTGCAGTTATGACTTGCTGTGTGGTAGCGTTTAGTTTATTTTCCTCCGATAGCCTAACTTGGAGCGGTAATAGTTTATATTCAGTGCTATGACACAAAATAAGAGGAGTGGATGTAGAAAAATATGCACATTATGTCAACAAACCTCGCCAAAACGTTGGTTTGGAAATATGACTATGACGCCAAATTGTGACGTAACAAAAAGCGCACACCAAATACAAATGACCGCCATATGCCACTGAATCAACCCCCCCCCATGAAAAATTTCTGCGTACGCCACTGCTGCCGACAGAAGCCGTTAACTTAATGTGGTCAGCACGACCGTTCTGGGAACCATTTTGTAGCTTCGAAGGGTTCAAGGGATCTAGTACTTGTAGTCCTTGCACACTCTAAGACCAGAAATCGTGCAATTGATGATCTTATTTTTCGTCGAATTGCATAAGCTCAAACGGACAACAAACAGAAAGGCTTGAGACGTCTCGAAAAATGAAAGTAACGATCCTGGTTCTGACAATGGCTCTCACCCGTCCTGCGCGAGTCGAAGTATTGTGTCTTTTTTTTGATATGGTGGTTTGTTGTTGGCGCTTTATAACTGCAATGGTCTTCTAGCGCCACTCCTGAGTTTATGCAATTTCTGGTTTCATTTCACTCGGTTTATTTTTTGTGTTCTGGGCGTGTTCCTTGCAGCTCTTCCGCACACCGTGCGCCTGGTAAGAAGGCTACAGTGCCAATTTACAAGGTCTTGGTAAGACCCGGCCAAGAGATGAACCTAAATCTCGACCTACCAGCACCGAAGCGGACGCACTTACCACCAGACCACGGGCTAGTCCTCGTGTCATGAAAAACCGCATCGCGCCACCGCGCAAGGTGCACTCGATAAGTGCAATCAGGGGCGCAACCAGCTTTTCATTTCGGGGGGGGGGAATTTTCATGAAATGGCATTTGATGACGTCATCGTGCTTATTCAACCGTGGTATAACTTTTCCGCAAACGGTCACAGATAAAGATCTCTTCGCAGCATTTCCGAAAATGAGAACTTTTCAGTTTTAATCATGATGCAGACCAAACGATGAGGACAGAGCAAAAATTAGTAGCCTTATACAACACCTGGTTCCATACTCAGCTATTTCAGTCATGGCTTTAGTATGGCAGATGTATAGGCTACTAGTAAACCTGCCTAACGTTTCTTCTTGTTCGAGCAAATTCACCAAGTCCATTACCCAGAATGATCAGGGAATGGGGAACCTGCGGCCAGCGTGGACATTTGATGTGGTCCTCATCAGAATTTTCGTTGCCCAATTTAGAGTACAAATCGCGTTGAAACGAAGCTCCATGATAAGCAGGTACTTGGATAGTAAGTCAAAATAAGGCACTCTTCGTAGTTAGGAAAAGGCTGAATTTAAGGATAAAATTAATTGATTTTGCGGCCCGCCAGCGATAATGTAAAATTCATGCGGACCGTGATAGTAAATAGGTTCCTCACCCCTGATCTAGTTTTATGAAACTTCAGTTGAATAGGCTATATTTGCTGTGAGATAATTTCTGAAGACGATATTGCGAGTGGTGAAGTTTTCAGATACAAGAAACTGGTATTAATGTTAGAATATATTTAATCACTGATGCTATTGTTTCAATTGTAGATACGAGACTTCGTCTGCCAACTGAAACATTCTTGAAAGGAATGCAGGCAGGAATGCAACTTAAACTTTATTACGAATAGTTGGACCAGGTTTGCCACCAGATGTTTGTGGGCTTCGCCACTTTTGCCAGGACTACCTAAACAACACCTAATAACTTTGAGGCCCTTGTGAAATTCGAATCTCCCTTGCAACGTTAGAGCTTGGCTGTGAAACCCCTGCAACTGCTTATGCATTGAACATAAAATGCAAAAATTCTTAAATAGCAGCCTACAGTTACCCCAGGCAAAAGCAAAGCTAACACAGTGTGAACATAAATGTGAACATAGTATGCTATTTCCGTCACCAGGCATAATCTACCACTGGCTGCAAGCTTTTCTCCATGGTGTGATAACAATGCAGCATTTATTGTTGACGTTTCGAGAGTGTATGCAAACTCTTCTCCTCAGAAGATAGGTAAGAAGCAAAATCAAAGCGTACATACACACTACATTTCTGAAAATTTTCAGAGTGATACACGAACAAAAGGATAAAAAATGCCCTAGAAATACCAACATATATTAAACTATCTCCCAAGTTTTGACGATTCCAGCATATTTGTGGTTAAATATCAATCATTTACGAAATTTTCGATCAGATGGCATGACTTATCTTGTAAGATAAATCTTGTAAGGAGATCATTGACCAGTAGGACAAAGAAAAATTCAAATAAGATTTTTCTAAATGATTGAAATACCAAAATTTCATCTTTATTCTTTGAAAGTTTCTGCCAATGTCAGAATTGCTATGAAATATTTTGAAATTTTCGGGGGTGAAAATGTCCCAAATGCTCCCACTGGTTGCGCGCCTGAGTGCAATCCACGCTTCAATTAGGCTGCGGGCCAAAGCAAGGTTCGCTACAGTGTAGACCAGTGGTGCTAAACCTTTTCGCTGAGGGATGCCGAATCCAGACCTACGACTTTGTTTAGAGAGCCACACAAAAAATTTTAACACAATCAATTGACACGTTTTATTTTATAGCAGAACGAAGCCTTTAACACACAATATTAGAAGTTTGATTGAAAGACTGCTGCTGAGAGCCAAACGAAGGGTGCTTGGGAGCTAAGTCTCCTGTCTCCCGCCGAACCACTGGCGCGTTAAGAACCACTCATGTAGACTATAGGCTACCTTCTTTCCTGGCTTGATTGTTATGAGTGTTTTTACAGGCCTTTCTACCTGGTTTAACTGTCATCAAGGCTGCGCATTGCAACAGATGTTTTAATGACGATGAGTATTTTTCAACCAAAAATCATCCAACTCTTTCTTTCCTTTTGTAATGGTTTGTAAAGCGCGAAAGTCCCGTTGACTTTGTTGCATTAATTTTTAGTTTTTTTTCATGCACTTTGCAATGAATATATCAGGGCTGCACCCAGCTGATGTTTTCGGGTTGGGCAAAATAACTGCAACTTGTACTATTTTTGGAGGTGGCAAAATGATTGTAATTGCTGTTGTATCTGCTGAACATGTTTTAAATTTTGGGCGAGAAATAGCCCGGTTGCCCCCAGCCTGTTTGAAACAAAGATTAAGTCTACAGTACACCGGCAGCAGAAAACAAGGAAAATGCTAGGAACAACATAATCTTGTAAGCCTACTCTTCACAAACCGCTGTTTCGCAACATGGCAACAGGTGGTGCTCAAGAGCAGCAAGTCACTAAGATAAACACCACAAACGAAAGTTAGAAATTCTCTTACAGATACACAAAATATCGTGACAAACATTGTTGATTATTTTGTTGTCAGTACAAACCTGATATGGATCTTTCCCTTGTACTCACCTCAGTAGTTCAGGGCGATACAGCTAAATGCAACAGGGTAGTTACCTATCAAACGGAAAAACACGGAATACCTGTCACAGGAAAAAAGCATTTTGAAGCTATTTGCGGCCTTCGGCCAGTAATGAGGCATTAATACCTTTGAGGGAACTGTCCTAGGAAACGACAAAGGCACATCTGTCGTTTAGCCCGTTACCTAAGGGCAAGGGGCTACGTTTTGGTAACAAGTACTTACCCGGTTTGGAGTATGCGAAAGCGAGACCTTCAGCAGAAGTGTAGTTTTTCAGCTTCAGCAACACGCACGCGTTTTCACGAATAGTCCAGCTTTTAAGTTTTACGCCGAGCTCTGTCTGCTACATCACATTCCTACTCATAATATGTGGCGATTCCTGACTGCCTCAATCCCAGCTACCTCCACGAGTGAGTCAAAATCAAAGCTAGTAATATGGTATGATTTCCTATCGTTTCGAACGAAATGCTTTTCCTTGGTTAAACGTTTGTTTTACCGCTTTTAGTAATAAACTTTTTCGTCGTTCTTGGTCTTGGCTGCTTTCAGGTGTTTTCACACAGCGGCAGATGGCACCCGACCATGGGCGTCCGCGGGGGGGCAATACGAGCATTTCCCCTCCTGGAAACTGAGCTTAAGAACCGAAATATTGTAGAAAACATGAAGTCAGTGGCTCAATTTCGATTAATTGGTTTCGTTCTTGCAATGACAGTTCATTTGCCGGTAAGACACTCACACTGCGCAAGAGCCAGGTTCACGGTACTGGTGTCATGCAGTAGGGAGCTTGCAGTACGCTTATGCTCCATTGCGTGGCCGAACTTGGGAGTGGATTCATCTGCTGTTGGTCTTTATTGCGTAACAATACCATGGTTCACTTCAAGTTACGATAGTAGGCATTTTGCCGCATGTTGCTGCTTGCTGTTGAACGCAGATATCGCAGCCAGACAGTGACTGCTGATAGCGGTAAGCCACGCAGTTTTATATTGTGTGAAAAGGAGCCAGAGCGAATCTATAGCAATGCAACCACAAGTTTGAAATATCCATTGGAAGTGTGAGACTGAGCGTAACCAATCTTGGGTGAATAGCTTAATCCAGCGTGGGCCAACTACTTTTTACCTGCGGGCCATTTTACAAAAACGTGACAACTTGCGGGCCATTCCAATAAAATGATGCGGGCCATTCCAATAAAATGATGTATAAAACAACAGATTCACAACATTGAAAAATGAAAAAGGGAAGATACGTGAGTGCGTCATTGAAATTATTACACAATAGCAATTCATTACAAATCTCTATCAGTGGGGTGCCAGTGCCCATAAGCGTACGGCATGCGGATGCAGGGGATGCGGTCGCATCCCCAATGCTGAAAAATTGGCCATTATTCAGGAATAAATTTTCAAAATTTGGGCAAAGTATACAGCTACATTCACATGTAAGTGAGGTAGTGTCTATTTTCCAAACTAAGGCAAAATAATAACCAAATCAACGGCAAAATATGAAAAATTTTCGTTCAATGAAAACAAATGTAACCTCACACGCTTTTCAACATATTTCAGATTTGAAGTTTTGTTCTGAATGCTTTCGCGGGGCACTGAAAACACTGTGGCGGGCCACATGCAGTCCTCGGGCCTGTAGTTGGACCACACTGACTGAATCAAACCACACTTATACAGTCTTTTTATACACTGCGTGGCTTGTTATATATGCAAGCTTGTGGAAATATGCATAAAGTTTATTTCTGAGTGAGCAAGTGCAAAGCTGTATTTGCTCCGACGAGTTTTCATATTAAATCTGCGCAATTTTTAAGCCTGCGTGGCGTTTTAACTTAAAGTTGTCCGATAGTCGTTGTCAACTTACTTACAGATCTACTTCTCATTGCTTGAAAGAGTATTGCGAGCGTCTAACTTTCGTGTTTTTTCACCGCTGCTGATGTTCTGGCCGTTGATTATTTTTAAATTACGGTACAACTTATTTTCAGAAAGTGCTCGAAAAATGGACATTAACTAGTTTATGAAAAGAAAAAGCATTTCTGATAGCCGAAGTGAAGAAAACATTTCAGACTAAATTTTGAGAAGTGAGGTTCAACCCGCATAGACTAATTTGAGCACCACAAACGCAGTTGTGGATATTTCAAGACCAATTCAGACTCATAATAATAATGATATTGGATGATACCTCAATTCAGTAAAAGCTGTAAAGGATGACAAAAAAGTACGACCTTTTCGCAAACACGAATACAACTCCACCTGAATACAATTTCAAACAAATGCGAACGGAGCGCTTGCTTTCATGGGGATTTTCTTTGTGGTCTTGAAAGGGTAAAGCGTTTTGTGAAAGTCCATTTGCATTAAAAAGGATAAGCAAAATGTCGACGTTGCCCCCCTGGAAAATTTTCTGCGGACGCCCATGCACCCGACGTCCAACGTCTTTTCGTAATGGCCACAATTCGTGTGTTTCCCAACAATTTGGCTGGAACTGGATGCGTTAAATGACAAAATCGATTTTCACTTTCTATATATTATCGTGCGCTGATTCCGGTGCTACATCAGTTTTTTTTGCCTGTACATTCATATCCGTGTAATCGTTGCCCAAAACTACAATTAAAACCACGAATATTGAGCGCCGGTGCAATTTGAACACAAGCATTTGTAACCTGGAGTGAAGCAGTTGCAACGAACCAAGTGGGTGTGAAACGTGGACATTCGCCACGCGCGAATATCACAATACATACATCTTTCTCACGTTGTTTTGCGGACTGGGTCGAGTCCGATACACGTGGTGCCGGGATGCAAAAACCTGTGCCGCGAAGACAATTCCATCGAAGGCAGATGCTTCACGTGGCGCGAGGAAGGCTGGGTTAAAGTCAGGATGCAGGGTTTCCGCACATTTTTCAAACTTTTTTCCATACTTTTTCAATATTAAATTTAAAAAGTTCAATACCAATTCTTAATCATGAAACTCAATTTTGCACATTGCCTAACACTGCATAAATAATGAAGTGCTTTGCCTTACTTTTTCCATTTCGAAATTCCATACTTTTTCAATGCATGATGCATTTTTTGGCCAAATTTAATACTTTTTCATGATCTTTAAAACCGATTTTGAAATTCAATACTTTTTCAATACTGCGTGGCAACCCTGTGGATGTGCTTTTTTCAGCACAATGTTCTCTCTCCAGCCGAGACAACTGAAACTGCCGCGCAAAAACAATCTGGTCAGTTCGCCTCATATCAAGCATTTAGGTTGATAGAAGCTTACTTGCAATGCAAACGCAGCAACTGAGAGAGGCATTTCCCAATCAAATCGCAATTTTTATTCACAAAGGTGACAACGAGCTACAACTGCACCAGGCAACTGACGAGAATTTGCCACCTTTCAAGGCGAAGCGGACATTTGTGAAAATCGGCAGTTTTTACAATCGAGTTTTAAGCAAAATGTCCCGCACGCGCGGCAGTGTTTCCCTGTAAAATATTTGCAAACATACCCTTGACGCGCATCAGGCGCAAAGACCGCTGCGTTGCAAGCCTTAAATGAGAAGAGCATGATAAACGTCGTAAAATCGGATTAAATGGCGCCGTCTGCCGCGATAACGCGTTATAAAAAAACGTCACCACCTTCGCAGTAGAACCGTTTTAACACAAAAGAACGCCTGATCCGCTCCAGGCGCCTAGCAACTCAACCACAGCTCACACTGGGCGTCGGCATCACAACGTGGCCGCATCCAGCCACATGTTTTTGTCACGTCATGGCCAGTGACGTTCCGCGTCGCTTTTGTGCGCGTAACGTCAAAAAGCGCGCGGACAGTTCAGTCCGAATCGGAATCGGCGAACTTGGTCTTCTTGCCCTCGAACGCCTGAATTGATCCCTTGTTTTTCGCTGCAGCGAAACCGCCTCGTCCGCCGCCACGACCACGCCCACGACCGCCACCGCGGCCACGCCCTCGACCGCCGCCACGACCTGCGCAAAAATTATGGAGATCAATAAGTTGATGACTATTGAGACTCACACTGGCAATGCGGGTAACCTTGACTGAGTGGAGAGAATCCTGGCGCAGCGCCGGCGTTTATATTATGGTCAATAATATCGTGAAGCTGCTCTTCTTGTTAATCTTTCAAACTTTAGAACAACATTTGGGACCACACCGCATTGCTCGAAAGTTTTGTCGTAAGTGCACAGCACGAACAGAACTCCTTAAAAACCACTGCAGCTTGCAGTGTGTCTCAAGACGTTTGCCAGTTTTCGACTAACGGTTGGCACCTTCCACAAGTGACAACTATGGAATGGCAAATAGCAATTGTACACGTCGGCAAAACACTCAGCTTCCTCCACAAACCGACTAACTGTTAAACACACGTGTTCCTTCCAAAAATAATTCTCACAAGAACCACTGATTGCCACAAAAACACGATTTCAAAACCGATACCTGACATTAAAAGGAGTTGTAGCATAAACCACCCTCAGAAAACAAACGTGTTTTAAAGTTTTCGAAAAGAATTGGCATCAGTTGTAAACAAACAATAAATAAACGATTTCATGACAAGACACCAAGAGTCCATGGCACAGCTAGCAATCCTTTGAGATAATAATCGTAGTTTCGGAGATCAAATATTTTGATGAGTGTATTTAAAAAGTTATTTACTACACACTGCAACTGAACAAACAGCAACGCCAAGCTAAGATGTTACGTATTGGCCTGTAAGATGTTATCGTCAGAGAAGGCAGACCTCACCTCCACCATCACTGCCACGTTCAGCTGCGTAATCCACATACAGTTTGCAACCCTCCACGTCCAATCCACCCTTGGCGCTTTTGTACACTGACGTGGCTTCGCCTTCTGACTCAAACTCAACGTATGCGAACCTGTGAGAGATCAAGAGAAACATTTAAGGATTGAAATCGTAGACGAGAAAGAATTTGCGCGGTTGTACTGAACAGTGATGATGATCTCATTGAAAGAGCAGAACCATTCGTGCAATATAGTAAGCTCCTACCGTCGTCCACGGCTACATCCGAAAAAATACTACTTCACAAGCTTCCAAGACATTGCTGTGCAGCGTTTTCATTGATTGGATAGGATCAGAAGCCGCTAATTTGCCACAAATATGGTCGTTTTTGACGTGGAAAACATTTTTATCCGCACGGACGGGTATGTAGATACATTACGTCATTAAAAACAGCGACAAACTAATGACTTCAAATTAAGGGAAAGGCACTCCAGAAAATAGGTGAAAAGTTGGACGTCGGAGCATCTCACAACAAAAACAAGGCAGTTTTCACTTACGATACAACCTTTCTGCTGGGTTTTGTTGAAGTGCACATCAAGCCGACAGCAGTGAGAGGAGCACACAGGCTATCGCATTTATTCGATTGTAATCCGCAGCTTTATAAGCTCAAAGTGTATTTCATCATTTCGTGCAGCTTAGAATCGAATAAATACAGTATTTGACAAACACTGCGTGTAGACCACCGCCGTAAAACAAACAAAACAAGCCTTGAGTGAAGATGTCCTATTAGCGCCTGGTTGCCCAACTACCTTTTGTTTTTTCCCGTGTCGCGATCCTGTGGAATGCGGACATCTTTAGCGCCCCCGAACGACTCGAACAAGGAATCGCTGGTCATGTCTTCCGTGATGCCTTTGACGAACAGGGTCTTGCTGGGAGCGGCTGGAAATGCGTCAAAAATAGTGCTATGCTCCGCGAAGGAAGTCGTATAAAGAATAAGCTAGACAGCCATGAGGAAAAACAATAGTCGGCAAGCTTGTTAAGGAAGCTGCTCTCTGCAAAAAGAAACGTTTTGCCGACAAAACCCAAGACTTAGTAAAGTCAAGTATCGGATCCGTTACAAATGCAACTAAAAAACTGTTATTTTTAACACCGTGAGGCAGGTTTTTTAAGGAAAATGTTAGGTACGCGGTATGAACCGGCAGAAACCCGATTTCTCTGATTCGAGGGACCCGACTTTTTCTGACTCTAGGAAGCGGGTTTTCAATTCTAACACCTTCAAAAAAACCTGCTGTGAGGCGTTAAACCTTGTTCGTTTCCAAAATTTACTAACCACCAGTGTATACAGCAACAAGGGCTCTTTAGATCACGGTTAAACAACGTTAAATATTTACATGGTCCTCGGCTGCCTCCACGTCCACCACGGCCTCCGCGGCCAAAACTGTCCCGGCCGCGGCCAAAGCTGTCCCGGCCTCGGCCTCCACCGCGACCACCTCGGCCAAAGCTTTGCCTGCCACCGCGTCCTCCCCCACGGCCCCCGCCGTTCAACACGTCCAAGTAGACCGACCTTCCGTCCAATTCCAGTTCGTCTTTCTTTTCGTAGGCCGCCTCCTTTTCATCTTTCGAGTTGAACTCGATAAAACACATGCTGCAACAAAATCAACATCGCAAGGTTATCTCTTTCACGGACGGGAAAAACCCCGTTCGACAAACCCTTGCAGTAGAAAACGCCAACTCCTGGGAGTGTGCAATGCCGCACTTACTGCTGTGGAATTCACCATCGCAGCTGACTGAAATTTCGTGGCAACTGAAGTTTGGGTTCTTTTGTCGTTCAAAAGAATGAACAGTTAAGAACGAAAAATTTTTATATTCTCTCAGAATTTTTGATAATTAATCGGCCAAGTGGTACAGTTGGTTGAGCTCACGCTATCAATAGTGATAAGCTAAGTTTCATTCCTGGTTGCTCATACCGAAGACTTGAAATACCGGCACTTGCGACCTACCCAGCCTCGTGCTCAACGTTAATGGGTGGGTGCAACGAAACGGTTCGCTCGCTTGGGCTGCCATTGACTCGCCACCAGTGCAGCATTCACTGCGAAAGCACACGCGTGGTCCACGGCGCAAGCCAGCGGAGATGGGCGCCGCAGACCACTCGTGGCTGGGTTTCGCACACGTAGAATAGATTGTCAGATGACATCCGCGAAATTCTAGTTTTTCGCACGACTTTTTTATGTGCTAGATCAGTGACAATTTGATTTTTGAGGGGGGCGTTGAAGCCGACTGACGAAGTCTGGGCCCAGATTTTCGAATTTATTTTTTTTCTTCAGGTTGGTAAACAAATCTAGTGATGTATATTTAGATCTACTTTGATTATATTTTGGGGTGTTTAAAAGGTCCTTGTTACTGTGTAGTAATTGCATAATCACCGCTCTTCATGTGCGATCAAGAAGCGCGGAGGTCATGGGAGAGCCTTGTTAATTGATTTGGATTTAGAAACGCCATTAAAAGTAAATCGTATTCAGTATTATTGAAATTTTTTACCACTTCGTTTTCTGAGAGTTTTTTTAGTTAACTTCTTTCTCAATACCTTAACTGTCAGTTTGTTTATATCATTCTTCGTTTTCCTGGATGTCATGTTCTTGGAAACTTGTTTAAACCAAGGTATTGGCGTCTTAAGCTTCTTAGCTTAAACGGAGATCACTTTTCAAATCATAAGATTTTATAAATATCACAACATGGGGGAAAATCGGGGTTTTAGAGGTGATTAGGTGGGACCTGGGCAAAAACGTTGGGAAACACTGTGCTAGCCACTTCGTTGTAACGGAAATATAGTTCTAAACTTGAAGGAAAAAGCAGCAAAAGCACGAAGCGTAGCGGAGGCGAAAACTCCGCCACATACATCGACATCAGAAATTGTTCAAGGAGTTGAGGAGCGACTTTTCAACACAAAAAAGCTTACGCTTCAGACGAGGAATTTACTTCCTTTCTAACATAAGCGATTACCGGGAAGCAATAGACCAGTGGTACAACGATAGTTTTGCAAAAAAATCTGAATACAGTTCCTGCGACAGGAGCTTCAAACCCGCAAGTTCAGGTTTACCATCAAGCACACAATATCAGCATAAATATGTTTATGCTAACATACCCTTTTGATCTTCCAGTGTCGCGATCATTCAGAAGGCGGACCTCCTTGACGCCGTCAAAAAGCTCTGCAACGTCATTTTCGTCAGCGGTGTACGGCAGGTTCTTGGCGAACAATGTTCGCTCGTCTCTGTCGGAATTGCGTGAGTTGTTCGACCCGGCATCAAAAGTTCCTGAAACAAGAAGCTATATTTGAAAAGCGCAGCCAAGATTAAGGAATGCAAACAAGAAACAGCAGCATTATCAAACGGACGGTCAGGTTAAAAAAGTAAAGTTTTACGTGACTGCCTGTGTAGAAGTACTCCGAAAGCCATTGTCTACTCATGCAAACTATGCCAAAAGGTCGGATCAGTTTGGTTGAGGTGATTAGAAAATTATGCGACAAATTGCTCCGCCATGACCGACGGTTTGGAGTGGCTGCACTGTCGACTCCAAATGCGGGGCAAGTCTGAAAATTATTGGCACTTTTATCCCGGGTGTATCAAATTGTAACTAAAACTTCATTCCAGAAACAATTTTTCTAGTTTTTTCGTAGTTCTTTAACCTTTTCTTAGACATTCAAATTTTTTTGATTTGAATTATTTTTATAAATATTGTTCTAAGGCAATCTTTTGTTGAAGATAGCAACGATTGCTAAATAAAAAATCATCAAAAAACTGCTTTGGCAAACACAGAAATGTATTCAATGGTAATAGGATTCAGCTATCACTCACAACCATAATGCAAAAGATGCTCCACTAAGCACGACACAGTTGAAGCACACGAAACCTCCCCGCTTCTGCACACAACCGGAGAATCTGTAGCTCCGGGTTTTTTAAATGATGCAGGTCACGAGCTGCTAGACCCTCTGTATCATCAGCATGACCGTTACAGCGATCGTCAGTAAGCGGATGCAGATTTGCCGCTGTTACGAGCTCTTACCGCTTTTCCTGTCCCGGTTGTCCATTTTGACGCTAATTTCCTGTCCTTTCCATTCCACTTGGTTTAGACCCAACGTCTTCCCCATGTCGCTTTTGTTAATGTCCACAAAAGCTTTCCTGCACAAAACGGACTGATCAGCCGTCACCAACCAAACTATCAAAGAATATCACTCGCACCATATATATTCTGTCTACCTCACACTACCTACTCACGCGCGTATGCCACACATGAACTAAAACATACGACGGACATATGACAAAGAGTTGTTCGGCGGACAACGACATGCATGGACGCGATGCAACAAACTTCAAAAAGGGTGAACCATTAACTTCTATCAGTTTCAAAAAGATTTCTCGTTCTGATGTGTTATTCAATTCAAAAAAAAAACATTTCCTTCTGAAATATAAACTATAAACCTGAACCAGCGCAGGCCGAGCACGTGTCACAGGTTCCTCTCGAAAGTACAAGGTCGTTTCAGAGGCAGAGAGCAACACGCCCCCCGAATATATATTTGCAGCGAAACGACGCGAGCAGGAAAAGCAACGACGACACCTACTGTCTTCCGTAGTTCGCTCTGCACGCCACGCACTGGATTCCTTTGCTCTTCAGGAACTTGTTGAAGACGCCGTCATTCAGATTTTCGGGCAGATCGGTGAACATCACGGTGATGATATCTGCTGCACGCGACAGAATGGAAAATGCGGTTTTAGAGTTGGACTCGCACAGGGTTTTGCGATTAACAAGCGCCTTAGTTAAGCTGAAACAGCGAGCTTGGACCGCATCAGACAACTTTCGAAATTGGTAGGGGTAGATATCTCACAAAAGTTTGCACGCTCAACCCGTCAATAAAAGCACTTTAAACAAAGGAAGGTATTGCTCTAGGGTAGCTACATGCGTAACTGGAATGCCTTGCTGGGAAAAAATAGGCCACTATCGTAAGGGCCGCACATTGAATCACTTTGTTTTCAGCAAATCGAAGGTTAGCTTTATCCTAAATCAGGGGTCACCAAACTACGGCCCGCGGGCCAAATCCGGCCCGCGAAGCCATTTCATCCGGCCCGCGTAGACATTTTGCCAATGAGGAAAAACAAT
>JGI24158J21664_10008101_pt1 | contig 13972 bp, 4 predicted proteins | sample Ectturendosymbi3_FD_21664 | JGI IMG/M metagenome (IMG submission 21664) | reverse complement strand
GAGGAATTGATATACAACATGGAATATTGCATTTTTATAAAGTGCATTATTTTTTGATAGTTTAGGAAAACCACCGTTCACATGAAACATTGCAATTGTCGTTTTTTATTTAAAGTAGGTTAGCTTACAAAATCTCAACATAGGGTTATTGACTCGGTGCACAAACCATACGTTTATACATTGTTTGAAAAATTTTCAAAACGGCGTTGTGGGAACTTTATTGAATTGAAAAAATATATAACAAAAAATAAATGCATTGTCACAAAAAGATTCTTTTCAAAATACGCTATTCGAGAATCCCGCGCCATATGCACTTACGAATAACGACACAGCCTGGATCTGTCACTGTTGAAAAACTGGCCGGTATTTTTACAAAACGCATCTGGCAACCCAACCCCACAGTGATTCGGCGCCCGGGTTATTGTGTTCCGCTTGACCCCTCCCTCGTTACGCCCCTGTTCTTTAATGCCTGACAACAGCCCCGAAAGGAAAGGCAGTAATGAAAATAGGAATGCAATATGCAAAAATTATTACTGACTCAAGATTTTACAAGACTCCAAACTGGAAACGAAAAAACAGTTTCAGGGCTGTTGCCAGTGCAGTTCGTGAGTCCGCAGTATGTCTGCATCATAGTTTTGCAACATAAAGGTAAGTGGATGAGTTTCTTTACGGATCTAATCTCCTGATTGAACCATAATGCAGCGTGTAAAAAGGTATAGATGTATACGTTAGCAAACAACTTGCCCCTATGTGACAAAAATGTATTGAACGTGCTCGATTAGCTCAAAGAATTATGACCTACTGTAACTATGAAATTGTGCAACTCCTCTCTTCATACACATGGACAAAGCAGAGGAGTACTGAATTACTGCTTGGGGCGTAACGAGTTTAGATGGCACCTGGGCAAGAAGCCATTTTCCTCCCCCCCGTGTTCGAAACTGAGGTCTTTCGGAAGCAAATGTACTGCATTGAAGTACTTATGACATTGTTAGGACTTTTCGGCGCCCCGCAGTCATTCGACGCCCTCATATTGATTCGGCGCCCGGGGAATTGTGCCCCTTACCCCCGTCGTTACGCCCCTGATTACTGCGCGCAGCGACACCCCTCAACAAACCATGGTACACAGCTCTAACAAGAGGCATACGGGGACCTTGGGCTTTAGGGGGAGCAAAATTTTCAATTCCAAAATTTTGCATCACTTTGAGGAAAACGAATAGGAAAGTTTTGCAGGGCGATGATTCTGCTCAAGCAACTTGCCCAAACATATCGGGAAGTTTTTCCTGAATTTTTTAAATTTTGTCCAAGTCTTCCTCTCACCTCGTACGCCTAACGCAGACACTTTGGCAAAGCTATGTACAGCTTGGTGGGTTGAATAATTGGTTTTACGCGGTCGTGACAATTTTTTCTCAACATTTAAATATTTGCAGTCTAAAATTGGTGGAACGACGGCGCCTTTTCCTCCCACCTGGCTACGCGTCAGGCAACAATGACTGATGGCTGTGTGGTTGTGATTCTTTTGTTGCAATTGCAAACCCGTAGACAACTCACGCTGGCCACGAAAAGACAAGTTTGGCATGGTCAGCGAAATCTGCAACCGACAGAAAAATGGTTAGCTTGTTTGTTGTTTGATCATTCCGTTTACATCATATAAATTAGAGCAGAAAAGCAGTCTTCTGGTGAAAACTTTAACGTTTTACTGGTGACTGTGGTGTTGGCGAAGGTTCGTGCTTTTAAATTGGTGATAGGCTGATTCTCAACTGTATTTTCTGGCCTGGCTGGATAGAAGCAGATCCATCGCCAGATCAACAGCATTGGGGTTGACTTTAAGCTTGTTCGGGGGCTTCGTAATAGTATACAATGAATAGAAAAATGGCTCATGGAGCAGACGAGAGCTTGACTTTGGAGGTATTGATTGTGAATTTGGGAGGCTCAGCCCGCTTGCTTCCACTTGTGTTGAAAAGTGTCACAACTTTTTTAATAACCTGGTCTAGAGGGATTGATGTTTTTTTCTTCACATCAGCAATCCAATGTGGAAAAATGTGAAACGGTATTTTAAAGAGTAGATTGAAAATCTGACTTTATAAGTGGCGTTAAATGTATTTTAGGGCATGCTTAAAGGCCCGGTGTGAATCTATCATGCGATTATGAGATTGTTTTCACGATAGCCAGCAAAGCTACCTAAAATGGGAGTAGTGCCCTGACAAATGCCTTCATTCACGTGTTGTTTTTGAATTGTCGCTTCAGCAATAAATACGTCTTTCGTGTGCATGTAAATGCACAAGCTTCGCTTGGAAACGTGATGGTCATTTAGCTCTTCATTTGAGTCCTGTCGTGAGACACGAGTTGTTACTTCCAAGTCTAAGAAGAACCATTCTATTTGTCTAACCAGATCAGGGATGCGTTTCAGACACTGTTCTTCACTGATTTCGCTACAGATAGCCAAAACAGTGCCAAACGCTTGCGCGCAGCACGCTTTTATACTTTTTAAATACATTTTGTAGATATACGAGATCTGTGTAGCTTGTGAAAAATGAGGCCCACTATTTGGGACCCGTTTCAAATGTTTTCTGAATCAATGATATAACGGGCTTTCAAACTGTGGTATTCCCTGGAAAATCGCATGGTTCGACCAACAAAAATAGCCACATTTAGGCCTACAAAGGTAAACACTTTTCTGTGACATCCAACGATTGTCGCAGACAACCTTTGGTATTTAAGCAAGTGAAGACCTTTTTTGCGCCCCTCCGTAAACGCGAGGTCTGGATCCGCCACTGACTCAATTAGCCCCATACGTACTACAATGATCTATACAGCTGTATCATAGTCATACTTGGGCAAAAAAGATGCCTTAGCAAAGATAAATAGAGATATAATCTGTTAGAAATGTATAAGCGACTTAAACAGAGGCATTTTCAAAATTTTGACATTAGAAAGTTCAAATTAGCTTTTGAAAATGCCAGTCAAGTCAAATATTTCCGATAGAGTTTACTGAACACTTACTGAAAGCGAACTGTTTTTACTAATTCCAAGAATTCTATCGTACAAAATATAGTCAATAAGAACGTTACGTAGTAGACGAATTGTCAAAAGCTTTAACTAATTTTATTGAAGCAACAGATGATTATGTTAAAAGTGAAGCTTGAATAATTTCAGGATTAGAAATGTACTGTAATTATTACGAAGCATCAAACGAACTGTGACCAAATAGATCACTTGAAAGTTTGCGTAATAATTGATGTTTCTTTTCTCAGTAACGTTATTGGTTTTGTTTTATTTGTTTATTTTAAAATCAAATTAGAAAGGACGTCCCTCCGCTAAACGCGGGCTTCTCAAAGTGGTCCCCGAGCCAAATTAATTGCCAACTCCTGTTTTATTTAGATTATATGAAACTGTAACGTAAAAATCACCTCAGTGCCTACACTGGCTTCGAGTATATAGACACAACAGAACAGTCGGCATGCGGCTTGACCAACGGTTATATTGAGTCTCACAGAAACTCGTCGGATGACCCTCGCGTAATCAACACGGAATCTGATTAGGTGAATAAAGTGAAGTTCATCAATTTAGACATAAAATTTTGACGAGTAACCTATTTTTCGAACTGATCTTAAGCCGGCAATTGACTATGCGTACCACAGTTTGCTGGAGGTCCCTTGCATCTTGAGGCCCTAGGCTCAAGCCTACATAGCGTATTGGTAAATCCGGCCCTGACTAGCTTGTCTGCAGCAGTGGGTCTCCTGAAGGACGATGGCGAGTGCCTTGTTCTTGTAGGCTAGCTGCTCGATGACGCTGATCTTGCTTGCGGTGTGCCCCCCTGTTTTCAACAGCAGTATGCTGGGTTTTCGGTCATCTTCAGCAGTAGGGATGCTACCGCTCCTTGAAAAGGGCGTATACCTACCCAAACCGCGCCAAACACATCCAGCACGGGTAGCGGCGATGATTAAACTACGGAAACATCAGAGATCCATTATTGCACTCTGGTGTCGTAAATCGTGACATTCACGCATTTTTGTGCTATAAAGAGCACTGTTTTCGGAAAAGTAAGTCTAGGTTTCAGTAAATTTATCAAAACTGTTAGTATCTGGGAAGGCGCCCGGAGCTACCTCCTAAATAGCCCAGGCCCCGTCATGGCCGTCATTTACGCCACTGCTAGTGCTGGAGGACACTATAGTGTCACGAAGATGAGCTTCCAATAATCTGAAATCAGTCAATCATTATTTGCTATTTTTAGGTGGACATTAAATCGGCGTGGTTTTACCTACGTAATCCCAGTCAGGTTTAGTATTGTAAATGGCAAATGCACCATTCCTTAATATCCAGAACTCAAAAACAAGTCGGCTTCAAACACGACAAATAGCGATAATTTAGCGATTGATGGTGCCACCTTCTGACCAGCGTCTCGTATTTTCATCATTAATAGCTCATGACCATATGTCCGCAAGAAAGTCATTTCCTCTGGCAGAAAGTGTTATGAAACCATGCACGGAGACAGCAACACGAGAAATTCATGGAGGAACCACTGGCTGTAACCTAAGTGCAAAAACTGCCATTGTCCGATACCACAGGGGCCGACAACTTTTCAGAAAAATTGGCTGATTACTTGTCATGAATGCGGTGTGACGTGGTTGAAATGAAAAACTGAGTCCATAGGCAGTGAAAGGGCTGTGGTGGGCATTCGAAATGGCGTTGTTGCGCTCATAAAGCAAGTCGCACCAGATATTGCGAGTATCCAATGTGTCGTGAAGGAAGAAGCTAGACAATGAAAAAGAAAATTACCAACTGTAGCTGACGTCATCAAAATTGTGAATGCAACACTGAACAGTCCTGAAAAAGTCGTGACTTTGATGAACTTGTCATAGAAATGGGAAGCGATGGGCATCTTCTTTATCATTCTGAAGTGTGGTGGATCTCTAGTGAGAGTAATGGAGAGAGTGTGGAATTTGCGACAGGAATTTCTTGTGTGATTTGATCGACGAAAATATCATAAAGCTCTTTTCTTTCGCTATTTGGTTTGGCTTGCTGGACTATATAGTCATTCTGGTAACATATTTACCAGCTGAAACTCAATCTTAAAGTTATGGAATTGACATATTCGAAGCGACTTCCAAAATCACTAATTGCTCAAGCATGTAATTCAAAATTTCAAAGAAGAAATCTACAATAACAACCTGATGGGTTTGAAGACCCTGCAGACGTTCGATCATGTCCACATGTAAGTGGGAAAAAAAGGAATTTGGAGCAGAGTACCACCGAAACAGCCAGCTCCCATATATACAGTTTGGTTAATCATTTTGAAGCGTACTATCCCAGACAGCAGGCTAAAAAGTTATGAATAAAGCTATGGATTTCGAAAATTTTCTGTGAGCGGAATCCACCGGAGCATTTGGGTTCAAATTTAAAAGAGGATCTATGCCATCATCCTTTTATTAGCTGTATAAAACACGCTGGATCTTGAATTCTGGGTGAGAGCCCTCGATGGCCTTCGCAAAGACCTCGAAACAGTCCCGTTGCCACGGGGGACTTGGGTTGGCTTAGACCCCAAATTGAAATATGAAACACTATAAATCAGTGTTTTTGCCCAATTTCAGAGTGTCAAGCCCCACGCACAAACGTAAAGACCCATATTGAAGACTTTCTGGCGATGATTCTGACTCAAAATCCAAGGGCTCGACGTTCTTGTACAAAATCTAACCACCTACATGGCCGAAAAAGGGTTTTGCTATCTGGTAATTGATTGATATCAAAACAGGAAAGAGGAGTTGTCTTCTTAGTGGGACACGAGATGACCTAATGTGAGGAGCGTCGGGGCAAAGTCTACAATTGCAAGAAGTACTCGGCAACACCTGGCCATTAATATAATTGCATACTTTGAATAAATACATGATGATGTTCTGTGTACATTTTCGTGCTTATTATTTTGCATTAGTATTCGTTATTTTGGTTATTTAAACAAAATTTCTTCATCGTTATTTAGAGTCTAATCCCCCTTTACGGCTATTGTTCAGCAACACTAGTGTTGGTTGTGCGGTTGAAATTTTCGTTGAATAAAAGGGTGCGAACCATCTTTCTAAAGGTTGGAAAGCACTGGCGTATGGGAAAGTTCAAATGGTATGTTGGAAAAGCACACATTACACAAAATGTATCTTGATCTACATGAGAGTTCACCGAATTTATTTCGAAACGTATTTTTAGGACAATGTTACTGTTTCCTATTTGCCAAAAAGTAGATAATGTTATCATCAAGTAAATATTTTCACCTTTGAGCAACATTCTTCATAACATATCACTTGCCTATCCGTTCAGCACAGTGGTTCTCAAACTTTTTTAAAAATTTTGCATAACGGTCGCCTTGTGAATTTTTGGATATTTCACTGTCCACTATCACACTGAACAAAAACAATACCCAAATACGTTCTTTAAACATGCATGCATTGCATGTAACTGGTACATTTCAATGGATGGGTGCACTTGCTTGACTTCCACCAGTTCTTTTATCTTTGATTCTGTTTTTGAAAACGAGGCTGTCATATCATGTGTCGCATCCAATTTGTTGCGTAATTTTGTTTAAAATAGCGAGTTGTGTGGAAAAAGTCTCACACTTGTAGGTTGTCGGAAATAGATGGAGCACATTCAGTCTCAGTGCCATTTTTGCGACACCAGCACAGGACTGCGCCATTTCAATCGAGAAGTCGCTGCAACATATTTCACGGAAAATTGTTTCGCACCTTCATCGTTGACCAAATCAGTGAACTTCCCGCCAACAGTGATTCCAAACGGGTTGTTGGTGAAACGACAATACTTTTCAAAATCTTGTAATTTGGAAAAGTAATGACAAATTTCTTCAGCAAGAATGGACGTGTGACGTTTCATGACCTTGAGGATATCGTCTTTCATGTGAAGTTCATATTTATTAAAAATGCTTTTTAATGTGGAAATGGTGTAAAATTTTCGCTGTTCAACTGGTAGCGACGCAATTTTGGCATCATTTCAACTTCTTTTAACTCATCAGACGTGGTGTTCACCATAAGTACTTGACGATGGATAGTGCACTGTAGTTAGTAGTCATTACAATAGCATCTGGGAACTTTTCAATGACTTCAGTTTCCCATGGCACAGACCTGTAGTTGCGCCACTGTTGCTCCGTAGCATTACAGTTTTATTCGATCACAATTCGGGAATGCTTGTTGTGTGATATCACAAAGCAACGGGCAATGCTTTGATACTTGTAACATCACAAAGCAGGATTGGGCTGTTCTGGTGCATAGGATGGCATGCAGTGAGGGTTGCACATGAAACCTTACATTCACAGTATGTCAGTAGTCGCGCGATTCCCTTCAAATTGTTTCAAGGACAACTAAGGAAACCGCGGACTCCAGTTTGGGAACCACCGGTTTAGCAAAACTAAGATTTTTTTGAGCCAATCGAGAAGAAAAGTGTGGTAGAGATTAATTTTTTGTTGATGTCGTTCTTCGCGCACATTCCTTTCGTGGTGAACCGCGCATTCAGCAAAACGCCAGCGGGGAGGTTGCAACAACACCCCCTCCTTTTTTCAACGAACAGCACCGATCGCACGTTCTTTTTGTGACGGTGTCACACAGTACGACCTTCATGTCCTGGTCACAGCACCATTTTGTAGCGATCGGAAAACTCGAGCGGCATGTGCGCAAAGCTTCGCATTGTGGCAGCAAGCAGCAATAGAGTTCACCCGACGAGATCACTCTATTATTGCTTGTTCGCGCCATGTATATGTGCGTGTTTGTTTCGCGCACATTCCGTTCGTGGTGAACCGCGCATTCAGCGCAACGCCAGCGGAGAGGTTGCAACAATACAATACAAAAGAAATATAGGCCTTTCCTTTTCGCTTGTTACAGCAGGGCTGCGGAGCCGGAGCTGGGCGTATTGCAAGATGGGCCGGAGCTCAGTTGAAAATTTAGAGCCGGAGCTGGAGCTAGGGACGAGCCGCCGCCCTGGCAAGATAAATACTGTACAAAAACCAGCCTCCCATTAGCCGACATTTTGATATTTAGTATTTTTTTGTTTCTCAGTAGGTTGTTTTTTTGCATTTTTCTGGGTGTTTTCGTTTTTTTTTAAACTTGTATCCATATTCACGACATCTGGATTCACTTTGAACAAGATGCAAGGACTGAAGATGCGTAGTGTTACGTGAAATCGATTTCCTATTAACAATTTGCGCTAGATTCCTTGCCTGTTTCACCTGTGGAGTAAAGTTACTTTGACTCCGGATTCACTGTCATTTCTCGAACGTTTTGCTGAGTATTCGCTAGTGACCCCTGTAAGATGGCCAGTAGGCCCCTTTCTGCTAAATTTTTCCCCCTGTCTCAAACCTCTAGGTACGCTATTGAGAAGCAGGCTCATAACCAGCTTGGGACACCAGGAGGGGCGAAGAGGTTTCTGGGAAGGGCCCAAATTTTTTGAACTATGTCCAACAATTTTGAAAGATGTCCAACACATTTTTCCAGGGGTGGCAAATTTTTTTTCGCCCACCTGGTTACGGGCCTGCTGAGCAGTAGACACCACTGCTGAAATCAGCAGTGTACTCGTGGCTCAGCATACAGTTTGAATAGGTCCCCTGGTCTTGTTCAACTGGAGGAACAACAACCAAAAATTTATATCAGCTCAGTTTTGCCTTGCAGTTGCACATCTTTTGTTTCCATCATGAAGTAACAATAGAATAAGCAGATAAAACAGCTATGTCCAACCCAAATGGGTTACTAAGCCAAACAGTATGTCACTATCTTAACCCCGACCGCACATTGAATAACATACTAATGAGGGCCGCACATTGAATGGCTTACTTTGATCTTAGCAAACTAAATTTAACTAAAGCCAAAGTCCTGAAAGCGTTCGAATCCTAACTGCAGTGGTAATAGAGTGATAAAGTGGCACTGAGGACCACCAGCAACTAAAATGCCAAATTCAAAATTATCAAACTAAGGACAAGTTATCATGTAGAATACCTTTCCTGCGTCGAAAGCCTAAATGGGCCGCACAAAACCTTCAACAGGGCCGGGTGCCGATCGCGAGCCGCGGGTTGGACATAGCTGGTGTAGAAAGCTTCGTAGCATCTCTCGGTAAATTCTAATGCATTTTTCTGTTCAGATGTTCAAACTATCAAAATATGAGCGCAATGTCTGCCAATTTTGCGTTGTGTGCGGTACTATGTGATACAAAAAAGCAAGACGGTGATTAAAAAAAGAAAGGATTGTTTAAAATACGTTTACAACAACAAAACACGGTTTTCTCATCCGCACTTGTCCGCACCGTGTTTGTCATCCGCACCGCACGGTTTTCTTATCCGCACCAGTGCGTACCGTCGCACAGTTTGAAAAGCACTGCCATACGCTGTTGAGTTTGGATCTGACTGCATGAGATAGCTTTAGGTAAATTTAAAAACTGAAAGAAAAGAATATGAAAGATTCAATACTATATTTTCTGGTTATGATGTGTTTTTGGAGAAAAATTACAATTGCAGATTTTTTAAAAGATAAGCATTGGCAATACTGACATTTAAAGTTTTATTTGGAGACACAAGAGATTAAAATCTTTGAAAAGAAACCAAACAAAAACCTCCAACTCATTTCACTATGCGGTTTTGGCCATAAGATAAACTTAAGGAGACTGGTTCCAATACATATTTTGCATCGCCTGTTAGAATTGTGATCAAATTTCATCCGTAAGTTCATATTGCAATAATTTCAATTATTAACGTCGTATTTTTCGAAAATTTGCAGTTGTTCTGTTTTGACAACGAATTTATGAAATAGTAAACAAATCGAGTTAAAACACCTTTCATAACTGCTTTTCAATAATCTCGTCTACCTTGATGCACTTTGGGGAAATGCAACAATCACAAACACTTGCTATTCCATTCTGAATAGTTGATGTTTCTTTTTTCAGTAACATGGTTTCAAACGGATTTAAAATCACTGCATTTGTTACAGCCCATGTACAACATATACAAACGCTTGAATGGCTGAATTGTTCTCTGATAAAAAGCGAAATATTCGATTACATAAAATGATAAGCGCAGCCATTTCATTTTGATGAAACCAAGACAAATTACTCTTATATTCTTCAACTCTTCCAGCAGATAATTGCTGCCGCAATCCTTGTTTCTGATCTCGATCGTCGTTCCCTCGCTAATCGTTTTATCGCTGGTCATTCTCAAGCTGAATTCGCTTGATTGCCACCATCTCTCACATTGCGTGTATTGTTTTGGATGACAATCCTTCTGCACCTCACGTTGTGCGTGGCAGGATTGCCAGCAGAAGCGGCATTTGACGCTGGGTTTGTAGCAGCCCAGTTTTGACCAGAAACTTCTACGTCGGCTGCTTCGCTGTCAGTTTCTTCTTCTCTCTTGAAAAAAGTGTTCTTTTTACTTGAACAGTAAACCGAGCTTTCGTATTATTCTTTGCAAGAAACTTTATCTGCAAGGATAATACGCAAAGCTGGATGGTGAAAGGAATAAGAAAATGATGTAATTTAAAGGGTGTCAAATATTTTATCATAAAAGCATTCACAATGACCCTAACTCCATATTTATGAAATGTCAACCTTAAGATTTCACCAAACTAAGCAGGACACGTATACATTTGGAAGGAAAAACGTGAAGCAATTTCAAATGCATTTGGGAAAGAAAAACGAGAATCAGCTTATCTCAGGAAACGTACTTGGTGTCTGTGAGGCGCCACTTATAAAAAGATTAATTTCATGTTATCAATGCCCACCCTCCTGGAATGGCCCTATGACACATTTAGCTCACAGAATGTTATATCAGACAGATACCACACATCAAATGGTACATCGGACTGGCATAACAGATCAAGAGCTGCCTTGAATAGATATAACCCATCAACTGTTTCATAGGGGAAATATAACTCGGGAGTGCTAAATCGAAAGGATGTGATACATCAAGTGCTAAATCGGACAGATATAACTGACGAAGTGCGATATCGGTAAGATATAAGAGATGAGGTGCTTCTGGGACAGACATACTGTAATTCACAACGTGCTGATGTAGCAACAAACCCGATAGAGTATTCAAGCTTGAACAGTAAATTGAATGACAGTTTCCCAACCAAACACCTTGGCTGCCGGTGTGCGAATATATCGTACCTGGAAATCGGGCTGAAAAAAACCTTACTTAAGCTTTCACGCTTCAACGCTATTTATGCCTGACTGCTAAATACACACCCTTAGCCAGTCATATCTGCCCGATATAGTGCTTGATGTGTTACATCTGCCCAATTTTGCGCTTGATCGTTATATCTGTCCCGTATAGCGTTTTCTGACTTATATCTGTCCGATATAGCATGTGATGTGTTATATCTGTTCGATATTGCACTTAGTGGTGTATATCTGTCCAGTACAGCACTTTCTGACTTATATCTTTCTGGTATGACACGCGATGTGTTATGTCTGTCCGATATAACACATGTTGTTTTATATCTCTGCGAGTTAACACTACACGAGTTATGTCTTTCCGATTTAAAACTTGAAGTTTTGTATCTATCCAATGTGGCGCTCTGCAGGATTTGTCCAGTTTAGCAATTTGGGTGCGGAATGTGTTCAATATAACTAGAAATTTATTTTTTGCAAACGGCGCCTCATAGATATCAATGTATTCGCGCAGTTAAACGACGTGTCAAAATTCATACACCTCTATGCCCGAATTTTCCGGAGTTCATAAAAGATTCGAGTTGACATCAAATATTATATTTTTATATATCAGTGGGTTGTTGCAGATGTTAACACATTGCACACTAATAGACGATTATTTGTATCGAAGAGCTTTTGCAGTAAGAAAACATTTCATTTGCTCTTGTTGCCATACACAATCCATTTTGTAAAAAAAACGCAAACATAATTTTTCTGTAGCCACTACCAAGTTAAAAAATGCAGTTTCTTTTCAGCAGTACTAACATCTGAGTGTTGTGCCATGTGTAAGACGAAATCTCCAGGATGGTTGAACACCTCGCCGCAGATATTGCAATCAAATAATCTTGATGGTCGAGTGAGCCTTCAAAGAAAAACCACAGCTTTTTATACTTGTAAGCCACATAAGTATACAAACGCAGAGATATAATATTTCTTTCAGTGACAAGCGAAAAGTTGTGCAATAAGAGTTTGAGGTAAGCCAAGGATCGCTCCGAATTCAGCTCTGATTTGCAGGAGCGTAACGAGACTAAATGGCGCCCGGGGCAAGAAGCAAGATTGACGCCCCTATGTTCCAATCTGAGATCTTTCGGAAGTAATTATACTGTATTGAAGAAAGTACTTGTGACATTGTTGGGACTTTTCGGCGCCCACCGCAGTGATTTGGCGCCCGGGGAATTGTTCCCCCCTTGCACCCCTCGTTACGCCCCTGCTGGTTTGGCATGTCCGCTCATTTTACTTTGGAAAATTTAGCTGCCACTCCTACACTCTTTTACTTTGGTAAAGCTATCGGATATTTGCACTTCATTTTGTTAATGCTAGGAATGTTACTGTGCACTTTGTAGTAGACGTTACTGGATAGCTTTCTGGATATTTGTCTGAAATGAACGCAGGCAACAACGCCAGTAGGGAAAACGAGGAAGTCGCGGGTCCGCAGTCTGCAATCTTGTGACAAACGTGGTCGCAAGTAGGTAAGTTAGTTTAATCTTGCGTTAATCTTGATTGACGTTTGTCACTGCATGAATTCCGAAAAATTGCCCAGTATTCATTGGATTTTCTATTCTGAAATCATATGGTATCGAAAGTGTCAAAGCACTACTTTGAACACAAAAACAATTTCCCTCGAAGTACACGTTTCGTCAGACCTGCCTAACGAATTTGTTTGCTGCAGACAAACTTTATAGTAACGCAGTATTTGTTGGCAACGGATTTGATAGTTCCAGTTGAAACTTTTTTGTATGATTTCTGATAAATTCATCACATGCATTATACCTTGCCCTTCTGTTCCTAAGACTTCTTCTATGCCAAAATGGTTCTCGTCCGTGTGCTCGTTCATGTCTTAGAAGATTGATCACCAGACTAAATCTCCCGCCGGAATAAACGCAGTTACTGCGTTCATTCGTAACACCGACATCACCACAGATCATGGCTGGCGAACCTCTGTTTTGCATGCCTCTAAGGCATTGTTGATTAGAGACTGCTCGTGACTGCTCTCTTTGATTAAAGGAACCCTCAAAAACAGGCCTGTAGCATGTTCGACGTCCCTGTGGACAAAAAGATCCTGCTTGGTTGAAATTTGGGGAGGAGTTTCCAACATTGTTCCACTGCCTTGATTCTGGGATAGTTTGGGTACAACGTAGTTGATTGGAATAAGAATACCAACAATCGTCGCTGTCGTTTCGATTGAAACCCATGAATGAGTTATTAGCAGCAGGCAGAACAGCTGTTATGCCTAAGGCTGGTGTTTTGTAGGGAAGCTGTGCATAGAATCGCCCGTTTCCACCGTGTAACAAGTTTGATAAAAACGGTCGTCGCACATGGTTTTGCAAAACGCAAGGGGCAATTTCTGCAAATTGTCCTCCACCTCTTGGTGAAAACATTGATTATGCTCTGAAATAAATCAACAAAGCAAGATTAGAAGCTTAATTGTACTGTATCATGAAACTCTTGGTTGTTGGTCCTGCATTTCAGCATTTTGCGATCAGTGGGTTTGGTTTGCCAACATACTCAAACAAATTTGTATTCTTGAAGTTCTGAAACAACAGTAACTTGAGTGGCTCTTTGTCGTACCAATTTATCCGAAACGTTTCTTTATTTAAAGAAAATCTTCAGACTCTTAAAAAGCCGAACTGTTACTTAGCAACCAATAATGTAATCATACACTTTAACCCTCTAACGACCAATGTGCCATATTTGGTGCGCTTCAGGTTTCAACATCTTATTGCTGCATGGGGTCAATTTTCGCTGCACCGTCCATATCACCAGATTTGGCACGTTTCAATGAGTCTACTTCGCA
>JGI24158J21664_10008100_pt1 | contig 13972 bp, 14 predicted proteins | sample Ectturendosymbi3_FD_21664 | JGI IMG/M metagenome (IMG submission 21664) | reverse complement strand
AATTTTTTGAGTGCAGACTAGAAGACTGGCCGCGTCTTTTGAGCCTTGAACAGCTCTCTAGCACAATCGGCGGAGGAGCTATGGCGTTGGTAAGGCAACCGAAAACTGCTGGTTTTAGGCTGAAATCTAGGTACAATATATTCTTAGACTGGCTCTCACAGTGTTAACAATGTGATCTAGTTTTGTACAAATGGAATTGCATGATGAGAAACACAACACGCAGCATGCTATGAAATATTTATTATAGTATATGCAATTAGTGTTTTTGAATTTTCAAGGTAAAATGATGACAAAAGTGTTTTCTGACAAACTCATTAACTATCTGTCTTTCCAACATTCATACAGAAATATCACCTTGACATTTTCCATTTTCAGGATTGGTACAAAGCCACTGGTAGAGCTTTTTCGTTTTGTACCAGGTTGCTCCAAACCTAAATCTTAAAACATCAAACACAAAACCAGATCTGTAAAGTTGAACAAAAATTTACTGGTCTGCAGCTGACAAATAATAATTGAAAGTTGTGAATTAGCAGATAAAACTGATGCATTTTTTACAGAATCAAAATAAAACTACTATTTGAAACAACCAACTTGGATTGGGTGCTTCAAACCACTTATGGTAACTCACAGGTACACACAGTGAATTTCTAGAAACTTGCTCCTTTCCTTATTTACATTTTTAATGTTTGCAAAATTTTGGTACAGGTATAAAAAGCAATAGTTCAGAAATAAATAATGAAAGCAGATTGAAAGGAAAAGTGCTCCATAAAATATATATAGCTAAGTCTCCCAAATTTATATGTTCATCCTATGTGGGTCATTATGAAAACACAATGCAATTACATTTAAACTGAATGATAGTCATCAGATTAAAAAAATTGAGGAGACCAAAATACCAAATGACTAAAACATTCAACAACAAAATGAAAAAATATGAATCGTGATATAGCTAATACTGGTAAATACAAACGTGTGTCACCCACAACAACTTCAGTAAACCTTGGTTAATCCAGATTCGATTTGACCAATGATTTTATCTGGTTTAGGCAAAGATCTGGATTAACCGAATATGGTTGTTTCTAGCCTGATGTCATCTAAGTACTGAGATATCAGTGAAAATCACCTAAATTGAACATATTATGACCCAACAGAAGAATTTCACAGAAACAAAATGAAGTTATGGATGTATTTACAGTGGTACGTCAAACTAGTAACCTCCATATCCAGGCAGTTATGAACAATCTTTAGTTCTTTACAAAACCTGGGACTTTGGACTAACACAGAGATTTCTGCAACTGGTCTATAAGCAGTCACTCTATTTGGAATGTAATTCCGTTCAGACATCTTGCAGAGTACAATACACTCAGGGATAATGCTCTACACACGCACACTCAATACTGATCAACACACTGAAACCGTGGTGCTGCGGTTTGCCTTGAGCATATGTGTAATGTGGTATGCTATGCTCGTGTGTAACATAATAATCATCTCTGCAATTAATCGCAAGGTGCACACAGTTGCGGTTGTTGTTATCATAATTCTAATGTTCATTGGTGATCGTGAACACATTTTTCTAGAGACCAGTCAGTGCACACAACAGTGTGGAAGTGCAGAAAATTCCGGATTATGAGATGTGAAAATAGCAGATTTTAAAGACAAACCAAAGATTTTTCTGAAGAAAAACGTTAGAAATCATACCACCAGTTTTATCTGATTTTGGCAAAGGTCCAGTTTAACCAAGGTTTCCTGTATCAGCATTCTGCAAACTAGGCATTTTTTATCCTCCATTTCACCACTTGCTCTCACCACTGTTGCTAAGATGATTTATGTGTTTATACACTGAATAGTGATAAATCTGCCAACCAAGTCAAATACCTTGACCTATTCCTTAATGCATCCACTGAAAGATGATACTGACACACAAGATTCTTCTCTGTGACATCAACTGAATGCAGCAGTTACTGGTGTGTTAGGAAAAAACTTTCTTTCAAATTAGATCCACAGTAAAAGTAACAACCCTGGGAGACGCTGATCAAAATTATTGCTTTCTTTGATTGTTGCGTAACCGCCTGGAGGCGCATACCAGAGTGTAGCAGAACCTTGGCTAGCACTTCATTTTTCTTTTGCTGAGTGACTGTGTAGGGGGGAAAAAACGCATTAGCATGAACAGACCTTAATCAAACCGCCTTAAAATGCAATTGCGTATGGTGAACGCAGGGTTGCAGACTGTTGAAGATTGAATAAGCTGTCCAATTGTTACTGCACGTTTAGAATTATCAATGTGCAGTGGAGGGCAGAAATGAATTTCTGCTGCAGAATTAAGTTTTAACATGATTAAATATTTGTTTATACTGGCAAAGGACTGTGCTATAGGCTAATCATTCATCCACTTGCCCTTGTAAGAAGATGATGGGTGCCGCTTTGCTGCAGGAGTATGACAAAATCAATATTAGCCTTTCAGCATTGTTCCAACTGGGTAATGGCCAGGAATGGTAATGGCCAGGCACCTTGCCTCATTGCTGCAGAAAACTCTGAATGAGCTGAATGATGTCCACTTTTCAATGCAGCATCTCTGTTAAAGCAATAGGTATTGCCGACACAGGCAAAAGAGCCTTCTTTCTGGCCTTGATTGGAAGCCAAATATCTCACGAAGTGGTTTTCAAAGAAAGCGTATCCAAATGGTTGGGAGAAAGAGAAGTTAACAAGAAAGAGATAAGAAGCTTGCTTTGTCTATACCTAAGACTTTATGCTCTCATATTTCACATTCATGAAGTCATCAATCAGTATGAAGCTATACATCCAATGCGTGAAGAGCATTAGCTGTCATTAAAGAAGAGGTGGCACGGTTAAAACTCGCTTATCTAAAAGAAAAGCAGGAGCTGGAGCAACAAAAAATCAAGTCAAAACTGCACTGCGAACAGGAGGCTGCTGAACTCGAGCAACAGTGTGAATGAGAAAAGGCAGAGGTGAAGCAATAGCATGAACAAAAAGAAGGTGAGTGAAAGCAACAGCATGAATATGCAGAAGCTCATGAAAGCAGCTGCCATAGCTAAGTCAATGGAAAATAAGCTTAACAATTCAAAGACCCAGAATGCTGTAAGTTCTATACTGTTAGAAAGGCATCAGGTGTCAAAGAATACTTTTGTGAAGGAAGGCAGCGATGATATTGCTTCTGTTCCAAAAGAAGGTTTAGACACTCCCAAGCCTGAACTCCTCAAGTTTGAGTAATCTCAATTGATTTGTGATGAACTTCAAAGCTAGCAATGAAAGTAAGGCTTTTGAGCACAGCTTTGAAGCTATTGCTGCTAATCCAGCATAGTGAAGGGGAAGCATGAAAGCCTATTGAATACTGCAATGCTGTAGCTAGATTTGAGCTACAAAGGAGCCAAGGAAGTGCTGTGTGACAACTTCAGTCGTCTGAATGTTATTACACATGCCTACATCGACAAACTACCTACAGGGCTCTTGATAAAGGCTGATGACGTGATTGGCCTAGTGAAACTCTCATGATGTCAAAGAGTGCAACATACCCTTGGGTCATTTGAACTATTTTCTGCCTTAAACAACTTCAAAACAATCTTCAAAATCGTTCAGAGACTTCCATTTGAGCTCAAGCGCCAGTGGTCACAGAAGTTTGAGAAAGTAGGACAAGAAGCCAGTTTTGCAGAATCTCATGAGTTTTGTGAAGCAAGAAGCAGAGGCAATGAAAATGGCATATGCAAAATTACTAGATCATTCAAAGAATAAAAGTTCCTGAGCTTTTCTGTAAATTCAAAGGTGATCGATAAAGCTGGTTGCAGCAAACAATGCCCACAGTCCCATCTGGAAGCAAAATGTTTGTATTCTGCTAATCACAAACTGCCGGAATGTTATATATTGAAAGGCAAAACTGTGGCCAAAAGAAAATTACTGACTTACTAGTATCGTGTATGTGACAACTGTTTAATAGGGGGTCAAATAGCAAAACAGTGTTTTCTGAGAAGCACCTGTTCTCTTGGTGGGTGCAATTTCAAAGATCACGAACAGTTGCACAATTCAAATCTCAGCAGCTTTGAACAATCAACTGCACAAGACAAGACGCAGGGAGTGAGCAACACTCATGGTACAGCCATGGTAGGCATGTCTGTAAGAACTGTGTACTGTCCTATTCAGTAAATACAGACATGCCTGTGGTGTTCTCAAATATAGTTCTTGTTCGGAAAACAGCTGGCGACAAGGAAGTCCTGACAAATGCATTTATGGATCAGGTATCCTCAACTTCGCTTTGCGACAGTCACTTGCTTCAACACCTGCAGCTCCAAGGTAAGTTTCATTTTCATTAAACACAGTACTGTATAAGTGGGGGAAAGCAACATGGTTTTAAAGTTAGAATGTGTGTTACATCATTCAATGCAGATGAAATGTTGGAAGTGCTATATGTTCTTTACGTTGAAATCTACCAGTCTCACATAAAGCACCTGTAAGCTTGAAAGATTTGCAATGCAGGCCACACTTACAGCATCTGCATTTACCTCCAGCTGCCAGATGCTTCTTCGTCATGTGAGTTGTTGCCAGTGTTCCCTCTAAGTTGAAAAAAACGGCACTTTCGGCACTTTTTTTGGATGCCAGCCGACAAAAATTTTGAAAATTGGCACTTGCAAATTTGGACGCAATTTCTTCCACAGTAGAAAATTTCACAAAACAAAATTTTGTTATTTTTTGAAAAATGTGCGCTACATATTTTCACGATTTAAGCCGTTCTCAGGTCACAACATGGATGTACAGCAGTGAGCGCTGAAAAAAGTTTAGACGCAGTTTAGAAATTATCTGCTTGCAAGTTTATAAAAAAGTTCTAGGCATAATTTTACGATTTATGTGTCCATAAATGAAGCTGTTTGCTGTTAAGTTCAGACACATTTTAGACATTTTCACCTGATGAGGTTTACGAAGAAAGTTTTGGGCACATTTTCACGATTTTTGCATCCAAAAATGAAGCTGTTTCCTGCAAAGTTCAGACGCATTTCGGAGGTTTCCACCTTGCGAGGTAAATAACAGAATTTCTGGGCGCATTATCACGATTTTTGCGTACACAAACAAAGCTGTTTGCCATGAAGTTCAGACAGATTTTGGAAGTTTTCTCCGTACAAGCTTTATAGAAAAGTTCATGACACATCATCTTGATTTTTGTGTCCAAAAATGAACCTGTATGTTGTTGAGTTCAGACACATTTTGGAAGTTTTCACCTTATGAGGTTTATGAAAAAAGTTCTGGGTGCATTTTCAAGATTTATGCGTCCATAAACGAAGCTGTTTTCTGTGAAGTTCAGACGGATTTTGGAAGTTCTCTGCCTGCAAGGTTTACAGAAAAGGTTGATAGCGCAATTTCACCATTTATGCCTCCAAAAATGAAGCTGTTTACTGTTAAGGTGAGATGCATTTTGGAAGTTTTTGCATTGCAAGGTTTATGAAGAAAGTTCTGGGCGCATTTTCACGATTATGTGTCCAAAAATGAAGCTGTTTCCTGCGAAGTTCAGACGCATTTCGGAAGTTTTTGCCTTGCGAGGTTTATAAAAAAAGTTCTGGGCGCATTTTCACGATTTATGCGTCCCAAAAGGAAGCTGTTTGCTGCGAAGGTCAGGCGTAATTTGGAAGTTTTCTCCACGCAAGCTTTATGAAAAAAGTTATGGGCACATTTTCCCGATTTTTGCGTCCAATAATAAGCTGTTTCCTGTTGAGTTCAAACGTATTTTGGAAGTTCTCCGCATTCAAGATTTATGAAAAAATTTCTGGACTCATTTTCACGATTTTTGCATCCAAAAACGAAGCTATTTGCTGTGAAGTTCAGGTGTGTTTAAGAAGTTCTCTGCCTACAAGGTTTCCAGAAAAAAGTTATGGGCACATTTTCATGATTTATGTGTCCAAAAATGAAGCTGTTTCCTGCGAAGTTCAGACGCATTTAGGAAGTTTTCACTTTGCGAGGTTCATAAAAAAAGATTTGGGCACATTATCAGGACTTTTGCATCCAAATACAAAGTTGTTTGCCTTGGAGTTCAGATGCATTTTGGGATTTCTTTATTGGAAGTTATCTCCATAGATTTGGGAAAGGACTTTGGAAGTTTTCTCCATGCAAGCTTTATGAAAAAGTTCTTGGCACAATTTCACAAATAATGCATCCAAAAACGTAACTGTTTGCCATGAAGTTCAGACACATTTTGGAACTTCTCCACTTGCAAGTTTTGTAGAAAAGGTTATGGGTAAAATTTCACAGTCTATGCGTCTCAAAACGAAGCTGTTTGCGGTGAAGTTGAGACGCATTTTGGAAGTTTTCTCCGTGCAAGTTTTGTAAAAGATTTCTGGGTGCATTTTCACGTTTTTTGCGTCCACAAAGCTGTTTGCTGTGAAATTCATACGTATTTTGTAAGTTGTCCACCTCCAAGGTTTACGGAGAAAGTTCTGTACAAATTTTCACAATTTATGTGCCCCAAAACAAAGCTGTTTGCTTTGAATTTCACACACATTTTGGAAGTTCTCTGCCTGTAAGGTTTACAGAAAAAGTTATGGGCACATTATCACAATTCATGCGTCCATAACCGAAGCCGTTTGCTGCGAAGTTCAGATGCACTTTGGAAGTTTTCCACCTGCAACGTTTACAGGAACAAGTTCTGGGTCCATTTTCACGATTTGTGTGTCTAACAAACATACATTCTTGACTTGACATTCTTGACTTTCACATTTTATAGGAACACTATTTTGATTCTGAACACATCTGGACTACGACTGCACCCAAAAATTGTGACATGCGGGTGTGACCCTTCGTGAAGCAATTTGCGTCCAAAAACGAAGCTGTATTTGTGTCCAAAAGCTGAATGGCACCTCAGACATGTTTTGCAATATCTGAACTTTGAAAGAATGAACAGATTTTGTGAAATTTGACCTAAGGTAAATTGTGTGGCAAAATTAAGCTAAGTCATTCATAGAGGCCTTTTTCCTAACTTCTACTTGTATTTTGAGTGTAATGCACCTTTGACAGACAGTATAACTTGTTTTTTGTCCGGCTTATCACGACTCTTATCAAGCTCCAGGTTCAGCTCATATCTCATCACGAGGCTGGTGAATGACTGAGGCCACAAAGTTTGACGGTAAAATATCACGATCTTTTGTGATGTATCAATTATGAAAGTAATAAACAAGCTTGCAAGAGGCGGTAAGAAGCAATGATCATTGATAATTATATTTACTATCTCAGCCTGGCAAGATTTAACTACAACGCACTTATTTTGAATAACGGTTAACTTGCACATACAGTTAAATTCCTAACGAAGCTAGTGATTGTTTGCAAAATTAGGCTAGTAAGACTATTTGTCGATCAAGTCAGTGTAAATAGTCGAAAGGCTGGGAGAAGAGATTTTTGTCAATCGATTTTGACGTATCGGGTAGAACCAATGTGTGCAGTTAAGATAAATATGCCTAGAATTTTTCAGTGGGAAAATACGTCTAAAACAGTTGTGCAGAGGGCTTTTCTTTATCTGGGTATTGTTTTCCATCTGTGGCGGTGCTGTTGCCTTTTCAAATAAACCCTTCAAGCAGTGGACTGGACATAATAACTCATCCAATGTGGATGATTTGCAAGTGCATTGTGGCTTGATGTAGGTGACGGTTGTCTTGTTGGAGAGAGTGTAAACAAGATCATGTTCATTAATTGGTTGTGCCCCTACACCACAAGAAAAACAAACTGTAGCTTGCCTGACAGTTGACACCTGAAGTTAACCTTGTCGAAGTTGAAAAAGACGTTTTGGACACATTTTGTTGTTTTTATTGATCACAAAATGACAAAACCTGTTGACTGTTGTCATTACTTTTATAGACGTTTTATGAAAATGCCTAATTTCTTGATTGTTCTGTTTTTTCAAAATGTTTTGAACATATTACGCCGATCTTTGAGCATCATGCCGAAAGACACCGTGGCTTGCAAGGGCAACCGAGGAGAGAGAAGGTAAAGGAATTGATAGGTTTGAAAAAACAGCAATCCGTTTTTACCAGTAGCCGAGATATGAGTGCAGCAGCTGTGAAGACTAGCTACCTTACTGCTGATGATATAGCGTTAGCATCAAAGCAATGCTCTGAGGGTGAGTTCTTGAAGACGTGCATCCTAAAGGCTGCAGAAATCGTGTGTTCTGAGAAGCTACAAGTTTTTGCTAATATTAGCCTGACGAGAAACGCTGTAGCAGAGAGAATTTCGGATAATTTTGCGAATTTAGACAGCAAACTGAAGAACAAAGTCAAGTCGTTTGTTACGTTTTCAGTTGCGCTTGATGAAAGCACGGACATTTCAGACGTTGCACAACTAGCCATATTTACTCGTGGCGTTGATGAGACTTTGTCTGTCTCTGTGGAATTCCTGGGGTTGGTGCCTACGACAGATACCACAACAGCCAATGGTATTTTCAATGCTCTCGTTGGAGTACTGAACAGGGTCGGAGTAGACTGGTCCCGTGCTATCAGTATTACTGCAGGTGGCACACCATAAATGATCGGGGAAAAAGCAGGTGTTGCAAAAAAATTTAGAGAAAAAGTACAGGTTGTAAGAGGACGTGAATTTTGGACATTTCACTGTACTTTGCACCAAGAGGCATTGTGTTGCAAGTCGTCAAAAATGGATCATGTAATGAAAGTGGTTGTCTGGACAGTTAATTTCATCTGAACCAGAGGTCTTAATCACTGTCAGTTTGACAGTCTTCTTAGTAATAAAGCATTTTTTAATTTGTGTGAGGAAATTGAAAACTTTATGTGCTAATAATCATCTTCAGATAAGCTTGAACTTTTTGCATTAAAGTTAGTAGGAAGTTGTCAATGCTTATAACCAGGTGGTTATACAGTGATTACATTGGTCCGGCCCGCTTGAGATTAAACTTGCCTGAAGTGGCCCCTGAACTGAAACGAGTTTGACACCCCTGATCTAGGTTATGCATACAGCCAATCAACTATGTTAGAAGTCTTTAGGGAAGGTCTGTTTGAATGTCGATATTCTTTAGCATTGATCAACGCTACCACAAAAAAGTTACTGAATATTTAATGTTTGACCATTACCTCTGTTGCATCAATTAAAATTATACAGGAACAGCAACGTGGCTGGCTGAACGTGGCGCAATGTTCAAAAACACGTTGACTTCACAACATTTATCAAAGTTTATCAAGAGATATCACGTGTAGAGGCGAGTTTTTTTCATACAATGTCATAGCATTTTGAAGTAACCTGGAATTAAATGATTTGTAACAAAGCTTTTTTTCTAACTTTTTAGATTCTATGCCACGCATGAGCACTGAAACTCTTAAGTCAACTGAAAATTTTTGCGTTAAGTAACGAAACAACGAAAGCTTGTTGGCAGTTGGGATCACTGTCTAAATCTTACAAACACTTTCAATTTATTTTTGGAATGTTTTACAACTTTGCATGCAGATGTTAAGTATTATTTTAAGTATACGTGTGGGCGACTGGGCATTGGCCATTAATTACGTAATAGCTGTTTTCAGTCTTGTGGCATAGCTAGTGGGTTAAGAATGTTTGTTTCTTAGGCTATTTCATAGCTAACCAACACACTGTTAACCCTTTATCAGCCGCGCCAGCGAATACACTGGCCAGTACCTTTTTGGCCATAAATCGCTAGCCGTTAGAGCTAGAGAGCTGTTCAAACCCTCTACGGATGCAGCAAGACTTTCAGTTGACATCTAAACAAATTTTCAGTTCGGCGTTTGCTAGGGAAACGTCAAGAGTGGGGGTGTTTTTGCATTTTTTTGGCCACTTTACCTGGCCCTGGGCCCCAACCCATTGACCCATTCTTTTGGCCCAAGTTTTTTTCAGAAACTAGGCCAAAATCCGCGTTTTTAGAGCCCTTGAATGGCTTTCTAGCATATCTGTAGCCAAAATTATGGATAAAACAACCAGGGCCGGCCAAAAGGTGGCCACAAAAAATCAAAAACACTCCCACTTGTGGCAGCTCCCCCAGAGAACACCAAACTGAAAAAATTTTTTTTTTTGATTTCAACTAGAAAACTTGCTGAATCCGTAGAGGGTTTGAACAGCTCTCTAGCTCTAGCGGCTGACGATTCATGGCCAAAACATTGCGACCCAGTTTATTGGCTTGCGTGGTCGTTAAAGGGTTAAATGCATAGCAAAAATTTAACAGTAAAAAATACCATGGAAACTGAGGTGGTTGTGTTCATGAGCAACAAAGATTCTTATAAATAGGCACTTTTGTTGATATCTGGTTCCCCTCTTTGCAGAGTATTAGCTGCTCAGAGGCAGGGGTATCATGGGTGTCACCCCACTCCATGTTGCCCAGTGAGTAACGTACTCTTTTTACTGGCACGAAAGGCACACCTATGCTCTGCAACAATCTACATGAGGAACTTCAGCTTATCTTCATCATCCGTTACAAGCCAGTTGTATTCATGTATAAGTGCTACCCCACGCTCTGCAGCGTCATTTGTGGCTTGGATTCCTTGTACCAACTTTCGGCCACCACACAGCTTGGTTGATCATTCCATGAGCCAGGTTCCTCTGTTAGAAACTTTTGATCCATTTTCATTTTTAGGAAGAAGCGACGGGTGTTTTTTGTTATAAGATCAGCCAAGTTTAAAAGGTCTTTCTTTAGGGCACATTTGGGAAGATCTTCACCAAGATCTTTGTCAATTCCTGCAACCATTCGTCGCTTCATGTCATCTGCACTTCTTGGTCAAAAAAAGCCAATGCCACTAATCCCTCAGAGAGGTACCAGAGCTGACCATAGAAATTATTCAGTGCGATTGTCCCATCTACGCAGTTATTTACCCCTTGAACAAGGGGTCTAAGGGTTATTTTTTGAGCTGTTATCATTTTAAATACCTTCTAAAACCATTATTTGTTATTTGTATCAAGATCTTTTACTTGTTCTCAATGAATATTTCCTAAATGTCGTAAATCAAGTGAATTTTTAGATCTTGACCAAGAGGGGGCCTGACACCAGGTGGTCAAAATGTAACAAATATATACACTGCCTGACAAAAATTCAGTTTTGAGATGCCTATAACTTTTGATCCACACTTCCTAGCTCAATTCTGACAGCAGATTCAGAATGAGCGAGCCAGAACTATCTAGAGTACCAATTTGCAGACCTATGTCGTGTACAAAAATAAAGTTATGGACATCCAAAAACCTTTCAAAATGAACTCGGTGATCCATGAGGGCAAAATGGGTTGTGACCCTTGCAGTTTAAAAGGCCATAAAATCTACACCGCTTTGAATTTTGATCTGAAACTTGGGATTTTTCATTGCTCCCACAGGGGCTCCCACAGGGGCACATTTGGTGCAATTTTGAGCAAAATCTGAGATGGTGCACATTGCACTGGTTGAGTTGGTATGGAATGACCCATGAAACATCACTGCTCATCACAAACATCACTGCACCGAAAACGAAAAATTCAACCCAGTCCCAGTACAGTTTTCCAAACTTTCCAAATAAGGACCACCCTATTGCCATAGTGATTTGTGCCAAATCTTTTTTGTTTGAAATTAACTTACTTTAATCATTTCAGTGACGGGCATTGCAGCCGATTATGGGCCCATGGTGCAGTTGGTGGATTTGCTTAGGTAAAAGTGGAATGACCCCATAACCATCATTATTGTCAGATCCATTCTGACCCAGAATGGTACAGGCACCTGACAGGGTTCCAAATTTGGCATATAATTTGTCAATATTTCAGAAGGGTACGTGACTTTTCAGTCTGGAAACATTTCGGTCATGACATTTATGTATATAAAACAATAATAATATTTGTTTATTCAAAATAAAAGCGTATATAGGCAGGCGAAATGTCACGCTAGCTGGTGTTATACAAACTCCCTTTGATGTTGCAGCAAAGTGACAAAACAGTCTGACAAGTGAAATTTAACGTTAGTCGGTGTTATACCATAGTGATTTAAGTATGTTTGCAGTAAATTTAACATGAAAATCACGTGTTGATGCTGATTAACTGTTGGATCTTGGATCACATTTGCATTTTTTTACATAAAACTTTTCGTTGATTCAAGTACATTTGCAATAAAACGCTAGCATGTAAGATTTCTGCAAGATTTCATAGTCTGACCAATATGTCTCGAGACCAAAACGACCAAGACCGAAAAGTCCTGGGATCGAAATGGCTCAGACTGAATTGGCCAGACCAAAATTTCTGGTTTCGATTTCAGAGTTGCTACGTTTTGGCCAAATTTAAGTAAAGAAATTGTGCAGTATCATTAGCCTGATTCAATTGTATTGTTGGTTTAGTGCAGTAATTTTCAACCTGGGGTTCGTGAACCATTTTCAGAAGGCCATCAGTAGATATTTTATGTACAGAGCTGTATTACATTTGCTTTATTCAAGTTTTAGATGGGGGTTGTTGTGTTAGAGTGGGTTGCTGTAATGCATCATGGTAAAAAAAGTTGAAAACAACTGGTTCAGTGCGATAGTAAGCAACGCACAACAAAGACAAGAACAGTCATTCAGGGCTGTATGAGGGCAACCACTGTCTGAGAGAAAGGTTGACATTTAGCTAAGAAATTTGCACGCAGCTGATTTCATTTATTGCCTTTGTGATGACCGTTCTTTTCGTTTGCTTATCAGAAAATGTTGCGTGTGTACATGTTGGAAAAAAAAGACCATTTTTATTTTTTTGGGTCATTCATCGAAATGGTTGATGAAAAGTTTTTCAGTAAATATGGATGCATTTCAGGAAAATTTACAAAGGGTGCCCAAGTTTCTTTTGATCTTGACCAGACTTTTCGGACACCAGCCGACTTACAAAAATCTTGGAGGGAACACTGGTTGTTGCTGTCCAGTGCTAGGGGGCGATGTGCTGTTATTGACCGGCACTGACATTCCTGAAGCATTTTGGACAAATAAAGAACATCTCAGCAAGGAAAGCCATATGCTTTTAGGACAATTCTTGGTTGGTCATTGCTTGGGAACACACCGGTTTGAACCTTTCCACTCATCATGTTCATGCTACGGACCTACTTCTTGAAAGGCAAGTTGAGTGTTTGTGGAAATTAGATAAAGTGCAATGTGCTACCAATTCTATCAATATTATGTCAAGAGAAGACCGCTAGACTTTGCATCTGATGAAAACTTCTAAGAGGTTTGTGGATGGACATTACCAGCTTGGACTGCTTTGGAAACCTGGTGGTCCACAATTCCTAGACAATCACCAACAAGCAGTAATGTGTTTATCCTATTGAAGCGAAGACTGGAAAAGGATCCAGTTTTGAAAGACAAGTATTCTGGGGGTATTATGGAGTATTTGTCAAAAGGTTATGCATGCAAGGTGGACGAGGTAAGAACCAAACAAACGCCAAATGGTATTTGTGCTACCATCCTGTGTTTCACTCACAGAAGCCCAATAAGTTGTGAGTAGTATTTGATTGTGCAGCATGATTTCACAGCAAATCTTCAAAGAATGAATTGTTGCAAAGACCCAAATTCATGAACAGCTTGAACATGTCACAAAGCCTCATGAACATGTCACAAAGCCTGATAGATTTTTGTATGTAGGTGATGTATTCAACGCTACATCCTTGCCTAATTGTGCAAGCTTTTGACTGATTCAGGTAGCTGAAGATAACACTGATGAATTTGATGAGGTGGCAGTAGAAACAGTGAAACCTAATTTTTATGTGAAAGATTGTACAAAATCTGTTGAAACTGATCAGGAAGCTATCGGGTAAGTTTCTCAACTTAGGCCTCTACTGGCCAAAGGAGTGTTCCATTTGATGATATGGCATAGCAACTGCCCTAACGTTCTAGACAAAGTTCTGCTAGCACATCCACCAAAGACGTTCATAAATCTGAGTTTAGGATAATCAGTGTGTCTAAGGCAGTGTCTTTAACTCCTTGGCTTCCGCTAGGATTCAGCGATTTTCGCAAAAAAAACAGCAGTTTTCGGTTGCCTTACCAACGCCCTAGCTCCTCCGCCGATTGCGC
>JGI24158J21664_10008099_pt1 | contig 13973 bp, 2 predicted proteins | sample Ectturendosymbi3_FD_21664 | JGI IMG/M metagenome (IMG submission 21664) | reverse complement strand
AGCGATCTTAGCGATCTTAGTGGTCTTAGCGAGCTTAGTGATCTTAGCAATCATAGTGATCTTAGTGATTTTAGCGATCTGAGTGATTTTGTGGCATTTACAGGTGTCCGCTAAAAATGGCCACATTTTTCGAAATTGGACATGAACAAAAGGCCCACCAAGGCCAATCTGGCAACCCTCCCTGTTTATTACCGACCAGTCGATCGTCATAGGGGCCCTCCAGAGTGAGACAATTGATTTTATTAAATTTAAACTTTCTCTGAACGGCTCATTGTTAGATTAATATATTCGCTCTATTCTCTTGGATAAATTGGTCAGTCATTAGTTCAGGCCAGAGGTGTACAGAGTCTGAAATTTTTGACTCCGACTCCACTCCTGCTTCGGCTGAACATATTCCGACTCCGAAATATTTTCAAGTTTTAGACTCCGACTCCTGCTTAAACTCCGAAGTGAATGCTATAAACTTTTGGCAGTGTCTAAACGACCGTGTCTGGTTTTCGCTTTAAAAAGACTAAAAAACCGTATCAAACCAAACTGCTGACCTAGGCAAAATATGTGACCTATTCTTTACATGTCAGTTGCTTCTCAGATTAAAGGATTAAGGTGGCTATTAATTTTGTGTAACCCTATGCCCTCAACCCTAAATCTTAACCTTAACCGTAAACCCTAACCCTCAACACTAAACGCTAACCCTAAACCCTAAGCTTAGACACTAACACTGAACCCTAACCCTAAATGATAACCCTAAACCCTAACCATAAACACCAACACAAAACCTTAACCTTGAATGCTAAACCTGTCCCTAGTCCAAAAGCTTAATTGTAGACGCTTGTCGGCTATTCGAAATGTTCACCACAAGGAATCGAAAAATTTTGGCATGTAGTCTTGTGTAAATAGGCTACGTCAAAAGAAAATTCAAATACAACAAAGGAATGACACGAACTGACAGTTGTCTAGTCACTTAATTCCCACTCGGCCATGTTGACAGTAGTGAGAATTTCTCCAACTCAGTTTTAGATCTGGCAGAAAACTAGACGCGAGATACGGTCTTTTGTTTTTCGAAACGAAAAACTGGAGATGGTTGTTGAGACACTACCTAAACTTTTTATGTGAGCTAAATTTTATTGGCCAATAGATTTTCAACGTATCACCATGAACAAGAAATTGTCCAAATCTTTACACACATGAAACTTACCAACCAAACCTTGCTTACATTCAAGTTGTTTTAAGTTTTTAGACTTCCTGTGAAGTAGTTTTTCACATTTGAAGTTTACATTATAACATGTTTTGTAAAAAAACAACCTGCGATAATAATAATCAGTAATAAGCAAACTAACCTACTATTCATAAAATGACTCCGGCTCCGCTCCGGCCCTTCCTTAAAAAATCAACTCCGGCTCCACTCCCATTGTCGAAATTCGTTAAGACTCCGGCCGGAGTCCACTCTGACACTCTGGATCCTGTACTCCTCTGGTTCAGGCTATTGAGGGTGAGAGAGAGTGACAGACTGGCGGTCTGTGTGAGCAGGGGTGGGAACCACTTGTGGCACCAAAGTGCCAAAAAAATGCAGTGGCACCGTGGTGCCACGGTGCCAATGTATAATTTGGCACCGGTGCCAGCACTTGCTGAATAGGGCACTGGTGTCAATGCATAATCTGGCACCGGTTCCAACGTATGATCTGGCACCGGTACAGCACTTGATGAATAGAGCACCGTTGCCAACATGTAATCTGCCACCAGTGCCAATGTATAATCTGGCACCGGTGCCAGCACTTGGTGAATATGCCACCGGTGCCAGCACTTGGTGAATAGGCACTGGTGCCAATTAAAATTTTGGCACCGTGGTGCGTGTTAGATTCTGGTGCCACTTGTAAATGGCATCGGTGTTGGCAGTTGTTGAAAAGACCTTTAAATGAGATGATACGACAACGTAAACACATGCAAATGGAAGAACAAGTTCTGAACATAACATCTAAAAGAAAAAAACTTGCAAGTATGTTGTACCAAGCTCATAAAAATTCTTCAAAACAAACCAGTTTTTGAAAAGTAGTGATAATTCAAAAAACAATTAGAATACTTTCCGAGAGGTTTATGATGACAAATTGTATATCAAAATCTTTGGAATTTATCAAACTATTGGTCTGTGAACAAATCGCGGGCTTTTTTTTGTTTAAACGAAATGAGAAGAAAAATCGCAAAGACACTCTAACACCCAAAATGCCTTTCGCTGCCAGATTCTCATGTTGCGCGACGATCGATTTCAATTTTAAAGTACTTTCTGTGAGTGTTATGGTAATGAATTTTATATCTTTAAAATTCAAATCTTTGGAATTTATTGAACTATTGACGTGTGAAAAAATCGTTTTTACCGAAAGTTCTATCAATCACTGACCTATTCTTAGACTCTACCACAGTAAATTTTCCTTGATTTAGAACTGATGAAGCCTTTTGTTTCTTCCACTACTTACACCATCATTGAAAGCTGATCTCAATCTGAAGCAAGCCTTACGTCTTTTTTCAATAGCAAAAAATTACTGCTTTCTCCATCCGTAAGTGTCAGCCATATATACAGGCCTGCAAGCACAAAGGCATACTTATTATATTTGTACATTTCTTGTTAAAGATGCATGCACGTGCATTTTCTGTTTTCACCAAACCGTATGAAACATGGTCGTTTCTTATCGATATGCTGACTTCTTTTCAGCATTAGATCATGATTCAAGAAAATCATGTTATTAATCTGTGAAAACACTGATATACTGTAGAACAGTTTGTAAGTAGATAGCAACAGTTTGAAATCAGTACAACTGTTTGCAAATGCGTTGTGATTCACTGCAGCTTCTAGCGTTGACGACGAGTCTTTCAGTGACAAGGCGTTCGCGTTGTCTTTTGTTTTTGCTCCTGTAGATCATTCCAAGTGCGAAACTGTAAGTTATACGATTTTCATCCACAAACGAGAACAAATCATGTGAAGCTGTATAGTAGGTTATAATGTATCTCCTCACGCAATGCACTATTGGCACATCCCTATGTGCAGTGGCATGCATACGCAGAAAATTTCCGAGGGGGGGAAAGTTTCGTCAAAATCGTGTGACGTCACAAATAAACTTTAGGGGAAGTGCCGAAGGCACGACCATTCTAGGGAGGTTCGGGGGCATGCCCCCGGGAAAATTTTGCAAAATTACACCTAAAAATACGAATTTTTGTGCATTCTGGAAGCAAGTTTTAGTATAATGCTTTTACAACACTTATTAACCGGTGAGACAGAAAACTGAACTTTTGTTGTCTGAGGCTCATGAAATAAACCTACATGCGTGCTTGGATGTTATAAGTTTTAGACATGTATCGCTCATCGAAGACGCTTATTGAAGTTTGTGGGCTCAAATTTCACACCAGCTGAAGCTTTTTTCTGGTGTTCATTGTTACCTGTGTTAAGTTACTTAACATCCACATGTGAAGCAATTTTGTCAGTGAAAGAATGAAATCGTAAAATGAAAATCAAGGAAACGGAAACGTACAGTAGCAGAGGAAACGTACAGTAGTCATAAAAAAAATTGCGTAGTGCGTATATCAGTGACCAGAAAACAAAGTCAGTTTATTATAAATTGAGGCCCTTGCCTCCCTTTTAGTTACGCCACTGCCGAATACTGTTTATACATTTTTTTATTTTTAGGGTCTGAGGGGGGCCATGGCACAGTGCCCCCCCTCCTTACGCTAGTGCCTATGTGTCTGTTTTATTGAAGAATACTTGGGACATGTTGCAATGTTGTTATTTGCATACCGTGGATCTTGATATATCAATTTATAAAATAAACTGATGAGGTTTGTGCTGGCCCGCAGCCACGAGGGGCATTCGGGAGCAACTTTTTTATATTTCCCAAATTTGGTTGTGCCCAGAAAAATTGTTTTAAACATATAATAAAAACAAAAATCATGCCCTCCCAAAAATGTACTTTTCTCCCCTAAGCCTTTAAGTCTGGCTACGGACCTGGGTTTGTATACTTTAGCAAAGACATGCAGACTTATTAAAAAAAGAAAAAGCACTGCAGGTAATTAGTGAGAAATTTTTACCAAACCTTTTCAAGTAACATATAAAAAAGGAGAAAACTCTGCCCATAAGTAGTACCTTTCAAATTGTACAACAAGGTCCTTGCTATTGCTTCAATGAAACTGGGCTTTCCAATTGCTTTCCCTCCTAGTTGATGCAGGAGCTGTGGAACCATCGTTAGCAGCTATCACAACCAACTGAAAAGGTGAGGCAATATTTAGTTCATTACTAGCAACGTTGTGAGGTCAGTCTGAAGGGGTTCAGGTCAATTTACTTCAGTTATGAAACTTCGTATAGCCTTTTAATTTGGCCAGATTACAATTCATAACCATCATTCATCTTTTTAGCATAAGCCTATACAAACAAAATGCTTACCCATTCTCCAGGAGGCGGCACATCACGTGTTCCGCAATTACTGCAGATGTCGTCAATAGGATCTGAAATGCATAACAGTGGTTGGTACAACTTCGGAAATCTCGAAGTACGGTACGTGTACAAAAAGACCCATGACGTGTATCAACAGGCAAATTCGGGAAACTGTAACGATTAATAACGGAATAGGCACATAGGCCTACTCACCAGAGGCTTTAAAAATTTCATGCCGTATTTATACGAACGTTTCTTGACCTTCTTCTACCTCAGCACCCCTTTTGGTCACGCCTAAGCAGTCCAGCACCCCCTACCATTGGCTAACACCTTTGTCCAAACGTATTCCTTTTACCTTTGACCGCCACATACGTGACCTTCCCCAGCACCTTCTGAAATTGATTTCAGCACCCCAGGTTAAGAAACCCTGCCGTATGCTCTTTCTCACTCTTCACATGTACACTTCCGATGTTGAGAATGTTACGCGGGATGATGGGTAAGGTAAGTTGGCAATGAGCAAATCAGCTACCTGTAACTATATATAAAACATAATGATATATAACTTCCATTCATCACACTGATGCTATAAAGCAGGAGTTTCCCAACTACCGCCTGCGCGCCAAATCCGATCGGTGAAGCCATTTCATCCGGCTGCAAAGACATTTGGACAATAGAGTAAAAGTAATATATTTACAAAACATTTGTTGATTTGGCAGAATGCAACACATCTCGAAACGGCGAAACGATCACATAACGCAAAATTTCCGTCTGTTGTCGACTAATGCGACCCTGATCTCAGGCGTAGCCAGGGGGCCTAGGGGGCCATTCCACCCCAAATTTTTAGAAGATATAGTCATTTTGCGCCTTGAGAGGCAGTATCCCAAACAAAATGGTGTTATTCGCCTAAAATCAAATATTTGGCCCGCCCAAATTTTTGGACCGGCTACGCACGAACGATTTTGGAAGATTACCTTCAGTAGAATCACTCCGCAATTGTGTCCGTCTCGTTGATTTGGGCGATCAACAATCCTTGAAGTCCAGGATGAAGGAGAGTAAGATTCATTTAGAGGCGATTTAACTTTAATCAGTGCTCTGCAAATATTGTGAAATTGGTTATACGCATAAAGAGTTGCGCGATTTTACTCAAAGACAACGAAGCCTGAAAAGACAACGAAACATATTGACCTACCTCCATTTACATAAAAGCGTTGTTCGTTTGCACTCCGTTACTCCCAAATGGTTCAACAAGATACTCCTGTCTGCTTGGTATGTGGATCACCTGAATCATAAGAGTTAAAACCACGGAATATATCATGTAGACTGACTGGTGCTTGAAGTCCATGTAAAAGAAATTTTTTGGGAAGATGTTATTCTGAATTGTATGTTACACGTGCGTTTCAGTGAAATCTCACCATCAAATTCCAGTAATTGTTGTTGTTGTACACTCCAACGACACAATCGAACCACGCCAGGTCGTCCTGTGAAGCCTATAGACAATAAATGGTTTGCACAATCTTTCCTGCCGAAGTTGTATGTTACATGTGTAAAGATTACGATTCGCGTTCTGTATTTTTTCCAGTGACTTACGACCGAAAGATATGCAATTTCGCACTTTACCGCACAACAGAACAAGAAATACAAAAACAGCTACAGCTATGTCAAAGAGACTGCTAACATATACATGAATTATGTGGTAAAGCAGTAGACCATTTGTGACCTGACTCTAGTGATACAATGAATTGTGAAAGTTTGCAAAATCCAGAAGAACCCTGAAGAAACCTTTTTACCTGGCTGGAAATGGGCTGGTTTGTAATATTCTTGATCTATGAAGAATTTCTGTTGATGAGATTTTTCTGAACACATTTGTGTTCAGAAAATTAGCAAGGAAAACTACACCGAAAGTATATGATGAGAAGCACACCATGAGCTCTTTAGATAACTACTTATAACACAGTGTAATAATGATTGAAACTAATTTTTTTTTAAAACCCAATCGTTGACCGCTTGTGTTTGTCAAACGCCAAAGGCGGTGTTGCCAGTTGCATGCATTTTCCAAATTTGGTTAGTTACCGATTTGGACTTAATTTCATCTTCTTTAACCAGACCTCTTCTGCTGTATCGTCAGAGCCATTTGGTTTGGCGTCCTGGCAATGTAAACATATGGAGTGTATTTGTATCATGCACAGGTAATATTGCTATTACAAAAGAAATAAATCCTACCATTTCTTTTTAATTTTCTTTCGTTTACCATCTTCATAATCTGTTACTAGTGATTTACTCATATTGTGGTATACTACAGCTAGCACTGCCAGATTTTTGTATCTCCTATTCTCAATGAGCGTTCTCCTCAGTTCTTACTGTGATTTTTCGATTGTCCTTGAGTGCGGTTGTTGCTAGCAAATGTCTGCAACAAACGGAACTTTTGGTCATGCACTTGACAACTGTGCAAACGATGAATGGCACTCGGTTACGTCACACATGATGAGGGCCAGTGGCTTTTGTGTGCTTAGCCCCCCAAACAAAGCTCTAAGCCCCCCAAATTGGAACTTGAAACACTATAAATAAGTGATTTTGGTTAATTTTATAATGTCAAGCCCCCCGCAGAACTCCAAAGCCGCTCTATTGAAAACTTTCTGGCGACGGTTCTGATGAGGGCCACAATAACTAAAAAGTAAATTTTATCATAAAATTGTAAGACGAAAAAAAGACTTCTCATCTTAAATTGCGTCGTATTCAACCTACGCTTTGCGCACATATTGAAAACAACTTTTCAACAATAAAAACGCTTTGACGATCATTCCTGAATTTTGTAAAGATGTTTGCAAATTAAGTAACGTGTTATCTAATTACCAACTGAAAATTGTTTATCGTTTTATTCCACCAAATAAATTGTATGGCTTCTTCAGCGTAATCTTACGACAACACAACTCTCAATTTTTTTGAAGAAACTTGTAAGCAACATACTTGACAGCCATTTGGTTTTTTGATGATGGTTTTAAAATATGTGGAGTAGCATGAAGCATCCCCGTGCATCATGCTCTGTAGCATGAAGCATCCCCGTGCCGCCCGAGGTCTCCTGCACACAGTAATGAAGAAGTACTAATTTGCAATATTGCAAACCTACCAAGAAAATGTGAAAACTTCCATTGTACACTTGCTTAGCATGACGCTTGACCATAGCAGAGACAAAGGCAAAAATTCTTTGCAATTTTTTCTGGAATATCTGGGGCGTAGCATCCGTTTTTTTGTGGTCCGTTGTAAGGTTGCCGGGCGCATTTCTTTGCTTCCTCCGTGTGATGTTCGAAAAATTTCAGCAAAGGTTGTCCTCCAACATCTGGAAGAAACCAATCATCTTCTATCATGTCATCCTCGCTCCTTTCTCTCTGAACATATACTTACATTTGTACGAGGGTATCCGGTATCATGCTTAGTGCAATCAAAGTCTGTGCAAGCTATGCAAGAAATCAAAACAATTTCAACATAGTTGTCGCTTTCATCTAAACCAGGGGTCTCAAACTCAGATTACACCGTGGGCCACATGAGGACTTATAAGGTAACCCGCGGGCCGCATTATATCGCTGATGCAACAATGTCTGTACCTGAACTTACTAGAAGCAGCTTTTACATTTTATTTCCTGCGAAAGGTATCATGAATTAGAGGCAAATCATTTCTAGCCGTCTCTACGTTCGTATTAATCAATTTTAGCCGTCTAAGGAACTTGTTCACTCGCTAGCTGAGCACTTAAACACCGGTGAATGAACTTAATAACGTGAATGGCATTCATTTCATTTATTTTCATGCTGTTTTTTCTCTAGGGAGGGACGCAGGGGCAACAGCCTTAGGAGGACTTGGAATACCTCATGGTCAACAACAATCTCAGATAATTCTGTTGGCTCCACACCCAGACGAGACTAGGCAAGGGCGAAGAAGTAGTCACTCCACCTTGGCCTTTGACGGCCTCTGGGCCGCTTTCCCGTGGGTTTAGCCAGGAGGACATGCCTCGCCAGTTTTTTGTGGGGCGTTCTGGACAAATGGCTTAACCACCAACGTAGTTGTGATATCTCAATTCAGAAAAGTGGTTCGACATCCAGGGCTCTGCGAATTTCACAGCTGTGCACTTTGCTGCGAAGTGTCATACCAGAGGTGTAATGAGGAATGAGGGGGCAAGGCAGGCACAACGTCCCGGGCACCGAATCACTGGGGGCGCCGAAAAGTTCCAACAATGTCCCAAGTTTTTTCTTCAAATGCAGTACAGTTACCCCAAAAAGGCCTTATAGATTCAAACATGGGGGCGCCAAACTTGTTTCTTGCCCTGGGCGCCATCTCACCCTGGTACACCCCTGTGTTCCACCGTGGACTCTTCGCAAAAAATCCCATCTCTGCCACTTGCACCTGAGATAATCTACTTTCGGTCATTACCAAAGATTCATAGGTAAGATATTGGAACAAAGACCGATTTAAAAACTGACAGCTTTGCGATGCTTGAAAACTCCGATTTTGCGAACACAGAACGATAAAGTTCACGTAGAGCTATGCGGTAGCTTTGCAAATCCGTTTATCAATCTCCTCCCTCCACGTTCTGTCACTCGTAAATACCACCCATACGCATTTGAACTTCTGCACCTGCTGCAGTGCATTGACGCTCACTTGCAGCATACACTCTGCCTTGGGCTTGTAGAGAGACAGAATACCTCGATGTTTTTGGTGCTGTTTTTTATTCCGGCTCGGCCGCACGCAACAGAAAACCGATCGAGTGCATGCTGAAAAGCCTGTTGAGAAGATGCTAGCAGTACCAAATCGTCTGAAAAAAGTGAACGGTTAATCCTGCAGTTACCAACTGTGACACCCTCGTCGACTCGGCTGTGACTGTCTATAGCCGTGGTTCTCAACCGGGGGACGCGCCCCCTAGGGGTTGGCAATAAATTTCCAAGGGGGCACGAGCCCTTACGCGCCTTACAACATGGAAAGTTAGATCATTAAATTTACGAATAAATACACTTGTTTTTACAACTTATTTAAAGTCAGAGGGGCTCGAAACAAAGGACAATTACTTAAGGGAGGCGTGGTAGAAAAACGATTAAGAACCACTGGTCTGTAAACTATGAAAAGGAGTTGTGACAGCACACACTTTGTCGGAGTCCAACACCAACGGTGAACGGTCATGATTTAATTCTCCCGACATGGACACAGACGTCTGAGCAGGAACACAGTGACTTGACGGCCAGTGACAGGCGACAGTCAACAACGTACTCCCGCAACACTCCCAAAAACATTTCATGAGGAACCCAGTCATATGCTTTCTCGAGGTCGACAAAGCATGTGTAGACGTCTTTGGCATACTCCCAAGATTTCTCAAAAATTTGCTACAGAATGAAAATTTGGTCTGTTATGCTGCGGCAGGAACAAAAAGCGCACTGAGTATCATTCAGGTTTGGTTCAATTATTTCGCGGCATCTTTTTCAAGGCATTTAATTGGCAACCTAAATGGTATTTATCTGAAATTTCCCAAAGAGCATTGCGGGCCGCAATAAGGCACTCGCGGGCCATATGCGGCCTGCGTGTTTGAGACCCTTGATCTCAACATACCCTCTGTAAACTGGTAAAAAACAGGATCATGATAAGTACCAAATTGGGATGAAATTTAAATGGCGAAATTCACCAGTCCAAATGTACAGTACCTTGGTGTTAGGGTGTCTTTGCGCTTTTTCTTCTCATTTCGCTTAAACAAAAATAATCCCCGCGATTTTTTCACAGATCAATAGTTCGACAAATTCCAAAGATTTTGATATAAGATTTGTTATCAAAAACCTCTTGGAAAGTATTCTAATTCTTCGTTGAATTATCACTACTTTTCAAAAAGTGGTTTGCTTTGAACAATTTTTGTGAGCTTGGTACCGGGGTTTTCCGGAAAGCCGCCCAGTCTTTAGTCTGCCCATGGGCGATTGTTTCAGGTGGGCGTTTATATGGTGCTAATATTTCAGTTGAATACTATTTGTACCTGTCACGTTACACGGTACATCCAACATTATACCGTACTGAGTTTGAATACTATTTGTAGTTGTCACCTTACACCATTGGTCGGCAAACTTTTTTTATCGCGGCCCAGATCACCAATTCAATAGCTACTGAAGACCCACTATTTTTGAAACCACTAGAACAGAACGTGTGCATGTGTAGTGGTTCAGACACAGGCAATATGCAACTGCCGCATAACAGGCTGGGCGGTTATTTGGTCCAGGTCTTATTTTCCCAGTGTGTCCATTTTCCTATTAACGGCCCTTAGCGGCCTTCCGGAAAACCCCGGTATAACATATTTGCAAGTTTTTTTCTTTTAGATGTTATGTTCGGAACTTGTTCTTTCATTTGTATGTGTTTATGTTGTCGCATCACCTCATTTAAATCGATTTCTAAGGCTTTTCACCTTTACTCTCGAACCTCGCATCCACTGAAAAAGGTGCGGCTGGAAAACAGAAGTGGGACCGGATCCGCATTATCGGAGTCGACTCCGGCAGGATTCTGTGTTTTTCGTTCGGACCCGGATCCGGAGTCAAAATTGTACGAAAAACCCCGACCCAGATTCACTTTTCAATTTCGGCAGTAGCAGGAGTCTGTGCGGTCATTTCTGAAGTAAAAACATGGGTAAATTACCGTTGGATCGATGATTGTAGCCGGAGTCTGAACAGGAGTCGGATTCTGAAATTTAAAAAATTGCCGGACCCGGACCCGGATTAAAAAATTTCGGAACAGGAGCGGAGTTGGAGTTTGAAAAATTGACTCCGGCCACCTCTACTGGAAAAGTCTGGGCTCACTTTACCTAGGTCAAGAGTGCTCGTGCCTCGTACCCAAAGTGCATCCCACAAAATGCTCCTAGTCGCACCCAACGGAGTGAGCACTTGCTGCACTTGTGCACAGTGTTGCCACTGCTGGGGTGTTTTAACTAGATCTGGGGTTTTTCTGTTTCATCTGGGGTTCTGTTTTTTTTATTGAAAATCTGGGTTTTTTTACTCTGGTCAAATTTTAGGAATCTATGTTGTATTACTGCATTTTCCATTCAAGAATACAGTAGTTCCACAGGCATAATGTGCAGAGTCAGTAGCCAGTACAGATGACAATGAGTAGGACTAGCCTAGGCTTAACCAAATTGTTTGAAATGCAATGGTTTACAGATTAAGCACTGGCTAGGCACAGGTCAGCACTCTAATCTATCGCTGATATGTCAGTGGCTGCTTGTTCATGATTTCAGAATGCATTTTTTGGTTTTGAAGACGCTGTGGTTGAGAATCTGCTCATTGTTTTACAGGCTCATTGTGATAGGTATGAACAGGTTTTTCAAAGGCATTTTAGGGACCCGATTTGGGTCCCTAGAATTATTAATCGGGTCCCTAGAATCAGACAAAATTATCATCGGGTCCCTAGAATCAGAGAAAATCGGGTCCTTAGAATCAGAGAAAACGGGTCCTACAGACCCATACCGGTACCTAACATTTTCCTTAAAAAAGCCCTGTTATGAATGTCAAATTTTCAATGTTAAATTAGTAGTCAAATATTGCAATGAACGCAATGGATAGGGTGTAACCATTGTCAGACCTTGACACTGTCAGACCTTGAAACTGTCAAACCATTGTCGGACCTTGAAACTGAAACTGTCAGAAGAAAACTGTCAGACCTTGAATGTATCATGTACAGAGCCGGGGGAAGGGGCCCCCGTACACCCCGGTCCGGGTGGGGCCCCGGGCAAAAAGAGAGACCCCAAATCTGACCGAGTATGTTTGTTACGGCGTATAGAGACACCAGAAATGAACTCAACAAGAACTGATTTCACACATTTCCCCTTTCAATATTATTATTTATCCAATATGTCAAAGAAATTTACCTTCACACGACCCATAACTTCTTAAAGGTCTAGAGCTACGCAACTGGTCTGCAACTTAATTTTCCTGAGTATTTTTTACTAGGCTATACCAGTGATAGCGTGACTCGAGTCAATGACTCGACTTGAGTCACGATTTTTGGTGACTCTGACTCGACTTGAGACACGTTGAGAAAGATGGTGACTCGACTGGACTCGAGTCACATTTTTCACAGAATGACTCGACTCGAGTCACAATCAATGACTCGAGACCCGAGTCAGAGTCATTTTTGCAAAATCTCAAAGCCTCTGGTCGACAAACCCAGTTTGTGTGCATACAAAGAAATGATCGTTTTTTGGTCCAGTCATGATCAAAATTGGTGCAAATTTTCTGTTTTGACTTTCAAGTCGTGTTATACTATATCCTAAGGGTCAAGTATTCATAAGGTAGACCTGAGATTTGCTTTTCACTGAGGGGCCAGAAGGCACAATATAGACCTATTGATACATTATCATGATCCAATCAGGTATTTGCATATCGCGATAATGGCAGTCGGCCACATACTGTTACTTTGAGTCTTTTCCAGATGAAGTGATTTAAGCTATTTGAATACAAATCCAATGCAAAAATATATAGCTCAATATAATGCATATCCAAATTCCTGTCACTGTTATTAGCCTAAGCCTATGTTGCTACGTGATAACCGTGGTAAATGTTAAAATGTATACACATGGTAAACTATAACAATGATGAGTCAATAATAGGGATTGGATCAATGACTGTTCAAGCAATTCTGTAACCCTAATGACATGATGAGAATGCACAACAGAGCTGACGTTTTTGCTGCGTGACATTCCGACCTCAATTTACGCCCTCAAAATGCTGCGCCCGGGGACAGATTTTTCCCCTTCCCTAGGCTACGCCACTGTCTTCAGGACAGAATCATAAGTTTGCTTCACGTTATGCATACAGCCAAATATACTAAAGTCGAACCAAGCTACAAAAACTGTCATATTGACATATACTTCAAAGCAAAAAACACATCCAGCGAAATGTTGAACCCAGTGCCATATTTTTCCAAGCATTCAATTCAGTCATACGAAACTTTACCGGTAGCAGTAGCCACTAGCCAATGCTTCGAAGCCCCAGCTGCTTTAAGTTTGTCGCTGATGCTGAGTTTTTACCGAACTAACGTGGAACTAGTGTTTCCAACCCGGGTTTTCCCGAACCCGACACCTGTTTTTTTGTCTATTTTCTACTACCCGGGTTTTTTCAACTACCAAACCCAGGTATTTTAAAAAACCTGGAATTGCTGTTGCATTCAAATATTAGTAATTCTTATAACACTAAAGTTGCAGATTGGCGCATGTATCGGCCAAATTAGCACGTTTGAACTTTCAACTATTATCTTCTTGAGGCACGAGCTGCGGGTTTTGCTCGGTAACCATCGTGCGTTCGTGGTTGGTCCGCTTATATTTTCGTTCAATTAACCTATTTAGACGAATCGTCAGGTGATTTGGCACATACTACGTGTCTACACTCACTTTATTTTTTTCGCTAACCTTATTAAATAACTACCACGTGAGGTAGTTCTTCAAAGGTATGCTGTAGTTTCCTAGTTACTAGTTAGTTCATTTATAAGTTGTTACATGTCAGTTCATACACAAGCTGTGATTCTTTGCAAAATCGCTTTGGTCCTTTTCAGTTT
>JGI24158J21664_10008098_pt1 | contig 13974 bp, 10 predicted proteins | sample Ectturendosymbi3_FD_21664 | JGI IMG/M metagenome (IMG submission 21664) | reverse complement strand
TTTGAAACTATTGGACATGGTTCAAAAGTTTGAGCCCCTCTCAGAAAACTCTTCTCCCCTGGTGTCCCAAGCTGGTTACAGGCCTGGCTATCACTACCTTGGATCAAAAATTCAAGGAACTAGCAAGAAGTAGAAAATGCCTTTTCTCCAACCAGCATAAAAATAAAAAAGGCCGACAACTTCTGTTTATACTTATGTCCAGTTACTCGATTTTGTACAATATGTATACTTAACCGTATTATATTCTCATTTCATATTTTTTTGTTAGAAAAATCGAAGACATGCTGCATTTGTATGATTTCATGGGAGTGACCGGACCTCAACAATTTTTTACTTTTGTAACTGGACCCTTGCTTGAAATAATTGAGTAGCCCTGGTGTAAAGTAACGTTGATGTTCAAAGTAGCGGGGAGTTTTTGAAGAGAAAAGGGGGGGAGTTTCACTGAAGTAGCCGCGCAGTAAAGCCTTTGTAGTTTCCCACAACACCCAATCGACTGACTCAGCGATAAATCTTGAAAAACTGAACAACGCTTGAAAACAGACAGTCTTTCAAAAGCATTGCGGATGTGACGTCACAAGCACCGCGACCAATTATCACTGCAGTACCTTCGTCATCGTGGTTGATGCGCGGGGATGCCCCCTGGTCAGCAAGCTTCGCTTTCTGGAAGGAGGGACTGGTGGGGGACAGTGGTTTGGGTTGCCGTGGGACCGGGTCGCTTACATTGAAACTGTCTGGGGGGTAGCTTTCTTTCGGACCTCTACCAAGCTGAGGGGTTCTATGAAAACACAAATACACTATTAGCAATAACACAAGCATCGTGTTAGGTTCATAGATTCATCTGAACCTTTTAAACTTGAGCTTATTCAACCATTTTTAGCAGTTGACCCTTTTCATGCGAACTACCGCAGAATATACGTTCCATGAAATGTTGTTTTGGGTGGGAGGTGGACAATAACGTCATCACAACGAACAGATACGATGGCAAAATTATGAACTGAGTCGTAACGTAGTTGGTTTGAACAACACTTGTATTTATTGCATCACTGCTTGTGGGGGCATTTCATTTTATGTGACGCAAACTACGTAAATTGAAATTTGCTGTTTGAAGACTACAACGGAGTTTCTAACATACACACATTGAATTGAATAATTTTTTATGTTTAACATACAGTGAACTGACGCCTTTCGCAGCAACTGACTAACATTTGCTTTCAACCAGAGCTTTTGTAATCGAACCCAAATTATGGAATGTGGTTAACACCCAATGATCGTCATCGAAACCACAAGGAAGCAACCAACACGTCTACCTCGTATGGGAGGACTTCGGTCTACTGGCCCCGAGAAAGACGGACGCCGACTTATTCTTGTGGGTGTACGCAGTCAGGACCTCCTCCAACGCCAATTCACTGGCTGTTGTGACGAAACATCGGAAGTCGTCGTCTTCAATTGTGCTTTCTGGACTTTGAACTACACTCTCAGGGAGAAGGTCTTTCTGGAAACTGGAAAAGTGAATCAAGATATTGAACTTTCATCATCCACGACTAGTGTCCGAGCGAATGGCTGCGCTATATCACTGTCTTTCAAATATATCGAATCTTTAACCACGTTTTCCTGCAGTGAGTAGTGATTCTTCATGATAGGTGAAGAACTGTACACAGCCATTCGCTGTGACGAAGCAAAATGATTGCGTGGTTTCAAGTTGGTCACGTAGACAGGTGCCGGGGAAGCGAGCACCGCCTCGAATTTGTGACAAGTTGAAGCCTCAGTTGAATGCGTTTTTGCGATGATGGCCGCACAGACGATTGCTAACTGAACAACCTCATTCAAAATGGCAAAATTTGATCGCTTCGCAGCAATGATAAGCGTTCCTCCATAAATGTCTGTTCGCAGATGGCATCGCGCAGTGCGCGAAAGTTTTTGTTTTCACATGCGCTGGTGACGCATTGATCTGGTGTTTCATGGTCGCAACCAACCTGGTGTTTCATGGTCGCAACCAACCTGGTGTTTCATGGTCGCAACCAACGGGAAACCAGTGAAAAAAACATCCCGTAAATCGGCGGAGGTTGTTACTTTTGGGCGAAATTTTCGCCCGATCGGCTGCGACTTTGGCTGCCGTTGCGCCAACCAATCAGAAGGTCACTTCGACGTCGCTCTAACGTCTAAGTCAGAACACACGCTTTCTTGCCCAGCACTGCCCTAAACCAACAAGTAAAGCTCATATTGGTAGTAAATTTACAACCACCACCAACAACTAAACGTATCTGTTCCAAGTAAATGCGGTAAAGGAAACAAACCACTGAAGTTCCACTGATCTATCAACAAAGAGATTGTCCAAGTTTGTGTTGCGTTTTCACCAAATAAAGCTTAATGGCAGCGCAAATGACAAAGTTGCTAGAAAGCGACAAACCTGAGAAGATGCTTCTGTTCCATCGATTCGGTCTCCTTGTTGTAGATGTGAACGAAGTCCCCGAGCTGCTTGGCGAGTATGCGCTTGCGGTCGCACAGTGACAGACGGCGACTCGGGATTATCACCGAGAAGGTTTGTCGTAGATTGCTCGCCGCGCGCTTCAGGAAGCGCAGCACGAGATCCTGCATTGAGCGGGGAACAAATGGGGGGAGGTTTATGCCGCATCGGCGCTGGCGGTAGCAGCGAGCTTTACATTTACACACCAATTCTGGCCACAGTTGCGTCTGCACGATTTTTTTACGAGATATTTTATAAAATCAGCCAAACAACTAAGTTCAGTTGACTTAACAGTTAACACTGCGGTGGACACTTCGCCATAATCGCAAGTTTAAGAGTTTTAAGGATCGTGTGGCAATCTTGAGGAGGCAAGAAAGACCACAATAACAACAGTGCACTGGCTTTTCTGCAGCAGCGGTCAAAACGTTACTGCAATCAATCTAACAAAGCAACAGAACGTCTCCTGTGGAGCACATCGCCTGTTTGCCAACAATTATTACCATTTGTTCCTCCTGTTTCAGAACAAGTTCTGGGCTCTCCTTCGAACGTTTTTCAGACTCAGCCATCAGGCGGTATTGGACTCGTGATAGATATGATGAAAAGGCTTGGCGAGCTTGAACTTTCCTAAGCACCGAAGCATATTCCATTTATGCTTTTTTCTCATTTACACTCTTTTCACCAGAGTTTACCTGATTAATTACAGCTAATTCCAGGAAAGATATATTTTAGACAAACTGTCTTCACACATAACGTTTACAAACTTGTAATAAATCATAGAATCGATGCAGGAAATCTACCAACTTTAACAGATTTCTTTCTATAATTGTCTCATCCACATTGACTGCGAAAGCTGCCATCAACGTATCTACGGTTACGAAAGTTCGCAATGGAGTGAAGACCAGGCTGGCTTAACAAAGTACAAAGAATCGGCAGTTTAACCCAGCAACATCTACCAAAAAAGCACTTTTCATATGATGGCAGCCGCAAGACATGTCCTTATTTTACAACGCAAGCGAAGAACAATTAGCTCTTTGTTTAATCATCGGATGAAACACTTTTCTTGCTATGAGGCGTTTATGTTGATGTAGCTTCGCAGGAAGCGAACGATGTTCTACACAAATCAAATCAACTCACCCCAGATTCCCGCCCGCTTTCAGTACTTCAAGTACATCGACAGTCTTCTTGGTGGGGATGGTGTGCAGCGACCGCCTTGCACTGGAAGTAAGGGGAAGTTGGTCTTGACCAACGTTTTTTAAAGCAGCACTTTCATCTTCATCATTTGAAGACTCCCCCATGAAGGTTGCCCCCCCGGATAGTTTGCTTCTCTTCAGTGAGTTGAAGGATGGTGATTCGGGCGGGGAATTCCCTTCTTTAGAGATCTTTTTATGAGACTTGGACACTTCCTTCAGCCCGTCGGTCTTATACATGTAAACGCGTTGGGAGGAGTTGATTTGGGAGGTGACTTCGGAATTACTTGATGCTGTGTCGACTTTCGCGTTTGACGGCAGCATACCAGTCTTGCTAGATCTGTTAGATAAGCTTTGCTTGACAGTTGTGGAGGCCGTGTTTGGGCCCGCGCCCTTTGAGCCCTCCCGGAGCCTGGACACGCTATCTCCCGCGCCTGAGGTGGAGCTTTTGGACTTGGGAGTTGATTGCACTTCGCATATTTCGGCAGAGTCGCTGTCCTGTTCCTCTTCGCTGTAATCTTTGGTCAGCCGACCTTGTTGGAGGTGTTTGTTGTCGTAGCCTGAAATAAACCTCAGGTGAAAAAAGTTTTCTGCAAAATGTCAATTACCAAAACAAAAATCCTCTCCGTTACCGATAGGAGTAGGTTTCCGTTTGGATTTTTTTCGCCCTTCGGCCGCGCCTTGCCTTCTTCTCTTGGTCGATTCGAGCGAGAGAAGTTTGCGTTCATACTGCATCAGCCTCTCCCCGGCCAGCCGGTTCCTACCCTCCAACATCTGCAACACGCACGGGGTCGTCATGGAAACAGGCAATTCAGAGCAAAAGAAAGGACAATTTTTGGCTGCTTTCCAAATCACGCGCTCAAGACCGAATAAAGACAACTTCAAGCACACAAACACAAGCGAGCGACAAACCTGACTCGCCGCCATGCTACGCATCCTTGCCACAGCTGAGGAGTATGCCCCGGATGTTGGTCGGGCTGAGTAGGACCTGGAAACATAAACCGTCGTCCGGTTACTTCGCAGCGTAGAGGTAGTGATGAATGGTTTGGGGCAGATGACGAGGTTTCCGCAAACAAGCAGAGTAACATTGAACTGATCCGATAAAAGGCGGCACTAGATGTTATGTCACCTTGTGTTTGGGGGTTTTTCAGCTTCCTCGTGGTTATTTTAGCAGCCCATAAACTTTTTTTAGCTGCAAACGTAAACCAACCATCGCTGAAGAAAAGTAAAATGATCTGATTGTCGTGAAACAAAGTGACGTGTAGGTGAATAAGCTGTGATGAAAATTGGTTATGGGCAGGTACTGAGCAAAGTTATGATCAGTCACAAGTGAACGAAGAATATATTCCTGCCTAGATGAGCGATGGCTGTGAAAAAAAATCAACTTGTCTTGAGAATGCCGCCTTCACGCGTTGGTTCCTCCAGTCAAAGTAACACAATTTTAGTTACTACCCTGACCAAAACTATACATTCACAGATGCCTTAAATCAGCGTTGTTTTTCTGGAAACAATAGAAATGACTACACATGTTGATACTGATGGCGTTTCGGGATTCTGGGAACAGAAGTTCCTGGCGATGATTGTAAGTTGAAAATATTTACAATAGGCTTCGAACGTGTGCGTTTTCAAGAACATGAACAAAAAAAGGGCAAGAAAAGGATAAAAAGGACATTCCGGACGTTTGACCCCCACCCCCGGTATCAAAATTTCACAACACGATCATTCTAATGGAAAATAACCTGAGTGGATGAAAGCCTACAAATAAGAGCACGAAGAAATAATTTCTACTGCATTTTTACAACGAGAGGTAAAAGCTTCTGCAGCAAATTGTACCGCCTGGTATTCTTTATCTGGTCTCTGGCACTTTAAACCATCAACCATTCGGAAATACCTGGACAGTAACAGAATAGTTACAAGGTCGAAGCAAAATCTGGACACAGTCGGAGCAAATACTCGCTGTAGCGTCAACGATGACCGGATACTCACATGTCCGGGAAGAGCTTTTGAGCGAGCATGTGGTTTAGTGATGATTTGTACTCGAGGAATGACCCGTAATGCTCCCACGTATCAGGAGTGGGGAATATCCGAACGAAGCTTCCCCTCCTCTGATACTGCTCCTTCGCCATCTTCAGCACTTTCGCCTCTTCTGCTGAAAGCCCCCCCCGCGGGGGACCCCCCACATCTTTTGAAGCTGTCGATGCCGACGAGGGACGTTTGTTGGGGACCTTCAAATAGTTTCGTTTGTTTCATGCACGGAGGAAAGCACAGAAAGATCTGGATGTTTAAGTTGACTTGATTAAGATCGCAAAAAATACCAGATTTGTTACTGCGATTGAGAAACATATTGCGATTCAGTTAATGACAGAGTTTCCATTGAAAAGATAGCGCTGGACACGAAGCAGTTTGTTGTGCCAGTTTGACATCGGCAACTACTGTTTATCTAAACCCACTCGAGCGTTACAGCGGTGCTCCCACACAAAAACATTGTTTCGATTCTCCAGATCGCGATCAGCAAACCAATAATATGGCGACACGTTCTTGATCATGATTGGCGGTAAAGGTCCGGTTCAAAGACTGCACCGCAAGGTAGTTCATTAAACAGTCGGCGTTGGAAGAGCAGAGAATCAAACGATGTTAGTTGCCACTGCACATGTGACGTGGTCACAGCCTATCATAGAAGTATCACCGCTCGAACCAGCTGTGCCAGTTTAAAGCCAACTGCACATTATCTGTTAGGTAAAAAAGCGGAAAATTCTAGAGAAGCAAAAACGTCGGCAATGGTAACGACTAACGAGCTACATGACGAAATACGTCACTGGTGTGGCGTGCAACTGACATCAGTTGCTGTTGTGAGAGGTAAATTTTTTCGGGATGTTTTCTGCGGACAAGTTGAAGTCGTAAACATGTGCATAGCATCTATGCATGTCAATTTTGAAATATTATTGGTTGGAAGCATGATAACGTTTTGTCATAAAAAGCGAGATTGAATCCACTTGCGACGTAACGTATCCAAATGATGCAGCAGCCAGTAAAAACTACTAATGATCGAGGACAAAAAAATTACTGGCGCGCACACCAAGCGAGCCATTCCTCTGCATAACAATATTGCTAGGATATTTTGTATTGGACAATTAAAATTTGGCGATCGTATTGCAAGGCACTTCAATGCTTCCGCAGTGGATACAGCCTGCACTTAAATCGTTAACATCGCCTTCGGCAAATAAGTAACTTCTTGATAATCCAATGAAGATTTTAACAGTTTTTGAAGTCCCTTTTTGCTAGAATCGTCATCCCTTACGTCACAAATTGCAAAGCTAAAAAGAGTGAAGGTTTATCTTTGGAATGACACAAATGACAGAAGGTCCTTACTGCTTGCATGTAGCTCAAAGAAAAGGGAGTTGAAAACTGTTTAAGTCAAAAAAACGACACATCACCCCAGGTTATTCATCGAGGCAAGAACGTCGCCACAAACCATTGTTACAAAACACTAACATTGTTAGAGCGTAAGTGTTGTTATGATGTCATAGAAAACATATGTTAAAACAACAACTTTCAATGCCTGGTATGATTAGTGACAAGGCTCTGCTGCTATAAATGTTGAATAAAGTAGAAATAAGGATTTGAAGATTTGAAGCAATGAAGTGAACGTAGTGCATGCGAAAGCTAACTCCGGTCAGACATGGAGTCTAAGCTCTATAACAGTAGATGAAACTTTGAAGCAAAACACCACAAATCTACATCTAAAGTACTGAACACCGCACGCCGGGCTCACCGCTTGTGACAGAGAATTGGGTGATGCGACACTCTTAGAGGCTGAGTATGGACGCTTAGGTAAAAAGAATTGCAAGGTGAGATAACGACATGGTTGCGTCAAAAGATATTGCCACGAAACTTATGCACAAGATTCCTCGCAAGCTTGCTGCCAAGCTGGAGCTTGTTTTATTATTTAAACTTATGCATCTATACTTCTTGCAATGTAAACCAGTTATTTGTTAAGCGCATGTTTGTCAGCCATCAATCCTCACCCGCATCACGTCGAGCTGCTTCTTGGTCTGTTTTCGGGTTAAAGGATCGACGCAAGAAAACCCTGCAATGAGAAACAACAGTTTTTAACGATCATTACGGAAGTTAAAGTTACGAACTGAAACTTGCCTTGATCACAGAAGGATTGTTATTGGTCTGGTAGTTATCAATTAGCCTAAAATACGATGACACGACTGTAGTTGTCAAATGAATAAAAACTCATAAACAGCATGCTTAAAGCAAGTCGTTTCATAAATCTAAGTGATACAATACAAAAAAGTAATAAACCTGCAAGACTGAAGAAATCCGCGACCATATGAGACTTTATTTTAAGATCCAGTGGAGCGTCACTGTAAAAAATGGCAACAGGCGTCAACTTCGACAACACAGGCACAACAGCCGCAGATTTTCACGAGGTATTTCCAGTTTTGTGAAGGTTAATGGTAAAGTTGTTTACTTTTCAACTCTGCTACGCCTGTAGTTACATGTGCGTTAAGGAAAAACTAATACCACACAACAACGTTAAGGTTGTTGATAACGTCTTTTAAGATCACTTTCTTCAGCCCAATACCGTATTTATTCGATTGTAAGCCGCGCGGCTTACATTTTTGTTCTTTAGCTTATCGAAAGTTTTGGATGACGCTCAGTCTTTTCTTGTTTTGTCGGCTACGTTTTGTCGACCAAACCCTTTTTTCACATTCTAATCTCTTGAGCGTCACGTGCACATCCGTCACAGGAGGATTATGATGAACAGAAGGCTGTTGTAGTGGTGTAAGCATCATTACCAGGTTTGTTAATTAAACGCGAAATGTGCTAGTACACGAAAGTATCTCAGAGGCTTGGGTAATCTATGTTTTAGTGCGGTTTACAATCAAGGGCGACTAACAATCGAATAAATACGGTAGTTGCCAGATATAGGCGAAAATAAACAGACAGTTTCTATTTATTTCATCACAATAACTGCTCCCAACTTCTTGCGATGAACCGCAAAAGTAAAAGCAAATACGCCCAACAATTTACCATGCAAGTGAAGGAGATAGATTTCCTTCTAAAATCCACGGTTTCAAGTTCTCATCCACAAGGATGTCGAAGCCGTACAACTCTGAAAAAGTTTCAAGCTTATTAAAAAAGAATAAAGCTTATTCGAAATACTGCAAAACCAAGGCGGTGAAAGAATCTACGGGTCCTTTTGTCAATCTGCCTCCTTCATTTTGCCAGGATCTCCAGTGCAATGAAAATGAAAAACCAACGCTCTGAGTCTGAATACTTCCATCCTGGCAGAACGCGTCCTGTTAGTGCTTCGTCTACGGCGCAGNCATTATTTTCAAGCCAGCAATATNTTTTCATGATCATCCAACGGCAAGCAGTTCTCGTTGGAAGCCATGTCATAGAACCACACCCCTACCACACCCGACGACGGGGGGGGCACCTAATTTTTGTCAAACACAAAAGTTTCATGAACTACAGTATCAACATTTAACCTTTAACGGAAGTCATTTTGCCCCACATTGACTACTGTATTTAGTTCAAGTTGATGTTTGTTTTACACGAAAATCCCGATCGACCAAATAAAACAATAATATCCAGACACTGCTAACTTGAGAAAAGTTTGCCAGTTTTAAATCATCATTTAAATATAATTAGTCGTGTTTTCATCTCTCTTTGCAAAATTTTTGCCAACCAACTGCGGTTAAAGCAACTAGTCTGAAATCGATTTTCCATACAAAAATTTTGCTAAACTGATCGTCACCTTTGTGGAGAGTGGTTACTTTAATAAAGATATGTGGAAGTTTGAATCATCGCAAAAAGAAGAAAGCAGAGCCCAGTCCGCTGATTCCTCGAAAGCTTGCAGCCAATCTAGAGCTCGATTTCCTAGNAAAACACTTTGTGAGTAGATTCAGCTGCTTTGTCCTTGTGTTTTTGCCACTTATTTGTCGATACGTGCAGTCAGAATCCTCGTAGAGTTATATAAGCACTGCATGGCAGGAAGATTCCTCAAAAACCCAACCTTACTTTCCATATTAGATGCTATTTTGTGAGTATGACACAAATTAATAACGAAACATAACCATGATGCAAATGTTTGAAAGCGATTAAAAACGCTGGAAAAATTCACTGTTGAAATGTACCAAGGCAATGATGAAGGACCGGATATGCTACAGATACTACATTCAATTGCAACATGTCATGGCTGTATTTTTTCACTGTGAGATTTTGTAGCTTTTTGCAGCATATAAATACTTTGCAGTGCTTTTTCATTTTTCCACGTATGCATTCAAGTGTTATTCTAGCATTTTTGTATGTCTACTGTGAATATCCAACTGTTTTTATTCTGAAGTGGCCATGTTGAAAACGCCTGTCTTGTTACTAGTCAGTGTCTGCTGAATTTGGACTTGTACATACGTATATGTGAATACAGTGAAACCCCGCTTATTCAAAAATAATGCATGCGATGTCCACCACTCACCAGTCAGTACCGGCTGACATAAATGTTGCAGTCTGGCTCTTTTAGAAAGGGGATGATAGCAACATCCNCTCAGCTTTAAAATGTGTTTNGATGCATGGTCGATTGTGCGGTAAACTTGGGTAAAAATTTATTCCTATTTATTTCTTAGGTGTNTTTTGTAAAGGAAAACAATTTGGCATATTTTTGTCCTGTTTGACATATTCCGAAACACGCTTTGGTATGTTTAGTCTTTGTGGGCTTGACAACACTGGTGCAGGCTACAACATTTTGCTGCATTTTTTAGACTAGACTGCTAGATGACGATTGATCATTGTTTAAAACTATTAATCATGTTTCTTGAGGCAAATGTGTTTTCATTACACAACTTTAAAATATAATTTAGTTAATGGAAAACTTTATTTCAGATAGTCACGGCATCCCAACCCAAAAATAGATCTTACAGCCAGCCACACGTTAAATTTGGATTTCCTAATTTATAAGGAAATGGGAAAAATTTACCACAATGTGTTGTGTTTTAAAGTTCTATCAAGCCAATCAATGAAGTCTAGCCTTCTGAAACATCATTTTTTGACAAATCATCCTACCTAGCCAGGAAGGCTGTGAAGTGATATAACTAAACACTTAATTGATACTTTGTATTTCCATCGTGTACGGTTAACGCCAGGGCTGTGAAGCCGGAACACAAATTCTAGGCTCCGGTTCCAGGCATCTAAATTTTTTGGCTCCAGCTCCGGTTCCAAAATGATTTGCTCTATTACAAACTAAAAACCACTGCATTTTTTGTACAATTCGCTTGTGCCACAAACTATGTCTGTGGAACCGGAACCGAAATTTCAGGCTCCGGATCCACATCTGAAAGTTTCAGGCTCCGGCTCAGTTTCAATCGTTCAAAATTGTCTGGGATCCGGCTCGACGGCCTTGGTTTATCCTATATATTCTTTATAAAGGGTGCGCCACACATCTAGGTTCAGCCAAAGGGTGCGTAGCTAAAAAATGTTTGAGAACCCCTGACGTTGAACTTCGCCGAGTAAATCTCAATGGCAATACAGACACACCAAGTGTCTCTGGCACACTGATTTAATTTCGAAGTTGTTTTCATGGATTATCTTGGAACGGGTCAGTGGTCTCAGTTTCCATTATTGCTGTTGCGACTCCTCACCGAGCAGAACAGCAGATCAGGCTGCTGGAGAAAACGATCAGAATAGTTTCTGTTGTTTTTTGTTGAACTCCGCCGCAACATCTAAAAAGAAAGTTTTTTTGGTACTTGGTGGAAAACAACAGAAAATCACTGGACGGGCCAAGCAAGAAGCCGCGTTTGGAGTGGAAGGAAAAGTGCATTCAAACTTTAACAAACAAAAGAATAACTTTTCCTTTTGGGCTTTGCTCTAGTGATCTGATTGAACAGAAAATGGATGGCTGATTGACAACTGCAAGCATGCAATCTAGAACCACAATGAAATTCAGGCAAATGGTGGAAGCCTAGCTTTCCAGCTAAGACAAGAAGATGCAAAAACCAGCGTCTCGTAAGTACCCGATATGCTGGATGATGGCGCATCTGTCATCATCAAATTGGGCAAAGTGACCGAGAAACTTCGATGACGGCCAGTCTGGATAAAAACTCAGTGAATGCAGCCAACCTATTTTCCGTTAAAGGAGTCTGATACCAATCAACCTTTAAGTATTACGTATCAATTTTAAATACGACATGTTGGTTCTCTATTCTCGCTTTGAGAGTAAATGAAGACGTTTCCATGACTGCCAAGGACAAAACGATTTTAACATTCTTCAAAGCAGAGAAAATAACTGCACATAATGAATGAATAATGTATTACGGTAAGGTCGTTTACCAGATGTTTAGACAACAGCCTTTCCTGAAAATCACGATGTCATCTACAAGTCATTCCCGTAAAGTTATACAGTTTCTGTAAGAACGTACTTTCTTGCAGAAGACCAATGATAAATTTGATACACAATAGTGGGAGTCCGAATGAAGGTACTGTGTTCNGGTTGNGANCATTATCCCAGGGTAACAGTCCGTCAGAAGGGCAAAGTATAGATTGCTTTGAGCAAAGCATGCAGTGCNGCATGCTCAGTCGTTTCAGTGACAATAGGTCAGTGATTCCCAAAGTATGGGTCGCGACACAAACAAGGGTTGCAAAGGGTCAAAAACGGGTCGCGTTCAGTAAATAAGTCTTTAGTTAATTGTTGTAAAACTTTAAAAACGAGACAATCGAATGGCTGCTCAACACCTGCTGCCCCCGACACCACTTTTTCATCCAACTGACAGTAGGTTTTCATCAAATGACGACGAGAACAGGAGAACAATAGAAATCAACGAACGCGCGCCATTGTATGACGTAGTGATAACAATGATAACGACGATGTAAGGGCAAGGGAGATAATGGACAGTAGGTTGTGAAATAAAAGAGCGATAAAAATAAACTGTACACTGAACTGAAACGAAGCAAAGGTATGTAATCTAATGTTCTGCCAATTACGGCCAAAGGTCGCTTTGTAGATTTGTGGAAAAAGGTCTCAACTGACCTCGGGTGTAGAATTAACGAAAAACGATTCAATAAAATTGTCTTTTTCAAAATCACTCTCAAACGCAACAACCTGGGTTTGCGACAAGTTTTCACGTGATGCTCCAACCGTAACGTGTGTTTAGCAAGCGCACTTTTTGTCGGGATCAAAAATTTTTATATAGCTGATGTGCTCTTTTTGCGTGTTTTAAAGGGACTATTTATTTCACCAAAGTGTGTTGCATATTTTCAACTTTCCCTTTTTCCTCTTTTCAAGTTCTTTCAATCTCTTTCATCATAGGCTGAATTATTGGACCAAAACAACTGACATTGAAAATGAACTTGCCAATTTACTGCCAAAAATCATACATACAATCATTAGTTGTTTTTTTTTATGTTGAAATATCTTTTACATGCATTTCAATTCGCTTATAACGTCAATTCGTACTTCATGAAATTCCCTAGAGGTGCCGTTATGGGCAAATTCTTTATTTACCTTGTTTGTTAACTCAAGGGTTGAAGTTCCTTGCGTGTTGTGTTCTCCCAGACAAGAAATTTTACGGTAATAGCTTTTACTGATGCAAATATGTACGCGACTTCGATGACGCAACGCAAAGGTTAAAAGCGACGGTTCCGGATCGAAGGTTCTGACTCCCTACCCTGCCTGTGTTATTGTAGTTGTGCGCTTGAGCTAGGCTATTAAAGACGCGCATGGCGCACTAAAAGGACCCGAGCAATCTGCACGTCCGTGCGGCCCGCTTCTACTGAAGATTGCACCTCGGGAAATGAAACACGCACTCAAAATGCATGTGCCAGGGCTTGGTCCAGATCGAAGTAATTATAACCAGTCACGACTTTGGTCCAGATTACACACTACACTAGCCCAAATTACACAGATCACCCCCAAAGTGAATCTACACAGAAACTGAATGTACTATATTGAAAATTTTTTCACCGTTCAGGATTTTTGAGCAACTTGCTCTTGCCCTGAAATTTTTCACTGTATTGAACATACTTCTACATTCAGGATTTCTGAGCAACTTGCGCTTGCCCTGAAAAACAGGGTTTGCCCTGAAAATTTTCACTGTATTGAAACATTTTTACCATTCAGGATTTTTGAGCAACTTGCACTTGCCCTGAAAAACAGAGTGTGCCCTGAAAATTTTTATTGTATTGAAACATTTTTACCATTCAGGATTTCTGAGCAACTTGCGCTTGCCCTGAAATTTTTCGCTGTATTGAACATACTTTTATATTCAGGATTTTTGAGCAAATTGCGCTTGCCTTGAAATTTTCCAAGCCAGGGGGGCT
>JGI24158J21664_10008097_pt1 | contig 13974 bp, 10 predicted proteins | sample Ectturendosymbi3_FD_21664 | JGI IMG/M metagenome (IMG submission 21664) | reverse complement strand
AGCATGAGAACTAAACGGTAGTAAAAATAATTTTTTTGCAAAAGGTGATATTATGCTACGGTAAAAGAAGTCTATTCTCAAGTTTGATAATTTTTGCTTACCTGAGTTTCACAACGGTTCGGGGACAAAAAAGAAGTTTCAACAGTTGTGAATATATAAAATTTTTAAACATCGCAAACATCCATGTGCTAGATGTTTAGGGGAAGCTCATATTTATTTGTAATAAGATATTTTTCCTTTGCTTTTTTTTGTTTATTCCTTTTGCAACGCAACTTTTTTCCACTCCGGTTACGTCATCAAACCTCTGCAACTAAGCTCCGCTATTTACGGAGTTCTGCCTTTTACATGCAACCCAAAATGAGATGTACTGAGTTTATGGTACACAAGTACAAAATGAGTTAGGATTTAAAGTAAGGGAAAACCTGTAGTTGACCAACACAGACAAGAGAAATCACTGCCTGCTTGTCATCACTAAAAGCATGACAATACTCATCCATATTGGCCAAAGGCAAAATAGTTCAAGCAGTTATTTTACGTCATGTGGCAAAATAGATTCTGCTTTCAAGCTTTCGGAGTGTAAACAGGAGTCGGAGTGTAAATTTCCAATGAGTTCTGGAGCAGGAGCTGGAGTCACTTTCTTAGGAACAGGAGCAGGAGTAAAAAAAAGTGACTCCAATCACCTCTGGTTAGGTGTGGTTAAAGTGCAACATTGGGTAGCATTAATAAACGAAATTAAGAATGTGAAATCATGGATTGTGTTTAAATGGAGCCATTGGTACAAAACAAATGACTAATAAAAAGCTTGGTGATGCAAACACACTAATTGCTTGCCAGCCCTGCAAGCATTACACTTACAATAGTTTGACTTGTTCATGCATGTGGGACTAAGCTTCTGCAGATGTCACATTCAACTAACAGGACATGCGTTCCAAACTTGTTATGTGACTACTTCAGCCAATAATTTTCAGCTTCAGACATCAGAAGTTATTTTGCCTCATGAGTCAAAATAGACAATATACAGAAATGTACGTTGTGCATCATAATATGCTTTCAGATAGCTTTAGGATATGGACAGCATGATTTTAAACAGAGCATAACAGTTCACGAAAGATCAAGAAAGGCTAAGCATTTCAATGTATTCTAAAATCTAGGAAGTTTGTCCAAGTGGTTAATTTTAATCTATTAGAAGAATTAGTTTTACTGAAATTTTTTTAGGTACAAACAAACAATTGGAAGCGTACAATGAAGCTAATTTCTAGTTATTCCTTGTTCCAAGCACAACATTTTTGTTGATGGGATAATTCATCAGTTCTCCCTTTTCTTGTCTCATAGTTCTTTCAGTAAATGTCAACATATGTGGAAAGCAATAATGACAAGGATTACCTCAACGGATCAAAAATATCAAAAAAAGTTTAGCCTGGTGGCAAGCTTTTGAGGATCTGCCTGCTTCATTAACATGCCTTGTGGAAAATGTCGATTAACTTAAACCACGAACAGGGCATTTTAGCTTGTGTACGGTATAAACCAGCGTGTTTATAGCCTAATACATCAAGTTAACGTAAGTGGAATGCTTTTAAGATGTTACATGCAATTGCTTCACAGCGTCAGTTAGTATCACTAGTGAGTAGTGATTGCAGTTGTAATCATGTTAATAATACCATAAATGTTGCATAGCATAATGCAATTGATTTTTCATGCAAGCTTTTTTTTACATTGATCTGCGCAAAACTAGGCATTGATTGGATTTCTGCAGCTTGATTTATAGTCAAACTTTTCATGCTGGGTCATTCCATGTCAAACCACCAAAAAAAGACAATTCTAATCTCTACCCTTTCAGAATTGAATGAAATTCGGCATACATGTTGGTTTTGGCCCACAAACCGCAAATCTAAAAATTTTTGTTGATCGGATGATTGGTTTCCGAGATCTGGGGGTTAATTTTTTGAAAATTTAGAGATAATAAGGGGGGGGGGTGCCCAGCTTTAAAACCCAATATCTTTTGAACTAGTGGTCCAATCTGGAAAAGTAAGGTATCTTTGCTTTGATATGGTGTACTTAATCGTACTTTGCATGCCAACATTTTGATATCTTCCTGTCTTACCAGTGAAATATTCTGCTTAGTGGTATGTTTTCTTCTGGTTACAGGGGTTGACATCAATGTAAAAACTTAGTTGCTCACTGATACTGACATGTTAACAACCTTATGTACCTTAAACAACACATTTCATATCAGAATGTAGTGTAGGTAACATACATTCAGTTGGGTACAAAACCTTTCAACATTGTCATTTCACCATGGAAATATATTTTGCCATGTAAATTTGACCTTCTGCAATGTCCTAAAAACAAACTGTGACCCTAACCCTGGCATTGAAGTTGTGCATGGTAAAATGATGGCATTTAGAAGACTTGGTTTGCGTGAACTTAACCAGTATTGTCTACATATGCTAATTTCAATTTGTTATTACTCAAAAACAAAAAGTTTTACGTATTCCATATATTGATATATTGTAGGTGACAAATAGGGCTGCGATATCCGATGGTCATCAGCATTTTATAATTTGATCCACGATGTCAATTTCAAGGTCAAAATATAGGTCAAAAGGTCATCACCCCAAAATGTACCCAAATCACAAAAATGATGTCAGATTTGAATTCCTGACTTTCCCCCCTTTTCAAAGATACCTTACTTTTCCAGATTGGACCACTAGTTCAAAACATATGGGGTTTTGAAGCTGGGAGCCCCCTTTATTTTCTCTAAATTTTCAAAAAATTAACCAATCATCTGATCAACTAAAAATTTTAGATTTGAGGTTTGTGGGCNGAAACCAACACATATGTTAAATTTCATCAAATTCTGAAAGGGTAGGGCTTAGCCCNTTGGGTGACTTGACATGGAATGACCCTGCTGTGAAAANTTCTAGAAGTATAACCGAAATTTATTCATACACAACACTTGCTCATGGTGGCGCGGTCTTGACAATAAGCTTCAAGCATTGCGAAACTTCCCTGTGATGTGTTTGTTTCCGCTGCGATGGCTACGTGTGCTCCATGGTTAATCTTGTTAGCTTGTATTTGAAAACACACCTGCTAGCGTTGCTCCAAGAAGACTCATGACTGTTTCTTGTGCAAGTTGTCTGCATGCGTGAGGAATATAACAGCGTTTTGCCAACACCTGTTGAGGCCGATAAAATTGGCCATTTTGGTCGATACCGACATATCGGTAAAACCCAAATATCGGCCGACCTGATGTATCAGTTGATGTCTAGTTTAAAGCTCTACTAAGTCCAGATGACATTTTCAGCTTACTATGTTCTATCATGTTAACCATTAAAGATTTAACCATGGTTAAATTATGGTAGGTCTATATTTTGTTTTTTTATTTTGTTTTTGTTGGTCATGATTGTTCAGTGCACTAGGTATTAACAATAAAGTGCTTTGACCTTTCTCTCTTGCCCTGTATCCTATCATTGTTAATATCAATATGGCATCTACCCGTGCTGATGAATACACTGTTTATGTACCAAAACTTTTCTGCAAGAAATACAATGTGATGCAGTTCAATTCTGGTGACCGTGTGGATATTAGAGTAAGACTGCACAATTTTTGTTTAGCATAAGCATTTGATACTGTGTGTGTTATGAGCCTAATGAATTTGGAATAATAAATTTTATGGTCATTAGATGAAGCTTGCAATGCATATTATAAACCTATTTTCTAACTTAGTCATGCGATGGGCAACATTCTGGAAAGGTGCTTTTGAACAAGGGTGTTCAAATTTTTTCAAAGAGGACCAAATGTGATCATGTCAAGGTGGCTGTAGGCCAGCATGGCTTTTTTGAAGGTTGGCATAGTCTGGGCAATTCTTTTAAGATTTGGCTGTTTTCTTGCTCGTGTTTGCTTTCAGCGCATTAAAATTCAATTGAAAACCTTTTAAATAGAGACAAACTGATTTCATTCTAACACACACGTGTAATTTATGCTTTGGTGGACCATGTCAACACAATTTGAAAGCAATGCTGTGAGCCATACGAAATGCACTCACAGGCTGCATTTGGTCCTCAACTTGCACTTGGGACACCCTTGCTTCAGAATCAGTATGTGACATTTTAGATGAAACTTGTGCTAGGAAAAATTTGCTTAGTTGGATGAAATTGCTTTACTAATTGTACATTATGATCCTGATTAAAACTTTTTCAGTGTAGTAAAACAATTCCGGAAAAGAGACCAAGACCTTGGACCATGTTATGACAAAGATATGTAAAATTTTATGTAACATTGATATTTCTTTCCTGTTTGGGTGTTTCTGTAGTGCCTGTGATTGTTGCAGACATTTCTGGAATGCATATTGTGTAGTAGCGGAGAACCTATGGCCAGCAGCCCAAGTGTGTAAAGATAGAGCGATATGGCTTTTTTGGGGCTGTTACCGATGCATCGACCATTCATGGACCGATAGCTGATACCGATAACCGACTATTTCCAAAATTTTTGAATCTTGTTTTCTGCTTCATTATCAAAAATATAATGTATTCTATGCTTTACGTTTTTGTCAAAAACTTTCAGAATCACAATTTATGAGCTAAAATTTTTCAAATTGCAGCAATTTCAATGTTTTGCTATGAGTTTTAATTAACCTGATTAATGATGATGCTTTTGTTTCAGTTGTGATGGCTGACACATGCTTCATGCTTCATCTTGTCTGCTTGTTTATGAAAACATACCTGTTAGTGTTGTTGCAAGATAGCTGTCTTGACTTGGTTCGTTGTGCTTTCTTGCGCAAGTTGTTTGGATGTGTGAGGAATATAACAGCGTTTTTTCCAAAGTTGTGCCAAAAAATTTAAAAGATTTCATGAATTTGCTGAGTAATTTTTAGGGATGTCCCTAATTAATTTACTGGAGTTTGGCCATAATTTGTGAACTAGAAACGCTAAAAAGCCCATCAAGGGCTCTAAAGACTCGTATTATAGCTTAGAATCCAATAAAAATTTTGAGCCAAAAACTGGCTCATTTGGCTGGCTCCCAGAGGATGACATCATCAGAATATAAACAGGATATGCATAAACATACTGCCTATCATGCAAACATAAACAAAATATCTGAAATCCAAAACGGAAACAATTTTTTTATTGAAAACTATAAGACTTTCCCCATCTTTAGAGGGTTTGAACAGTTCTCTAGCTCAATCTGATGGCTTGTTATGGCCATATATAATATGGGTAGAATATACCTAGGGTCAACATTTATGGGAATGGAATTTCTACCAATATTTTGATTTTGAGCCATAATTTTGGTTCCAGATATGTTAGAAAACCAATCAAGGGCTCTAAAGACTTGGATGATAACCTAGATTCGAAAAACACGAGCCAAAAAAGTGGCTGATTAGATTAGCACCTAGGGCCAGATAAAGTTGGCCAAAAAAATGCAAAACACCCGCACTTATGACGTCACCCACAGAGAACCCAAAACCCAAATAAAAAAAATGTTTTTTTCAATCGAAAGTAGAAGACTTACCTGAATCCATAAAGGGTTTGAACAGCTTTCTAGCTTCAGAGGCTGGCAAGTTGTGGCCAAAAACGTGCATCATATTGGCCAGCACAGGCGTTATGGGGTTAAGTGTTAGCTCACATCATGCATGTTTGTGAAATCATTATTTTTTACACTATGAATGTAGATCTTTACGGTTGAGATTCAGGTACTAAATTCATTAATTGCTATATTGTAGCTTAGTATGTTGTAGTAAATGTCTAAGTTATGAATCTGTAACATAGTCAAAATGAGATTCTGTGCTGTTCATAAACTGTTCTCTGCCATTCACTACTTGCTAAGTGCATACATAATAAGTTATGCCAGGTTTTTTTTTAAAGGAAAATGTTAGGAACCCGGTATGGATCTGTAGGTACCTGATTTCTCTGATTCTAGGGACCCGATTTTCTGTGATTTTAGGAACCCCATGATAATTTTCTCTGATTCTAGGGACCCGAATCGGGTCCCTAAAACGCCTTAAAAAACTGGTTATGCATACACAATCAGTAGCTGAAAATAAAGTCCTAAATCTATAGTGTCTTTTTTACTATTGAAGCATACAAAGTTTATGTATATGTCATTTTAAGCTAATGGAAATGAGAAAGTTTGAAGTTAATCGAATTAAGAAACTAGCAAAGATAGGACTGTCTTTACTTACACATTTGCTGTTCTACCAGAATAATCTTCTCGCATTTATTTTTTATATTATTAACCTTTTATCAAGTTTTACATGCTCTTCATACTATTTTCATCTCTTTTTTATGTAGAACTGGACTGATGCTACTTTGACACGCGATTTGAGTGCGAAGAAAATCTATACTGAAGAGGATATTTATCCAGAATTTGGAGAAGGAAGTGAATATGGTAGAAAACAACGGGAACAGGTGAGTCATTGATTGTTAGATGATTGTGCTTAAGCTAAATGTTTTTTTAATAAACATGAGCCCCTCATACGGATCCAAGTCAGTATCGTGATGCAATTTAAATACAGACAAATCTGGTTGATCACATAGCTGATTTGCCAAGCTTTTTTTGTGTTTGACCAGAACATGCGATTATCCATGTAGTTAATATCAGGCAAATATCTGCAACTTTATTGCCTGACTCTATTTATATGCTTGTTATTTGACACCACTAATATCTGTAAGAGTGCAACAAAAAATTGTGTACTGACACTAGAGTTTTTTTTGTTCATTAGGCCAACTAACTAACAAAGCTGCTGCTTAATCAGTTGAAACTGTGAATTTGCTGCTGAATTTGAACCTTTGGGGTTGAATTTAGCATCTTCACCAAAGCTTGTAACTTCATTTTCTAGCCATTGCGGCAGTTGCTTAATGGAATTAATGGCAAAGCGGCTTTCCTCTGTGCAGCACAGTTGTGCTTCTTTGTAGTGAAGTGTGATACAAATCTACAAATGAAAATAACATTTCTATGCGCATATCTGGTTTATGTGGTTATACATTATGTGACTGACTGGACTATTTTCTTCACCTAAGATGATTTTGGTTTGGGGTTCCAGACCAGAATCCTATTCGTTAAAGCAGTTTATGCATTTAACTGATACATGTAAGTTGCTGGAGTCATCTGTATTGACCAAAAAGCAACACCAATTGTATCTGTTCTATATATCTGATTAAATGATTACTTTGAACAGGAGTGAAAGTGATGTTTTCTTGTGTTGTGAAGAAAATCGAGAATTACTGCTTCAGAAAAACAAGTTTTATTGCTTTTGGCTACCTAGAATTTTATTTAAATGCATGAAATTAAGCAATAAGGTCGTTCTTTTCTTAAAATATGGTAAATTTTCTATTAGTTGTTTTATAATTTTTTTACTTGAAGTTTTATGTCATTTTTCTACAGGCAAGAAAGTTGAAATATGGAAGAAAGGATGCAGTATTTAAAGTTGAAAATCAGCCATGGACTCTCACAGTGTCTGCCGTGGAGAATGAACCAGATTTTAAGAAAAAACTTAATGGCAAAGTTCCAACAGATGTCAAACCGAAGATGACTGTAAAGGACTATTCAGGAAAAAAAGAAGGTGGAATTGGTGAAGGTTCTGTATATTTCATTTTCACTCAAAGACCTGACTTTACATTTGAGGCTTATCCAGTTCAGGAATGGTACAGGTTTAGAAGAAAAATTGCTCACCGTACACTAACTGATGAAGAAGCTGAAGCTGCTTGGGATAAACGTGACAAAATTTTGAACCACCTTAATTATATGGCAAGAAAACGCTTACATATAAAGGATGAAGCCGAAGAAGGCAGCACTAGTGAAAGTGTTGATTTTAATGCAGATCGCAAAGCAGCAGGAAGGAAAACTAAGAAAAAGGATTCAAATCTTGTAATTCATGATGATGAGGATCTTGATTTGTATATGACTGACAGCAGTAGTGGAAGTGAGTCAGAAGAAGCAAAAAAGAGCAGAAAAAAGGACAAGTTGGTGAAATCAGATGATGATGATGTTGATGAACCTGTTGAGGATTCTGATGATGGTGAACATGATGGCGATGAGGTTGCATATGCAAGTGATGTGAGCAGTGAAAATGAGGAGGCAAATGACTCACGTGTGATTCCTAAAGGACTAGATGAACTTGAGGTTTCTTCAAGTAGTGAAGATGAAGATAATGAAGACAAAAGTACTCCTAAAAGCAATGAAACCCAAAGTAAAGCTGACCAAGGTAAACTAACCACTGTTCTTGCAGATACTAATCCTTACTGTTGTAGTTTTAATAACTTCAGATGTCTACAGACAAAGTTTATGCCATCGTTATGGTGTGAAGTAGTTTTAACAACTTGATGATCATATAAATCATAAAAAAATATGTGGGAGCCTAAAATTTCATGATACCTGAAGTGCTGTAGTGGTTGGAAATGCATTATTGAAGGAATCAAATGCCTAGTCTCCACACGGGAAGAGTTTGAATCAATTAGCAAGTTTTTAACACTTTGAGAGCCGGGGCACAATATATCCGTATTTTGAAATCGGCCTAAAACAGCAGTTGTCAGTTGCCTTACCAACGCCATAGCTCCTCTGCCGATTGCGCTAGAGAGCTGTTCAAACCTTCAAACGGATCGGCCAGTCTTCTAGTCTGCACTCAAAAATTTTTTGGTTGGGAGTTGCAGATTTTTTGTGAGTGATGTCATAAGTGAAGTAGTTTTTGGCTCACGTTACCTGGCCTAGGGCAAAGTATTTTGCTGAAGTTTTCATTGGAAACTAGGCTTGAGTCTGGGTCTTTTGAGCCTTTGATCAACTTGCTAGCATTTCTGGTTCAAAAGTTACGATCTAAAATAAAAAAAATTAATCAATTAACTAATTAGTCAAATATTTTTATTCCCTTAGATCATAACTTTTGAACCTGAAGCCCCAGCAGGTCATCCAAAGTATCAAAAGACTTGGACTATAGCCTAGTTTCCAATAAAAACTTCAGCGAAATACTACCATCTAACAGTTTGAGCCGAGGGCCAGGTGAAGTGGGCCAAGGTGGCCTAAAAATCTTCCACGTATGACGTCACTCACAAAAATCTGTATTCCCCAAGCAAAAAAATTTTTTGGAGTGTAGACTAGAAGACTTGCCGCGTCTTTTAAGCCTTTGAAAAGCTCTCTACCGCTTTCAGCACCAGAGTTACGCGTGCGCAAATCCACGTGTGATCCGGTTGTTTTGACGCGAACCGCTTGATTTAGACCAGACGTCAAAGTGTTCATAGGAAATCGTTTTCACACAGTACTACACAATGTCAGTCTTACATCTTTATTCAAATACATCTTTATTCAAATATATTTCAATAAAAATTAAATTTGGGTAAAAGTAACCTAGAAACGTTTTTTCCCAAAATGAGTTTTTTGGTTGTAACTTTGGAACCAGAAACGCTAGAAAGCNAGTCAAAAAAGCTTCAAAGACTCAGATTATAGCTTAGTTTCCACGTAAAACTTGAGTCAAAAATTCCCTCTAAGCAGTTGGGAGCCCATTGCCAGGTAATCTGTGCCAAAATGGCCTAAAACCCACCCCACTTATGATGTCATCCATAAAAAAATGAAATCCAAACCTTCTAGCTCAATCGCCTTGCAAGTTATGGAGTTGCAAAGACTGCCCAAATTTGGGCAAATTACACCTGCAAAGGGAAAATCCACCTGGCACTGAAGGTGTTAAAAATTTGCTGATTGATTCAAACTCTTCACCTGTGTGGAGACTAGTTGCTTGAATACAGATATGCGCAAGTTTGAGTCATCACAAAAGGATAAAAACAGAGCCCATTGGTTCATTCCTCAAAAGCTTACAGCAAACTTAGAGCTGTTAATATTGAAGGAATCATCCATAAATGTTTTGTGTGCTTTTGTTGTCTGTTCTTGAATAATTGCATTATATGCCAGCACTTACAAGATGAGTTGAGTTTTGAAGTTTTGTTAAAAATATCTGCATACAAAACAGGTTTGACATGCTTAGCTATGGGCTTGTGACTGAACAGTAAGAAGCTAGAACTGTATCAAACACTTTGATCATTAGGCGTAAATGGATCGAAATAACTGAAGCTAGTATTCAAGCATAGTCATGCTTTCATTTTCATTTCTGATTTCATGCTTGTAGATAGTAGTACATTTTTATTTAGTTTCCTCATTAATCATTTTGTATACATTGGTAATCCTGCAGAAAGTGATGAAAGTGCATCTTCTGTGGAATCAGCAAGTGACATGGATGATGAAGATTCTTTGTCAAGTAGTGCTGTTTTCATGCAAGCTAAAAAAATGCACAAAGAGCGTAAGTCTGGAAAGGAAAGCACCTCCAACAGCAGGTCTTCCACACCAAGCAAGGAAGGTACAAGTCAGTCAAACTTGTGATATACTGAATACTGTGCATATACAGACAAATCCAATTAAATGCATACAGGATAATTGCAGAATACGTTTTATTGTGTTAGGGTCATAAATCTCAAACCATAGCCTATCACTTGAAAAGAAAATGCTTCAATTAATTGCATAATGGTTTTAATTGTGTGATCTGGTTTATTGAATAGAAGAAATTATTTATTTAATTAACTAAAGTATGGATTTTAATCGTAAAGGTCACATACTTGCAGTCCAATGTTTTTGTTTAAGACAGTAAAATGAAGCAAAGATTGTGTGAGAAGCATCAATACTATCATTTTAAACACAGCCATGTTAACCTATTTTCTATGAAAAAAACTAATGGACATAATGTAGTTGCAACAGTGAACAAAAAAATTCATAGATTATTGTTTGAAATCAAAAGGTGTTTGCTGTTGCACTGGCATGACCCGTGCTTTGCACATGCTTACCAACTTGCATTCATGCAAATAAAGTATAAAATTGTTTAGCACAATTACAGTACAATAGTGTGCAGCCATACTGTTAACCAGAGTTGTGGAGGCAGAGGTAAAATATCTGACTCCAACTCTGACCTTTTCGAAATTTCCGACACTGACTCCTTAACATAACATGAATGAAGTTTGGCTGTCAACAATTTTGTAGCAACTAGCAACCAATGGAAATCATGGTACACAGCAAGAATCATCTCTTTTAATAAAAGTTTCAAAAGAAATTGCACCATTTCAATAGGCACGAGTTAAGATTTGTAGCTTAGGAGTGTGATATAAAAAATAATTCAATTGGACTTCCGGAGACCAGTTGAACTTCATTCAATTGGACTTTGAAAAATTTGTGACAGTCTCCCTTGCAACAATTTGCGACAGTCAATTGGACTTCAAAAAATTTGCGACAATCGCTTCCATCAGCTACCCACAAGTGGAGACCCATGTTGAGCCAGCTATGCATTTGGGGAGGCGAATGGGGACAGCGCAGAGTGTTTCTACTCTGGGAGACTTAAGGCCACGCATAAACAGCAATCTCATCATAAGCTAGTGATTGGAAACTGGAAGATCACATCACTTAAGGGGAAAGAGCACAAAATGGTCAAGGAAGCCAAATTATAATCTCTGGCTGTTATTGGCATCTCTTTGACAAAGCATCATGGTTCTAACACTGAAGAGCTGGACGATGGGTGGAAACTCTTCTACTCCGTTGTTGAGTCAGCACAGTTTTCCCAGGCTGGAGTGAGTATACTTGTATGCCCTCAGCTGGCAAACTGTGTTGATGTATGGATCCTAGTAGGAGGAAGGGTGTGCAAGTTGAGGTTGAAGTTGTTTGGCCGCCCCCTGTGTTTGATACAGGCTTGAGCCCAAACTCAAGTGCACTGTACCTGAAATGCATGGAAGAAATTAGTTATGCCATGCGAAGGGATAAAACTAACGAATCCACGATCCTTTTGGAAGATTTAAATGCTCATGTTGGGAATGATGCTGGTGTGTGGAAGGGTGTGATTGGCTGACATCTTGGGAGAATTTCGGACATAAACTGGATTCTAATCACTGGCAAGCCAATAATGTATTCTAGCAAACTCACTGTGTTTTCATGGAGAAGAGTCTCATACTGCTAAAACCATCAAAGAACAATATGGTATTTTACTCTGCAGTGAGGAGGACATCCTTGGAAGATGGAGACAGCATTTTAAAGACCTTTTGGTGTCACTATCGCACCATCGGACACCCAGGAGGTACATTTGGCTGAGGAAATTAGCATTACTGCAGCCAAAGTCTCTCTAACTGTCAAAAACTAAAGGCTGAAGGTTGCGATGAAATTTGACCTGAAATGCTCAAAGTCTTGAACAGAGGAGTTCTTTGAATGACTTGTCTGTGTGTCAAGTTGCATGGTGTTCTGGAAACCGAAAGGTTGACAAACTGGGGTGATCATCCCCATTCCCCATGCACAAAAGGAGAGATGGAGAGAACGCACTGTAGTAACTACTGGGGCATCTCTCTTCTCAGCCTACCTACAAAAGTGTGACTTGAAAAAATGACGTGAAAAAGTTTTAGCACTCAATGATTGAAAGCTAGAGGATGCCCAGTGCAGTTTTCATCCAAGCTATAGTACTCCAGACTAAAGTCTCACTTTCTAGCAAATTTTCAATAAATGTTGGGAGTATGCCAAAGATGCTGTGGGAGTGCTGTGGGAATACGGTGTTCATCCCCACCTGTTGCTGTTACTGGCTATCATTGTATTCTTATTCAGAAGTTTTTGTGTTTGTTTTGGCAGAATCACAACTGTTCACAGTGAGTATTGTATTCTGTCAAGGGTGTGGGCTATCATCGCTCTTTTTCATAGTATCTATGAATTGGACAGACAGTAACAGCCAAGTCAATGAGGATGTCACTGTTGGAAGCTGCATGAACTGTTTGCACATAGCAAACAATTTGGTGCTGCTTGCATCCTCTGAGAAAGGTCTTCAACATGCATGTGATGGATTTGCTAATGTGTGTGACCAGGTGAGAATGAAAATTAGCACTGAAAAGACTGAGGTATTGTTTATCTCAAAGCAGTGGCCGAGTTTTTGCTAGAGAGCGCAAACTCACCTACTGATTGTACTAGAGAGCTGCTTCCGTATTAGAATAGCTCTCTAGCTCAGCGGCGGGCAAGTTATGGAGCTGTAAAGTGACAGTAAAAAGTGGCTCATGCGGGTCTTAGAGGTAAAAAGAACCTGGATCCAAAGGTGTTAAGCAAACTGCAAGATGAGAGGAAAATTGTGATTTGCTGAGTGGATAAGGATGATTAAATTGTTATTCTTAATTGCAAAGGTTATAATGCTATAATAATCAAACAACAGTTTGAAAAGATGGATGTGCAGGTAAATAGATGTGATGGGTGGTTAAACAAAACAAAGTTTGAAAAGATTGTAACCATCTGGTTATTGAACTTCATACCCAACAATATTTGTATTCTGTGTACCTGTGAAAATCTGTTGAAAAAAATGTTCATAATTTAAAAAATGTTTTTGTGGCACAGTCCACAATTGCTATGCTTTGCTATCATTTAGCTTCATATCACCATTTTGACCAATCACGTCCTTCCAGACGCCAGGAACGATTTTTTGCATTGAATTCTACATAGCAAGGATTTGTTAGCTGTAACCCAAGAGTCTCAAACACGTGGACCGCATGTGGCTTGTGAGGGCCTTTTGTGCAGCCCACGATGCTTTTTGGGAAATTTGACATAATTAACATTTGCGTTGTCAAGTGCTTTAAAAAAGACGCTGTGAAATATTTGAATAAAAGCTGAATGATACCCAGTGTGGTTTTTGTCACGGCCGTAGCACTACAGACCAAATTTTAACTCTCTGGTAAATTTTTCAGAAATCCTGGGAATATCCCAAAGACGTCTACAGGTGCTTTGTCGACCTCAAGAAAGCATACGGCCGGGTTACTTGTTAAAAGCTTTGCAGGGTGTTGCATGTGTATGGTGCTGACGGCTGCCTGTCGTTGCATGGCTGTCAAGTCACTGTCTGTACAGGGTGTTTCACAATTGTTGAAACAAAGCGATTGGGCACAAATCCAGGATTTTAAATGATACCACAATGATGATTACATTTATTGAAAGGTGAAA
>JGI24158J21664_10008095_pt1 | contig 13974 bp, 8 predicted proteins | sample Ectturendosymbi3_FD_21664 | JGI IMG/M metagenome (IMG submission 21664) | reverse complement strand
ATAAGCTAAGTTGGGGGGGGAGTATGTACATTTAGCTTGCCAGGGGGGCGATTCGCCCCTCAGCTCCCCGTCAGTTACGGCACTGCGAACAGCACTGTGGCGGCGCGTTGCGTCACGTGCCCACAGCGCATTAATCGGGAGGCACTTCAAAAATGTGATGGCGCACAAGGGACAGCTACTGCTGCTTTTCCGATGCCCTTTCCATAAATTTTAAGATTTTCAAAAATAACTAGATTTTTCCTGAAAATAACTATATGACTACATGATTTGCAAAATCACTAGATCTATTAAAAAGTCAATAAGAGTAGCAACAATGATCGTAAAAAGTGTACCCGGTTACTTGTAACGAGGTTTTATTAAGGTCTGGCTGCGGTGACCGCTAAGAAATTTTAAGAGATTGTAACAGCTTTATTGCTTTATCTAACTACCAAGGTTGTTGTAAAGTAAGGTTTCAGTGTATTTTCATGTGGCCGTAAGGCGTGATTCTGATGTTGAGAGACCGCTGGAGAAATGGTTTCCTCAAAAAAACAGGCCCGCAACCACGATACGCAATCGCTTTGCGATCTTTGCAAATCCTGCATCTACTGACCAGCAAACAAATTTCATTCCCATGCGTGAGTCACCACATCTACTGAAAATCCACTTCGCGAACAAAAGATTGGAAGCTTCGTTCTCAGTGGTTCAAATTTTATAGTGCAACACTGCACTGGGCCCACAACCGCACATTGCAACACTGCACTGGGCCCACAACCATCGTAACACATTTCAGTCTTATCACCAATATTTATAACATACGCGTAAAGAAACATTTTATGCAAACATTTTGTGAGGCAAAGTTATACAAATTTCTTATGACAGGTTAAATTTGCCTGCATTGCATTTGCTTCCATTAATCGTATAAAAGCATTACACATATGATATCTTAAATATACTCAACGCAAAAGACTTATTAACCAACTGTTCGCTTTACACTATAAATAGCTTCACTTTGGGGAGGACTGCAGCGCAAACCACCTCTGGTCCTTCGCAGCCTCTCACTCCCCAATATATGTTATGAAATGGTGTACTTGGAACTCATGATAGCACCATAGAGTGGTGGTAAGTATCATAACAACCGTGTTAGCGCCAATGCGCCATCTTTGCGTGTGATCTTTGCCACCGCCACATATCGATGCTCGTGTTCTGTCATCTATCCATTTGTTCCTTATTGTTAGCGCCATGTGTGCGTGTATTGAAGAAGATAATAAAACATTAGGCAGAACACTAAAAAGCTTTTCACAACTAACTATGCGTATAGATACGTATGGAATGGGCTCAATTTGTAGTTAAGCTCATTTCGTCTTTTCAAACTGCTCTCATTTTCGCATTTCGTGTATGTTTCCGGGATTTCAGAGGTTTTTGTTTGGTTCAGTTGTTTACAGGGACGTTACCATAACCACGATTGTTACTGGAACAATGAACGATGAATTCTGCAAAAGCCTCATGATTGATTTACTAGTCAATGCTAAATCTGATCATCATGCTTATTTTAAATCTGTTCCAGTGCACTTTGCACAATTCCTAACACACATAACATGAATACCTAATAACTCTATGCAAATAGTCAAAGTTCATTAATAATTTTTACAGTTGTAAAACTAAGCTTACCAGCAGAACTTGGTTTTGCATACAACGAGGAAGAAGCTTCAAATATGAGTGGAACAGCGAGAATGAATATACAATATAAAACGAGACACTACGAAAGTACTTTTTCAATTTTACAAACAAAATAACCGGCCAAAAATACTGTACCACGTTTGTGTTATAAGTGAGTCTGTCATGAGCACTTCTACATCTGATTGTTAAATCTGATTGTGTACTGTGTGAGCAAACGTTTCTCAAATATATCGAAGAGTGGATGCGGCACCCGAACCTTTCTGCGTGCCGAACAATGGGTGGTGGTGGTCCACGATCAAGACTTACGTTGTGCATTCTCATAAATAGCGAAGGTTGTACGTGATGAAGATTTACCAGGAACATTTCATGGCTTTGTATCTTATGTATGATTGGAATAATCTGTTTTTACGTTAGCAATTTTTTTGGCTGCAAGCCAGGGTTGCTCGTGTCTACAGCAGCCTGAGAACAATGACCTTGCTTGTTCGTCTGTAAATAAATGTCCAATAGAACGTCAACACTGTTTGAATAACGTATTTGTAGAACTAGTGAAACTTGCCTGTGCAAACTGATCAATGCCGTAAAGCATGCTGATGGTTCATTTTTAAGTAAGGCTAGCTGCAGATTATTTTTGGGCTCAAATGCGTTGGTCTTCCATCGGAATTCAATTCCCATTTAAATCTGCGTGCATTCAACGTCATCACATCTCCTAAATCAGGGGTGGGCAAATAGCGTCCCGCGGGCCAAATGTGGCCCGCCACAGCGTTTTCAGTGGCCCGCGGAAGCATTCAGGAAATATGTTCAAATCTGAATTTTCCTCCAATTTATCACAGTAAATGTTAGTGCTGAGGCTAATTTAACCAAGACTTCTTGCTTCTATTTCCATTAGAAGGTACGGCCCTCCACTGAATGCGGCCTTCTCAAAGTGGCCCCCGAGCCAAATTAATTGCCCACCCCTTTCCTAAATTAAATAAAAATTCTACCATCAACGTCAAACCGTGTGAAAAAATCAACCAACCGTCGTCGTTGGTTGGCCAACAAAACAACCGAGTCAACAGATTTTGCTTTTGCAGGTGTCCCGGGGTCTTCGAATAAAACTGCTTGGTACTTGAGTCAATTAACTCATCTAAAGTGATCGGGGATAAAAGCGATACGGGAGCACTTGAAAAAAAACTCTTTAGTTGATCAAACGTCTGCCATTACGAGAATAGTAACAGTCCAAGAATTGATCCTGAAATGGACAGCCGCGATATGTGATGCAAAAGAGTCGAGGTCACGAATGAAAGGCACTTACCTTTTCCAAAAACGGCTGTATTGCTCAAATCAGCGCAGAAAGCATTACCACATTGACTGGGCTACTTATTCAGAACTCTAAAAGCATGCGAACCGCCGCCTCTTTTCCGATAGCACTATTGAGTTAACTGAAAAAAGCAATGGAAAGGCTATGACCGTTAATGTCGCTCACGTACTTTTACTACTTATTTGGAAATTCCAATATCATCAAAAAATGTTTAAAGTCTGACAAAAATATAAAGACGTACTTAGAAAATTCAAGTTTAACTGAATGCCGTACACAATTTTTGTCCGGGAATGTTTTTGCCCCTTTCAAAGTTACCAAAAATTTTCGAAAAGACTTTTTCTCAGTTTGGGAAGGAAAATGCGAATCTTAATTGACAGTGCCTTCCTAAAACTTCAAACTGTCGCATTTTACAGCAATGTTTTTGGAGCAGTGATAGCTTCCCTGGCAAAGTGCAGGCTGTGTCAAGTGTTGGTTAATGTTAAAAAAAACAACAGAAAAACCACTGTAGTCCATTCGGGAATAAGCGTTGGTGCAAATAGTGCCAAAATTTTGGAATGGTTTTGTGCTACATGTCTTTTACGATTAGATGATTTATAGTGTCAATAAAGCCCTTCCTCTCAAGACAAAGCTTGTATCGCAAACGTAGCAGCCGCACGCATCGACATCACAGCAGTTCTTCTGTTGTCTGCGTTGTACTCTGATTTACACTGAGGGCCAGGCTTAGCAAACGTTTGAAACAGAGGAGTGGTATACGGTGCGTAATGATCCAGAAGAGAATCTATAGCGTCACAGATAAGATCGCGCAACTTTGGGAAGGAAAGCGCTACATAAGCAAAATTTAGGAATGTTGTAACTGTGTTGAATGGAGTTTATTGACATAAAACCTAATTATTTTACCTCAATCTAAGGTCAAGACTCTGTGGAGCACCACACAAACCTGCTGAGCAACTCCCAACAGCTAATTACTCTTTTTTCTGAATGTTTAAAAGGATGGCACAAGTGTAGTTCAAATTGGAGTTGTGATGAAGTTACCAGCTTACAAATTTTTTAAATGGGAGTTGAAGTCTGCTGTAGATTAATGGGTGTGCAACCCATGGCCCGGGCGCTGACGTTTTGTGGCCTGCGGAAAGGTCCAGTTTTCAAAGGGGTATTGTCAAGCTTCCGTGAGTGGCCAGCGAGTTGTATACCCCGCAGAGCTTGACACTTGCAATTGTAGCCCGTGGATCAATTTGGTTATGTGGATTTGGGCCGGCAGTGTTGCATGGTTGCACACCCGTGCTAGAGATGATCAACGCAGTTGCGTAATATGTGCTTCACTTTATTGTTACCGTATGATGAATGACAGAATCATGATGGCACGGTACTGTTTGAAACTGATCAAGCTTCGTATGTATAGGCTCAAAACGGTGGAGCTCACACAAAGGGCTATAAAAGATTGATTGCAGTTTTTCTGGGACATTTAAGCAAATTTGACGTGGTGGGGAAAGAGACGTGCTTCTTTAATTAAAAGCATTTTTGCTTTGAAATGTTGTATGTGATAGAACATTAAATAAATGTTTGTTCCAGCATTTGTTTCTCTTAGCTTCGTTCACAGCAATGCATTGTTGCTAGCGGCAACACAACAATTTTTACAAAATTTGAAAAGATTTACTACCTTCCTTTCCATTGTTTACTTGCTAGTTTACAGGCCATAGTATTTTAAAGGTTTTACGCAACGTTGCGTTGAACGCAGAACAAAATGAATGCAGCATCAATGCGCATGAGGGTAGGATTGCGTGTTTCATGCAGCAACTTACTGCCTCGAGATGTTAACTCACCGGCTAACCCGGTAGCGGTGGTGAAACAACAGAACTCGCAGGGGAAGTTCGAAGAGGTAAGGTCTTAACTGTTTATCAAAAAGTTGTTCAACCTAACTAGCGAACTGCTTTGCTGAACAAAGACTCTTTCGCAAAAATCTTGATTTGCAATGCATTTCATCTGTTTCCCGGTATTTTTCACCAAGAACTAAAAACTTTCCTTTTTTTAGCTTTATCATACTTTGCAGTAAGAACGGCAGTATTGTATAATTAATTATTTTTTGCAGCATTCAAGAAAATTTGCATTAAATACTTTCGTGATTTAAAATATGTTTTTGTCGAAAGTTATGGCCATATTTTCCCCAAATGCATTTGTCATTTTCCCCAGACGCATTAGTTTTCCATGCATCGCTAGCAGGGACCCATCACCAATGATAAAGGGCGACAACTGCAAATGCAACGAGGCATCTTTTTTGACCACGTATGAAACTAAACTCCCTGTGTCGTTCAGTCTCTTTTCGCTAAACTTTTCGCTGTCTAAAGCGGAATACTAATTGAACAGTTTTGAACGTGCTTACATTATTTTTCAAAAAGAAGGAAAAATGTAGTTATTTGTTTAAGCGCGGATGTTCTAGTTAGTGTTGATGTGTAATTGCACTGTTAACCCGTTCGATCGTCCAAAGTGATGTCAATGTAAACAAACGTGAAACAGGTGGCAAAAAACTATTGTAGCTTCAGGCGTAATTCGCCCTTCAAACACAACAAATGGTTCAGCCGCTCCACTTTGTCCTTGTTGCGTCGTTTGCGTTTCCAGCAGCGCAGCAGGTTCCGAACTGTGCGTCAAATATTTGCGAAACGTGAGTTCGGCTTTGCGTCACAACGCAACGTGAGCCGGGCTTTGCGTCACAGCGCAACGTACCCTCGCTCTTTTGCAAATTGACAGAGGCGGAGGAAACGAGCAACGCCTCCTCGACAAGCAACGTAACCGTTCCGTACTTTACAGCTCAATCGCATGTCATTTAAAGCATACCAGGAGGGGCTACAATGCCTATTCAAGCACTTTTAAAGAGCGTTTGTTCTGCTGAATCCCTGACGCAGTGAAAATGGCAAAATGTTGAAAAGCATTGTCCTTGCTACTTCCACATGCACCATAGCCTGGCTCCTTCGACTTGCTAATTGTTTCAGGATGGTCGTTTCAAAACGCGGCTTGCAAAACCGCACCTCACACTGAAGTACACACGAAAAGAATAGATGCTGCACATGAAACAGTAGATTGTTTTTGCTTTCAACTACTGTAGACCATGCTTTCTCTGACATTCACGAACTATATCAATGCTTATTGTGCTTTCTACTCGGATGTTTTCTTGAAGAGATTACGATTCTTCTTCTTGCATGGGAGCGACGGTTTAAACAAATCCACAAGGTCCTCAAGCCATTTAGTGTTGTTGATATTAGGAGACCGCAGGCCTTCCAGGCAGTTCGGAGGGCGGAGGATGTTACAATCGAAGATTATATGATTGGCCGACTGCTCCTCAGCGCCACAGATGCATTTGGATGTATCTAGCATGCCCCAGCGGCACAGGCATGTACCAAAGCGGCCGACGCCAGTTCTTAGCCTATTTAGTGCTACCCACAGACTCCGGGAAAGCTCTGAGCCAGGCGGGAGGCAAACGGCAGGGGTAACTAAAAACCCATCTGAATAATAGGGAATTCAGCCGTAAGCTTGCGGTCACAGTCGTCGATAGTATCGCCATCCCCTACAGTCTACAACCAGAATCCAACTTACTCTGGAGTAACTCCTGCTAGATCGCCAACTCACCTTCAGGCAACATTTGACAGGCCTCTGTGGCAAAGTCAGAGCCCGTAATTGCCTCTTACGTCTCCTGGCTGGCTCAACATGAGGTGCCCACGCCTCTGTTCTGCGAACTTCAGCGCTGGCCTTGGTCTACATTGCCGTGGAATAGGCCGCCCCAGCTTGATGTCGCAGCATCCACACTAAGAAGCTACATGTTGCCAGTGCCCGATTAACAACTGTAGCAAATTTAGCAACTTTTGCGGCCCCGCGGTTTTTTGTGTTATGACTTGCTACAGAATTTATTAAATGTGGCTCATAAATGATTAATTAACTTGTTAACATAACAATGTAAAAACTAAGTGTGAGACTCTCAAAAGAGAGGCCCGATACGACCGCCTCCTTCTTCTCCGGTAATACCCACTCCTGATTACATGTATAGAACTTTTTCAGTTGAAAATATCACTATTTCGCTACATTTTCCATGAACAATGAAGCAAAACTTTTTAATTGAATGCTTTTATATTGGACTACAGTGGTTTGAAAATTAAAGTATTCTACAGTTATTTGCAACATTACGGAACAACTCAAGCAATGAGACGAAATTGCAGCAATTTCCAGATATTGCTTGATTGTGCTGTTATGAATGCCATTTTTTAAAAATATCATTACATCACATTGGCCTGTTCTATAAGTTGCGTTGCCTTTTTTCTACTTTCAAAATGATTTGGCCAGTGACGCCAAACCTGGGGTTTTGCTGGCAGATCTGGGTTTTCAATGCTTTTCAGGGTTTTTCTTCAGAAGATTTGGGTTTTTCGGATTTAATTGCGTAGTTGTGATTTCAGATAGGGTGTGATTTATTATACCTATAATTTCTAGTTTCATCTTTTTTTATCTTGCTTTATGAAGGTATCTTAGTCTGCAGCATAACTCATGAACAAGCAACTAACAGAGTATAAGCTGTAAGTAGCAGCTAGTTGCAATGAGTTCAAGTGACAGAGACACTAATGAAGGAAGTCCAAAGAAAAAGATGAAGTGGTACACACAGCAATTATAAGGTAGAGTGGTTGAAAGATCCAGATTTCAAAGGCTTGCTACAGAAGTACACTGGGAATGGAGATTTAATTATTGCAAGTGCTGCCAGATCACCGTCAGAAATGTACACAATTCCGACAGACACAGAAGTTCATTAGCAAAGATACAGCAAGCTATTCACTCGCACGTTTTGTGACTTGCAGATGCCCAGGTATGGCAGATAGCAGAAAGATTCGCCTGATTTTGTGTCTAACTGGGATTTTCTGTTCAAATCTGGAATTGTTTGGTGAGTCTATATAGGGTTTTACAAAATATCATATTGGCAGCCCTGGATTTGGCATCTCTTCACTACCCCTTGGGTAGTGTAGGGGAGATGCGGGACCAATGAGCCATTTTTTACATTTCAGGTCATAAATCGCAAAGTTTAGCTAGCAAAGCTCCAAAATTTAGCATGAATAATAATCATCTCTCCCTCTATCAACATACAAAAAATCAGTAGGATATAAGTACGGGAAGTGGCCAAAAATTTGATTTGAAAAAAAACTTTTTGGCTCATTGGCCCCACATGTGTGGGATCAATGCACCACCGGTTTGGGACCTTTGAACCACCTCTAAGAGTCCTGCCATATTTAGGTGCAATACAGCGAATTCTTCCAAAAACAGGGATCCCAATATACTGCAGGATTTCTCTTTGCAACATAACTTATACAATATAGCGATTTACAACGAAAGAATGTAAGTAAGAAAATAAGTAAGAAGCTGGCTACGATGTGGCCTAACTACGGAGATACAAATTGGACTGTCACCCTGGGTTGGTTGCCACAAATTGCAACCATTTCTCAGTTTCAAGCAGCACCTTCAAATTCTCTAATGAGATACAGGGACGCCGGAACAGCGGTAGGGCAGGAGGGGCAATAAAAGAGTTGGGGGCAATGGAAGCTTGTGAAAAACAAACAAATCGTTACCAATTATGCTTGTGTTTGCGCAGCAGCAATGTTGACCTCAAAAATAATAGCAGAACTTATGGAAAACCATTATGAATTTTGTTGGTGCACGAATAGCTGCAATAAATTTGTTTCAAGTTGATCTTTCCAAACCACAGAATTACCTTAGATTCTGTTATGAAAAAATATCCTTCCTTTTAAAAGAGTAGGGAAGAAAAAAACACCTCCATTTCACCGCTCTCCAGCGTCTCTGAAATTACCTATGATGCTGTTATATAAGGTCACCTATGTCCTCCATTTCAAAGGGCAAGGGGGGCAGTGTCTCCGTCATGCACCCCTGTTTGGACGTCCCTGCTGAGATAAATCGGTATCAAATTCCAAAACACCAGAAAGGCGCTTTGTGGGCAACTACGAGCTCCAACGTCACTATCATCATCAGGTCCCCTTAGCACGAATTCTATAAAGCATTTTGAAATTTACATAATCGGAATGACTTTTACAATGCAGTAACAACCCGCCGCAATACTTTGGCACGAAAATCCGCTCAATATACCACCAATTTTCGGCTCGGTTAAGGAGTAATCATATGCTGCGTCACTGTGTTAATGTACTGAGTTTACAATATAACTCGCATCGCTAGATACGAACAGTGGACGCCTCACAGTTTTATGCGCATCTTTGGCTTCTCTTTAGCTTTGCTCGAAACCTTGAGGTTAGATGCTTCATATTACTGTGCTTAGATGATTGGTCCGTACATACTGCTCTAAGATGCTATTTAAAGCTTGGAAAATGGATGACGAATATCAGCAAAAATCTTTTTATATGTCTATCAACGCACATGTCCATAGTAGCCATCGAATGTTTTCTCCACAGAATCACGACCTTATTTTTGGTTTTTGAACCTATCGACGTAAGTCAATATTACAGTATTATGTTTGGAAGATTTTCGCAGACTAATTTGATGCTCCGTCACATCACTCAACGCCTTATTAAGGCCTTCTTGATAAACAATCGTTTTTTTTGCATTTACTAATTTTGAAAGTAGGCATGTATAAGCTGGAGACATTAGACCATTAGACTTTGAACCGCCGGGTCATTGGTCCCTTTCTCGCATGGTTCAATGGTCCCTTCCGCCGCCATTTTTGCATTACGTGTCATAACAAAAAAACTGTACAGTATCGGTTCTCAACGTCTTGCAGTTTTTAAACTCTTTCCTTGACCGTATCACATTTGAAAAATATCTTCGAAAAAAGCTCCCTGTCATTTGCAAAAACAAAAAAAACGGAGGCACCGAAATTTTACTTTCTTCCTTCAAAATTTAAATTAGCCCACAAAAATTGATTTAACCGCTATAGCTCCTCTAAAACACATCAAGGCGACAAGAAAGCAATCTCAGCTTCACTGCCAAAACCACACGAACGAACGTCCACTAGGTGGCGAGAAACAGCCTATCGTCATTGAGCCCACCCTGGTCAAAGATCCCACATCTCCCCTACTTGGAGTCGTTTTTACAAATATGGGAAAGGAATTGTGTATTTACGTAACTCTCATGGTGACCAACTGTAGCGGAGAACGGACATTTTCTAAATTTAAGATGGCAGAATGAAAAAAGGAGCATTGTTACACAAAACAAGTCGAGCAGCCTGAGGTGCGAAGGATTAGACCATGAAATTCTATGTGAAATCGACACTTCCAGCATCATTAACAAATTCGCTATAGCAAAATCCAGAAAATGCAATCATAAGCAGTAGGTTTGTTGCTTTTAACAATCGACCTTGACACTTATACTTCGACTACATTGTCTAAACATGGCAATGATTTAATTTCTTGATGGGTCTGGAAGCATTTGTTGTCTGTATTGTACTTTTGAGCTTCACAGTAATGTATTCCTTCATGGTGATAAGATACGTATACGTTTTTGGTAAAAATGATATGTAGCCCATAATGATCACCAGTTGCTATTTAGGACCAGGTTTTCGTGCTTACGAAATTCACTATGCCTAATGGTAGTCACATGGATGGCCACGTAATTTATGACTTAAGAGTTGTTCACTTGTTCAAGTGTATGTTTGAATTAGGACCCCGCGCTGTTAATCTGCTACAGGCCCCGCGCTCCCTTAATCCGGCACTGGATGTTGCGTTAAATGATAAGTTGCTCATCAGCTCTGGGTGCCTGAAACCGACTCGTAGGGAGCTTTCACCAGTACTCTCGGGTATCCCACCTGCCAACCTGCGTAGGAAACACTCCACTTTTAAGCTGGCGCTCCAGGCACAGTTGAACACTAACCACGTCCACCGCCTTCATACCCTTGTCCATAGTGCACAGTCCTTCGGCACACAGTGCCTCCTGCATGCACGACGTCCCTTCGCCGCCATTCTGCGGCGCTGGTGTACCCAGCTCATGGAGAGCGGCATGGGAAAGTGCCAAACCACCGGCCCAGATTATGACTGAACAGGTTTAACAACAGTTTTTAAAGAACATGTAGATATTCTATGACATAAAGGCTTCGATTTGAACACAGAGTAACCGAATCTTTTCAGAAGCCACAACTTGGATTGAGAAGATTGGCTTTGAAAAATGATGCGATTTGTTTGATGCGTGATATCCATCGCAAAAGATTCTGCCAGTGTTTTGGTCTCATGACAACACGGAAGGTTTTACTTTTCTGTGAATCTGAAAAGGTTAAAACACAACTTCGACATTCAACTTGCTGTTTGGTTTCAGGGAAAACGTTCGAGTACAATTTGTCCTAAACTTAATACAGCAGAACAGCAACGTTGACGCCTACCCAATAAAAGTACAGCGCATTGTTAAAACAACTGCCTTTGAGCAGTAGTAGCCATTAAAAGCAGTGAGAACACAAAGCAAACAAAGCAGACAGTCGACCTGAACACTATTAAAACTGAGCCGGAACTCAGGCCGGCGTGTAACATTTGCTTAGAGGTAAGGCGATTCTCAGCAGGAGGCGCAATAAACAGACATAAATAAATGCAAAGGCTTCCACATCCAATCAGAGATTTTCCCTAAAACAAAGCTTCAGAACTTTGGAGCATAAAATTGCGATTGACTTAACAGTTTCACCAACACTAAAAAAGCCTTTAAAAAACTATACATGTTTTATTTTGAGACGTTTCGGATTATTCTCAATCCATCTTCAGTCAAAAAATAAAGCAACACTTGGCCAGTGTTGCCAGATGGTTGTCGCCCAAACCTGCTAAATCGTGTCACGAAAAATTGCTAGATCCTGCTGAAAACCATGTCACAAATTTCCAGCTAAAATCTGCTAAAAATAGTTAAATTCTGCTGAAAAACTGGTATTTTTGAGGAGTTTTAAAATAAACTTGCAAAGCTCTGTATCAAATTTTGGTCTTGCACTCACTATCAATCATGGGCGCAATTTTGTTGTAAAATGTGGGGGGAACAGGTTGGTGTGAAACCAATATATTACGATACCTAAAGAGAAAATGTGAGGAGACATGGCATATTATATCCCCACTGTCTGAAAAAGTGGGCGGGACGCGTCCCCCGCGTCCCCACCTAATTGCGCCCATGCTATCAATAGACCAGACATTAGGCCTATGACTTCCTGGCGTAACTTCACCACCTGGAAAAATCATATGTGCCTTGGGATAAAAATATGTTCTGCCAGTGCACGCAGTCTTTTAAACCCAATGCGCTCGCTAAGCACAGAAGCAACTCATTTAGGCTTCACCAAACCATCCAGTTGCTTGTTATTATGATGCAATTATCTTCTTGAAGCAGCTTCGCTGCGTCGTAATAGAAACCTTAATGGTAACAGCAATTGTATATTTATGCATCCAAACGATTAAAAGGCAGCTAGTTGTGCCTGGTGGTCTTTGTGTTGCCCAATATAAAGCGTCAGAAAGAAGGTAAAAATTTTTTTGATGAAGAAAGTGTAAAAGTTTTCATCTCTAAAAATTGTTGGAACAAATACTTGGCCAGGAATCTGTTACCTGCTAGATCTGCTAAACGGTTTTCAAAATCCTGCAAGAAAATCAGCTAGCTGCTAGATTGAAAATTTTCCAGCTAACAGCGAGAAAAACCTGCTAGATCTAGCAACAAAACAGCTAAGATGGCAACACTGCACTTGGCAATGCTAGCAATTTAAAACCAAAAGACTATGACGCAAGAAATAACAGTGTGACGTAAAAGACGTCAAAAGCAAAACCAAGACCCCCAACCCGGTCAAAATCGCTAAAAGTAAAAGCAGGACCAGCAGCTATGGAGAAAGTGCTAAAACAAAACCTACGTAAGGTCGTAATCCACGAGAACAAGCCAAGACCAGCAGCAAGAGGCCGTTCACAGAACACTGCAAGGGAAGGATGCAAAACTTTTTACAAATAAGTGCTACAACCAGCACGATATGTCTACGTCAACACCAACAACAATGCACGAAACAAATAAAACATGTATAGTTTTTTGAAGGCTTTTTTGTGTTGATAAAACTTCAGAAAATCACACAAATCTTGCTTCTTTGATTGCGAAATTTAACACCTTCGTGAAGCTTATAAATACACAGTAATGCAGAACAAAGTGCTGGAAATTTTTATGACAATTCAAATGGCAGAAAACTAGAGTTGTTAGCATGGAGCCATAAGCTCCATTGTGTGTTAGTTTAATGCACAGTATGCGCCTAATGAAAGGTCATGGAAAATATTTTGCTGTAAAGCATTTAAGACTTTCTTTTGAATGTAAATCTAAAATTAGATTTGGTTTTCTTAACGCAAAAATCATGTTGGTTTTTCAGAGGCCAACATTTTCCTTTAGCTTGTGGAGAAAAAGCTGTACACAAAAATATGAAAAGTTGAGCAAAGTGTTTGCTTGAATTTTTCAAATTATAACAAAACCGTAATAACATTGCCTTTGTCTAATTTCTCACAAGCAATTATATTTTTCGAAATTAAGCAAAACGTCGTTTAATTATGCTACATGTGCCTTAAATATCTGTTTTACTTAATTTGGTTTTGAATAAATTTATTTTTGAATTAATATTCAGATCGGGCGGACTGAGAAGATGAATGATACAAACCATCCAGTGTTTGTTCAAGAAGTGGAAGTTGACTATTTGTTTGAAAATGTCCAGACACTCAAGTTTGCTGTACATGATGTTGACGGAGACCACACCTCCATATTGGACGATGACGGTTTGGGAATATACGTAACCACCTTGGGACAGGTTAGTTGGCTCTTGCATTTTTCACTCATTGTTTCAAACAAATCTTTACTATACAGCAGGGGTGGGTGGGAAAACATTTTCTACGGAGGGCCACGTTGAAAATTTTATTGCTACCGGGGCCTGCATATTTTACATTTGTCTACTTCACTTAAAAGCACCAGTGTTTCTGTATGCTTTCGAGGAATCAGTCGACTGCCATTTGCTTTCGTCTTTTTGCGATGATTCAAACTTGCACATATCTCTATTCAAGTATGTA
>JGI24158J21664_10008093_pt1 | contig 13975 bp, 8 predicted proteins | sample Ectturendosymbi3_FD_21664 | JGI IMG/M metagenome (IMG submission 21664) | reverse complement strand
TGACAGTTTGTTATTCAAGTAGTCATGGAAGGTAATATCCCTGCGGCAGAGTTAGTTGTTAAGCACTTCGCCACAGCCCATCTGTTTACAATCAACAACAATTCCGTGTTTGAGGAGATCATCAGGTGAAGTGATGGTAACCCAAAAAACCCCACAAAATGATGAAAAAACAATTTTATAAGCTGCGGCTTACAATCAAATAAATATGGTAACTGAAGTTTGACATATTTGCAAGAATTTGACAAGCTGCATAAAATAGCAAAATTGAATTGATTTCAACAAACTGTGGAGATTTATCTTATTGACGTAAAATTTATGCTGACTTTTAATTTTGGTAACAATTTTGTTAATCACATCATCATGCTAAGAAGTGTTATGGTATGTGGAACAACTTAATGAAAAATTTGTTGTTACTGTCCACTAGTCAGTGTTACTGCTGTAAGATTGCTGCCAGCTTGACATATACTAGATGTAACAAAATTGTATTGCCAACAAAGAGCAACTGTAAAATCACTATAAAACTCTATCAATAATAACTATGTTAGCTTTTAGAGGAATATTTGTCACTCACTTTCTAACTTATTTTCTTGATTCTTGTGACTGTTTGAAGAAAATTTGTAGGTTGAAATAAACAAGTCTAAACTGGTAGATATTTTGTCTTGGCTCGTAACTCAGCGTTATTTTTCTACCAGAAGTGATTTATGCTTTTGTGCTACTCAGTGTTGTTAGAAATGAACTTTTATCAGAATTTCCTCATCGTTCTTTGACATTTGGCAGTCTGGGTGGGTGTTGAAGTGATGTGCTGTTGTGTGTGAAAGCATGGGCATCGGAAGGGGGGGGGCTTGGCCCCCCTGGGTTTTGAAAATTTCAGCCAGAAAGGTTGTTTTTTTATTTCAAGGCGTAAAAAAACAAATTTCACAACTTTTGGCCCCCCTGGAAAATATTGGAAAACTCCCCTGGCGCCACCCCCTGGAAAAAATCCTTCCGACACCATGTGTGAAAGCAATATGTATCTAAATCTTACACCCTCTGCGATTGTCTTTTAGCTGACACTCTGTATTTGATTTACCTGATCACACTCGCATGCTTTTTTTATTCGCACTGGGAGAAGTACATCACCGGCGTTCTTTATCTTCCCTGGAGCTACGATCTTAGTCAAGTGGTAGGTCAACACTCAATATTTTTTTCATTGTAAATTCCTTTTGCTGTGCCTGGTTTTTGGCTAATTATTAGATATATTAGTAACTGTGGTGTGAGATCACTGTCCTTTCCAAATTTAAGCAGTTAAGATGTGCAGAGATAAAAATGTTGTTTACAAACGGCAACAGACAGAATTGATGAAGCCCTTGCTGTTCCCGAACTTCATTCGAATGACGAGATTAGGAGTCCGTTAACTGTGTATAACTCTGTAGAGAAGTATTGCAATGCGACGCAGTCTAAGGCTGTACCGGAAACGATGTGATCAGTTTTAACGCGGGACGCATGTATGATTCTTTAAAAGTATATTTCGAGTTAGATCTCATCATAGTCACCCTTATATGCAAGTTAGATTCTTTTGCAAGTGCGAACATGCGCTGTACCAACAAATTTGCAGATTACGCTGGTTTGCGAATCTTAAAAATTTTGTGCTGTTGTTAAAAACATCATACTTTATCAAAGGACCAAATACTATAGTTGGCGAAAATGTCAAGGATACAGGCTTTATACCACAGCGGCTTGCATTTGTTCGTTGTTTTGAAGTTCGGAAACGTGGAGCACAAGTGCGGTGAGGGTAATGCCCTCACTGCTAAATAACGGATTGATCGAGGGCAGCAGAGCCTTTTTCATAACAGCACAGGGTTTTTCATAGTCCTATCAATACGAGTTTATTCCGGCAATATTCGTGCATCTAAAAATTCTAAATTCCTCTATCGATTAATATGCTTTAGCTGAAAATCGTGGATCATACTCATTATTTATGTATTTCTCTTCTGCATTGAATGCTTAATTAAGCATCTGTTATAATAGATCAACAGTTTTGAGCTGAAATTTATTCGTAGCAGCACAACAATGTGTGTGAATGTAGGAACGCGCGTCATAAAAATAGCCCGTGTACTTTCATCACTTGGTTCACTACAACTGGTGCCCTTGACTTTTCACACGCCCCTTACCTTCCACTGCTCCGGCTTCACTGTTTGAATAGACAGCGTGAATTCGTCGTTGAAGTGACTCTACATTTGAGCTAGTTCGGACGTTATATTGTCGAAATATGAGTAAGATGAACAACGAAGTAAACACCATATTTTCATAAAATTTGGAAAATGCGTTGCCTTAAATCAGTGCCTCCAGCCTCAGCTCGCGGCAACCCGCACAGAAGAGAGAGATATTTTGCGGCATTCATTGGCGAACCCACAGACATTTTGCTAAGATGTTTTATGACATGTTGAAAGCTATGCCTATAATAAAAATAAAGTATAAACAGCTAGCAACACCCCTGAGAATTGCAAATAGCACCCGAGGGGCCGCGGCACTCCTGTTGGGAAACACTACCCTGAACGTTCGGTTCCATTGCATGATTTTTCCTTAGTTTTGTTCATGGACTCGGAGCCTTAACTTGATGTGGTTAGTTGTTTAAAGACAGGTGTTCAACTGTCGTAATCTCCTAATTTGTTGTTCTTTGTGAAGACACGGAGTGCCTGAAGCGAATGACCACGTAGTCCTTTCATGAAACCATCATCATTGTGTCTACCGTTGAAGTTTTTTACGTTGTCAATGCCATTGCAGGTTCTATTCTTTGTGTACATTATTACTGCCATCTACTCTGTTAAATTGTGGACGGGCTCTTTGTTTGGAATCGGTTATGCTGACATCATCAAGGGCATTACCTACGGTATGACAATGTGTTCGTTTTGCTTGCATTAAGTTTAAACAAACCAAATTACTCTGGATTGTGTTTTTCAGGTGGTGCACTTGGTCTTGCGATTCCTATGGGATCTTACAACATCTATGTGTAAGTAAATCCGTTGTGTATTTATAAGTAATGCTGTTTGAGCTCATTGCTTAAGGTACAGTTGCAGTGCATATTTCCAGTGCACGCTGTATACCAAAGTCGGCTATGGAGGTGGTGGTGTGTTACTTGCCCATCTGTGTCCATTTTGTTCCAAAAAGCTTTATTGCCACTTCGTCTTCAGACATCTTTTCACGAAAGCTGTGCTTGAAGTTGTTTGTTATATACCTTTCATACGAAATCAATCTGATTTTCTTTAACTTGTTAAGGAGCCAACGACATCACTTCGTTGTTAGGGTCGTTCGGGCTTCCACCAGGAAACTTGTTTCATTAGCGACATACGAGTTCATTTTATAAATGTGACTTACGCAAAAAACGTGCGTGACTTTCAATAGACCGCACGCTAGATGCGAATCTGAAAAAATTTGATTTCTGGTACTAGAGATTTATTTAACATAGTTCTTATGCACAGAGCGTATCGTCAAGGAACAACTAAGCAGTCATCACTTTATGAAGCATGTGTTCCTGCCTTTTCACCTGTTTTACTTACCCTGATACTGCACATTTGGGTCACGTATTCAGCATGTGACGTCTTGCACACCAATCCGAAGCTGCTGTTTTATGCTATATCCGTTGCCTTTTCCAATGTTTTGGTGAGTTTATCGGCTTGTACTTTACTCTCTATTAAAATATTAAATCGCACGTTACTTAAATCACCATTTATAACATTACAAAGTTTTGGTGTTGGTTAATATGGCTGTTTGGGTGTCGATTTTCAATTAACTTAGTGTGTATGGCAAATCCGTCACCACGCATACGTCTCGGTTCTACCGGAAAGCCTTTCCATTAAGAAAGTATAGTGTGTGTTTTCTATCCTGTACGCCAACATGGTCTCACTCAGCGTTGCCATGTCCACGTCACTGCGCGATAGCTCGGAAGCTACTAGAACTGTGAGTTATCGAGGGCGGGCTGACATATTAGTACCACTGTATCCACATAACATGCTGCAACTTAAATGTGACCTTTTTTGTGGAAAATTTTTGTTTGGTTCGTTAACCGCTATCAGGGCATCTCTCTTTGCTATCAGACATTTGAGGTCTAAGTGGTACCTAGGCAATTTGAGCCACATTTTAAGACACATCTTGACCAAGGTATACAGGCAGATTTTAAACAGGACTGAAGATAAGGGAAAAGATTTTCAAAGTTGTATGAGACCAGCAATGTTGTATGGAAGCAAAACGTGGTGTTTCAGAAAAAATAAACTGGCGGTTTTTAGAAGAACTGAGAGAAGTGTGGTGAGAGCGATATGTGGAGTCAAATTGATGGACAGGAAAAACACAAAGGAACTGATGGGGATGTTGGGTTTACAAGATACGTTGGTTAAGTTGGCAAAAGCAAATGGGGTACGTTGGTATGGACATGTTTTAGGAGGGATGACGCTGACGCACTGAGAAGGGCGTTGGACTTCAAAGTAACTGAACGACGAGGAAGAGGACAGCCAAGAAAAACATGTAGAAGGCGCGTGGAAGAGGAAATCAGGAAAATTGGTCTGTGTCAAGAGAACGCTTGGAATCGGATCAGGTGGAAAAAAGGACTGGAAGTTATGGTCGTTAGGTTAATCCGGCTATTGCATAATACCGTATTTATAACGTGTGCTGCTACTCCACTGTTATCGAAGAAGATGCCGAAGAAATCTGTTGTTTCACAACCAGACGCCAGCGATCAGCTGATCTTGGCCGCGTACTTGTTGGCAGCAGACTAGCTTCCATACGCATCCGCCGCCTTGCAGATCATCGCCGCAGTAAGTGCTGCATTCTTTGTCCACTCTCCTCAGCACAAAGATCAGATAGCGTGGAACGGTGGACACGACACAGTAGGCAAAGGGGTTGCGAAAGTTTTCCACTTTAGTTTCTCATGGGTTGCATCCATGTGGTTCACACACGAAAGTACTCTGAAACATTGCGTTTACGACATTTCGGTTTGTATGTCACGTGTTGCCCACCACACAAGATGAATGAAAATTAAATAATGAATAACAAGTGTTTTAAGCGCCAAACCCTTTAACGAGGGCCGAACTCACGTTTTTGGCCATAAATCGCCAGCCGCTAGAGCTAGAGAGCTGTTCAAGACCTCTACGGATATCGGGAAGTTTTCTAGTTTCGGTTGAAAAAAAAATTTCAGCTTTGGATTTGCGGTTCTCTGTGGGAGAGGTCCGAAATGAGGGTGTTTTCAAATTTTTGACCAACTTTATCTGGCCCTGGGCGCCAACCCAACGAGCCATTTTTTGGCTCAAGATTTTTTGGAAACTAGGGTATAATTCGCGTCTTTTGAACCCTTGATTGGCTTTCTAGCATATCTGCAGCCCAAAGTATGGCTCAAAAACCCAATTTTGGACAAAAATAGAAAAGTTACGCAAAAGCTGCCATTAGCCATTTCAGACCAAACTTGGCCAGCCATAACTCGGCAGCAGATTGAGCTAGAGAGCTGTTCAAACCCTCTAAAGACTCGTGAAGTCTTGTAGTTTAGAATAAAGTTTTATTTTAAGTTTTAGGTTTGGGGCTTTTGGTCGATGACGTCATGATCGAGGTATGTTTTGTGGTTATTTTGATGACGTCATCAGCCGATCCAACAAGCCGATATTGTGGCTCAAAGTTTTTTTGGACTCTAGGCTGTAATACGAATCTTTAGAGCCCTTGATCGACTTCTTAGCATTTCTGGTTCCAAACTTACGCAAAAAAACTTCAAATATTACTGGAATTTGCTGAGCAATTTTCGGGGATTTCCTTAATTAATTTCAGGAAGTTTAGCCATAATTTTGAAATCAGAAACGCTAGAAAGTCGATCAAGGGCTCTAAAGACTCGTATTATAGCCTAGAATCCAAAAAAAAACTTTGAACCACAAAGTCGGCTCGTTTGGTCGACTCCCAGGGGATGATGACGTCATCAGCATATAAACAGGATATGCATAAACATCCGGCCATCTTGTAAACATAAACGAAAAACCCGACATCCAAATCTGAAACAGGTTTTTATTGCAAACTACAAGACTTTTCCCATCTTTAGAGGGATTTGAACAGCTCTCTAGCATAATCTGACGGCGAGTTATCGCCAGTTATGACCTGGGGTGCAACATACCCCAGGTTAGCGTTTGTGTGAGTGCAATATTTACCACTTTTTGGTTCTTGAGCCGTAACGTTGGCTACAGGTATGCTAGGAAGTCAATCAAGGGCTCTAAAGACTCGGATGATAGCCCAGATTCCAAAAAAATAAGAGTCAAAAATGGCTCATTGGGTTGGCGCCCAGGGCCAGATAAAGTTGGCCTATAAAACGCAAAACACCCCCACTTATGATATCACCCACAGAGAACCCCAAACCCAACTCAAAAAAAAATTTTTTCAATCGAAACTAGATGACTTCCCGAATCCGTAGAGGGTTTGAACACCTCTCTAGCTCAATCGACTGGCGAGTTATATCCAAAAAAGTACCGGCCATCATAGCGGCCGGCGCGGGCGTTAAAGGGTTTTAAAAGCTATAGGTTTTCTGTAAGCTTTTGAGGAATCAGCCAACTGGCCTCTGCTTTCATTTTATTGTGATGATTCAAACTTGCACATATCTATATTCAAGTAAGTTCTCTCCACAAGCGGGAATGCAAGACATCAATCAGCGAATTTTTTCATAGGAAATCGATTTCACGTAATACTACGCATCCTCACTCCTAAAAGCTGCTAGCAATGCCTTCGGCTGAAATGTTGAAAGACTAAAGTAAGAGCAGAGAAAGCAAACAACTAACATCACAGCGTTTGAAGGCGCACTCTGGAGGTTGGTTGCCATCGTTACGAATGCAAACTCACGCATTCTACCAACGTTCTTAGTCGTAACGTCGTGTTGTTTCAGGCATTATTGGGTCTGTTGCAAGGGCGTAATGAGGGCGGCAAGGGGGCACAATGCCCTGGGCGCCGAAAAGTCCGAACAATGTCGCAAGTACTTTCTTTCAATATAGTACACTTGTTCCCTTACCAACTTGTGGAGAGTACTTAAGCCATTTAAGCGCGTTTTGTTGCTTAGCGCAGGCCTCGATACAAGAACATCAAATCATGTAACTGTTGCTTGGATACTCCTCATCGGGGTGGTTGGTTGATTTTGCCTGATATATTTCAGTGTCGCCTGGTCGTGAGCCAGATGTCCGGCACGCGATGCGAGGTGCTCAATTCCTTCGTCATTCCGCTCGCACTTTGCTCGGCTACGTCATTGTACATCAACGATCCAAAGGTCGACCTCTACCTTATAGTTGGAGCCACAGCAGTGATGACGGTGTGTCATATCCTTTATGGAATCGATGTGGTACGTATCAGTGTTTCTCTTTGCTGCTGTCGTCTTAAACTTTTATTTGCATGGTGAGAACGTCCTTTCTCGCTGCCCGCACACCAAGCTGTGATGCCACGAGGTGAAGTTGTGATACGTTTGGGTCAGTTTATGTGTTAAACCCCCTTTTTTTAAAGAGATTTCTACTCGATCTGCAGCTATTCAACCTCTGTCTTAAACTGTCGGGTGCCTTAAATGCGACAAACAAAAGATTGTCGACATCCACTACCCTATCTACATCAGACCAAAACAGACTTTCGCTGCAAACGTAGCGGTTGGCCTGTTTTGGTTTCAACGTTTGGCTGCCACTTGACGTAATGCAAACATTTATTTTCGTTTGCCTCATGCGAAGACATTTCGCTGCGTGAATAGCTGTGTCTATACTTCGGACAGAGGTTACCTACTGCACCGTCTGGTCTTCACTGCTCGGTTGCGCCTCTTTGCTCAATCAAAAGCACTGATTTCCGGCATTAGTTTTGCCTTACGTACGGGTGAAACTTAATTAGTCAAAGAAACTATTGCTTTTTGTCAAATTGTATCTGCGGCTGTTGCTGTATTTGGTCATTACGGGCGTTGTAATGTTTATTTGTTGAGACAACACGTTTTACATCGTGCTGTTGTTTCTCATACAGGTCAACACTCTTGCCAGTCACTTCGGGATAAAAGTATTCTCGATAAAAAAGCCCTCTGATTGACTATATGGACCTGACGTGCAAGCATAGTAGAGGAAATACCTTAAGCAATGCGTGGGCTCTCGTGTTACGCGTTATGTGGTTTAATAAGTTGTCAACTTCGTTTTCGTTTTGCACCCCGATGACCTGACATGCTATTTTGTGCTGATTCCAACCGTTTCCATGCAGTGGCTATGACCGCTTTTGATCGATTTGTGTAAAGTGCACTTCCAAGGCGTCCTTCGTTATTCAAGGCATCGATCTGCGTTCAACTGTACTTGGTTGCAGTTGCGCGATGCGAATATGGCGTCCGGGCACTTCTTTATTCCAACCTTTGTCTATTAAAGAAGTAGCCCTAAAATTCCATGTGCTCTGACTGTAGATTACAGTTTACCCTCATCCAGCCTAAATAGACTCTTGTCGTTTTTCTAAATGTAATATTTAAATAGTGGGATGAGTGGCACTACCTATTCAGATTGTCTCTTATTACTTTTTCAAATTTGTCGTTGCTCTGCAACTCTGTCTTGTTGTTCGTTTTTTCACCTATTTGTTTTGTGCTGCTCAGCTGTCGGCAAAGCCTGCTTGAAATAGCTTTGTTTTTTTTAATATAAAGTAGTTGATTTCGACCCACTGTTGAATGCTTTTGGGAAGCATTCCACAAAAACCGGCTTGCACAGGTAAATTACAGTGATTTGACTTGTCTACAGTGATTTGCAGTACAGTGATTTGACTTGTCTCTGAATATCATCATCATCCTTCAGTGATGCATTTATCCACACACCAAGGTATTTCACGTGGTCAAAAAATTGTACACGAACATCATTTAGAAAAACATTTGATGGAGCAGGTTGTTTATACTTTTTTGGGCAAAAAAGAACACCAACTGTTTTGTTGCAATTAAAAGTGATTTCGGGTTCAGCTGCAGAGTTGCCACAAATATTCAGAAGACATTGCAGCCCACTGATACTGGGGCTGAACACACGCATCATCATCAGCAAACATTAGATGATTCACAACCATATTTCCCACAGTGCATCCCACCCTGGCTGTGCCCAGCTGGTTTGAGAGTTCATCCAGGCAAACAGCAATTCGTCATTCGAATGAAGTTTGGGAACAGCCAGGGCTTTATCAATTTCTATCTGTTGCCGTTTGTTTAATGGCAACTGATCGCATTGTCAGGTCGCTGTGAATGCACGCGCGTCATGTTCATTGCATACGTCAGCGTCAACCCGCAAAGGTTATCTTCACGTGAATTTCTTGTTTTTGTAAACACCTTTAAAGGTTTGCGCTAAAATTGTTAAGGACTTCGTAAGTTTGAGGTAGATGCAAACTGAATAGTTTTTATGACTTAAGACTCCTGTTGTGTTTCGGAGCCTTGTTTTTGAATGCGCAGATCAAATCTCATTTCTGTTCTCGAAAGCGAGGGTTTCACAGGCCAAACCCCCAAACACTGGAATTCGGCTTCTTGGCGTAGTCTCGGAATATTATTTTGGTTTGCTGATAATATGGGCGCCAGAACTATTGCAGGGCTGAAGTGAAAGTTAGCAACAATCAAAGAAAGATCTTTTATGGAAGCAAATCACAAAATACGTGGTAGTAAGCGTTTTTTCATTTGCTTTTGGTTACTACACCAAGCTTTGCAAACTTCACTCCCGTGGTTGAGCTTGTGGAGAGTGATTGATTTATACTTTTGTGTGCCTGGTCCTAAGTCCCACAAACGATGTTTTTCGTTCATTTTGTGCATAATAGTTACAAATTCATTTTTTCGTTTGCTTTTTGAACTCAGCAGCTTTTTGGCTGTATGAAGCATTTAAACCCGAAGCATTCAACTCGCCGCAACCATTCTTCACATGAAACCGCTCACTTGATGTCGTGCCACTGTGTTAACAGATCTTCCTCGCGAGGTTCTGCGCGAAAATCTTCCTCGCGAGGTTCTGCGCAGTTCACTGATTTCATTGCTTGGTTGTCGTTCCGCCTTGTCAGACATGAACTGAGGTGCGGTTCAATCACTCAGGGTTCCTACGAAGGCTGGAAAAGTTTGGTCATTTTCCAGCCTGGAAAAGTCTGGAAAAAAATTTTTGGTTTGATAGTATGGAAAAGAAAATAATTTCCCAGACTTGTTATTTTGACATGCATTCTGATCTTATGATCTTATTTTATTATTGATACTATTGACACTTTTGGTAACTTTTGATAAGATTAGTAATAAACTTTAAGTTCACGTTAAGGAAAAGTTAAGTCTGGAAATTTGCATTGAAAATTGCGTAGGAACCCTGATCACATGTAGTGCATATTTCAGAAATGTGCACAGTATAAAATATCATCTTTACTCTGTCAAAATAACATTTACCGAAGTTCGCTGAGCAAATCCTTTTCCTTTTTTTGCTTGTTACTAGGAAAGCTTTAGGTTTGTCTGCTGTGATTGCTAATGGAAGACTATTACTGTTCCTATAAACGTTCAACATATTCTGTGCAGTGCTTTGCTCGATTCTACCTTATTGCCTCAATTAACTGTCGATGGGCGTGAATTTTTTTAAAGAATAGGAAATTTTTATTTGTCTTTAAAATTGTCGTCTCATTTCAAACTGTAGAGCAGTGGTTCTCAACCTTTTTGCCGAACGGAGCCAAATCCAGACTTACAACTCTGTTAGAAAGCCGCAAGCCCGCACTAAAGAAATTTTACTGTATGATCAAGACCTGCGACCACGTTCGGAGTGGTTGCAGTAGAGGAGTAAACATACGTTGCAAAACAATCACTGGTTTGTCCGTGTCACGGCGGGACTTTAACTGATGCGTTTTGCGATGCACGGCAGAGAAGTTTGCCGGTCCGGTCTATGATGCGTAAAGCACTTCGTTGATGCCGGGATTGTTTAGGTTTAGTAACTGTGGCACTTCAATTGTAGATTGCCTGTTGGTTCATGTGATATGCATGTATGGTAGGCAGAGTGAACCGTTTCATCCTAAAGCATTTGTCGAGCAGCAATTGTAGTTTGATTTTTTCTCCAGCTTCGTTGCTGCTTTCCGCTTTGTTGATTCCTCGTGCGTGTACCACAGTGCACACGCTTTTCTTCACTGTAGTAATTTGGTGGTGAAGATATTATTTGGGTGATGTACGCCTCGTGATTGGTGGTGTAAACAGTCACGTGGTCTTGCGTCTTCCTCTTGCACTGTGCCGGTGGGTCGTTTTGCCGCAGGTGACGAGTTTGTTTTTGCAGCGCTTGAACCGTTCGAAAGGTAATTTTGATAATTAAAACGAGATTGATTGAGCTTAACGGCGTTGCGTGTTGAGCGTTCGTCAGACTCACAGCTGCAAGAGGCAGTGAGGGTCACAGGGAAGATGCGAGCTTGCACTAAATGTTTGTTAATCGCTGTCAGCAAAACCAAGTCGTTCGTCTCAGTGCACAGCGTTACCTCCTAACGCGATGATCAGGTGATTTCACGTCGAAAGACCATGAACTACCGGGTTGTGCCGGGCACAAACTCATGACTTGTCATGCAACAAATATACAGCGGTTAACGCAGTTGACCGTGTCACGTGACTGGGCCAACGCACGTGAAACCGCTGTAGTTCCACTAGTTTTGGTAGAATTTCGTTCTTTCACGAAAGCTGACCGGCAGTTGACACAGGTTGCGTTACGAGAAACAGCTTTCCAACCCTTTTTTTAATGTAAGCAAATTTTTCATGGGCCTTTTCAAGAAATAAAAACTTTCACATTTGGATGTTGTTCCGATACACCGTTGTGCAATGCATATCGTTATATATTTCTTGATTCCTTGTATAAAGATCCGAAAATCCTATTTGATGAAAACTCTGTCAAAGCTACATTTGCGTAGGAGCCAGCTTGTGTTCCGTGAAACTATTTTGCTGTGAAAGAGGTTGATTATGACGTCAAGCCGTTGCACAGGCCATAATGATTGTTTTGCACTTACGAAATTGTTTCATTTCTGTTGTTGCCCGATTCGCAAGCGACATCTTTTCTTGCTGGGAATATATACAAGGATCAGGATTTTAATGTGCTATAAAATTCAGCTATCATTTAGGAATGTGTATGCGGCACACGGTTCCCTTTCAAAACGGACCACGTTCATAACAGACCCTGACATTTGCGGAGAAAAAAAGCTTCGGTCGCAGCAATGTAGCTAATACCATTAAATCGTCCCGTTTCTTCTCCGTAGCCACCTTAAGCTCCTGATGTTACAGTTAATCTCGTCATTTCCTTGCTATAGCAGGCTTGTAGTTCCTTACACATTGCTCTTTAGTTCTGCACATGTACGCTACGGACCACACACCAACCGTTGTTTTATACAGCTTACCGCGGTGAATCTTGTCTAGACAAGATGTTGAAATTTTGCGAAACAGCTGGTGAATTTTTCGTTTATGACCAAACAGTGGTTACTATTTACCTATTACGTATAAAATATCATCTTTACTCTGTCAAAATAACATTTACCGAAGTTCGCTGAGCAAATTTTTTTCCTTTTTTTGCTTGTTACTAGGAATTCGCTAATATATCTTGCCTGCGGGCAAGAACTTACCAATCATTTCGGTTGCAGAACAGGACCTACTTGGCCAGAATGTAGTTCAATTTTTTTAGCATTGCGCAAATTATGTGATGCACAAGTTGCTAAAGTTCCGTGATATACTCATGAAAAATAAACGATATTAGGAAAAAGTAGAAAGTAATGTCAATTTTTTCAAAGAACCAATCAGCATGAAACAACTGGTCTTCATTGCAACGGGGCTCGGGGAAATTACCGCTTTTGATCCTCGCCCTTAATTCGGCCCTGGTTATGCACGTGTCCTGTTACGAACGTTGTCTATTATAATCGGGTTTGTTTGAACGGACACCGCGCCACACATCCACACACTCTAGCAGAGACACCACAACTCGTCCAGTTGAGACTGTCAGTGTCAATAAGGTCAAAGCAAAACCTATCACAATGCCGAGCCTGTGCTATACTACCTGGATAGGAAAGGAACCAGTTCTGATTTCATAAAAGCATGGCGGCCATTACGTGATCTTTGTTGGGGTGCACTGTTTTAATTGCTGGTATCATGCAGAAATTCATCTATTTCATTCGAGTCTTCGCATTTCAAATTAAGCTTTTACAAAGCCTGTAACCTGTGAAGTGATCAAAAACTCCCAAAGTGACGATAGACTGCAAATAAGTATCATTCCTTTTTTTGTTTATTCGTTTCGATTAGACATGTGGTCCATATCCGAGGGCAATTCAAAGAATACAAAGATACAAAAATGCTTCGACACAACCAGTAGCGGAGCCAAGAATTTTGTTCGGGAGGGGCCAGTCAGTGACGGCATCAGTCACTGACGTCATCTTGAGCCCGACTATTCCTTCCGTTTATTTTCTGGCAGTTGAAAATTGATATAAAGCACCAGTAAAAATCTTCTCAAGTTTGTTTCGGAGGGGGGCATGGCCTCCTCGGCCTCATTCTGGCTGCGACATTGAACAACGCATCGCAGAGTAGTTATTGGGTGATAGAGACAACAATAAAGATGAATAGCACCAATAACTACTGCATTCGGTCATTTTCAGGCAAGCGTTACATACTGGGAGAAAAATGGAGATACGTAAAAGGCATCAGGCAATTGAAGTGAGCGGATAAAAAAGTTTGAAGATGCACATCGTTGAACAAAACCATATAAATTTATTCTTATAGGGATATCGTCAGAATGAAGTGGAGATACTACCGAACTGGATTATATACAGAAAAGAAGAGATCTCATTGGTTAAAACAGTGGCCAATAAGAAAGGGTTTAGGAGAAAGAAAGGCTAGTTGTCATTGGTTGAATATGTAATTTGGACTTCGTCGAAACGTTGGAACAGTCAACCAATGGGAAGTTTAAGAGGTTTAGGAGATCTTCAAGGAGTAAACGAATTCTTTTTGTTTGCAGAGAAGAGGATTCAGAGATTTGATGAAAGTCGCTTCCAGGGC
>JGI24158J21664_10008092_pt1 | contig 13975 bp, 10 predicted proteins | sample Ectturendosymbi3_FD_21664 | JGI IMG/M metagenome (IMG submission 21664) | reverse complement strand
TTAAGCTGCAGTTTTAGGAAAACCGGTTATTACAGCCAACCGCTTATTACATCCAAATCGGCTGGCCCCGAGGTGGATGTATTAAGCGGTTTCCACTGTACATCAAAACCAGCAGAACAAATTTTTACATGGAAAGAATTCCACACTAACATGCTGACCCAAGTCACATTTTTCATATGAATCATATATAAATTATGTGGCAATTGAAACATCATGCCACTTTGAAATGCTTGAAATGTAAACATGTATGCAGCATAAAAAGTTTCATTCTAATGACTACACAACAGCCTCTAGAAAAAAAGTTTGGAAAATGGCAGTGCAATTTTCCCTGTTCATATTTGGGTGGGCATGGAAAAAACTATGAATGTTAGCAGCACATTTTGATGAGCGCAGATTGGGCTTTACTTCAAATCAAAGTGAGCCAAAACTATTATGACTTTAGGTTCCCATCACATGATAGCAGTAGTACATCAGAAATATGAAAAACATTTACGCAATAAACAGCACGGTGGAGGCATGTGCAAGACATGAGCATCGAGGGATAAAATGAAAACTTAAAACACATGACATCAGTTGCAACAAAATCTCATTATTCTATAGAAGCTGTACATAATAGGTAGTGCAGGAAACTTTATATAAAATATCGGACATTTGGAATGTACAGATAAAAATGCTGGTTGAGAAAGAACAGTATTGAATAATTGCAAATTAATTACTTCACAACAAAGCTTTGAGTCTCATTACAATATGTAAAACCTGATGTTACCAAACATTTTGGAAATGAATGGAAAACTATATGTCCGTATAGTGTCTGTGAAAAAGAATCTTTCCACAGCCAAAAATCAGACACTACGATCCTACAAAGCATATATTTGGCCTACTATGTAGGCGTTATCACCTCACAGGTCATAAAAAGTTTCAAAAATACTATAGAACTACCCTATAACGTCGCTTCATGTGACTGGAGAAAAAGTGTCATTATAGACGAACAGTCAATAAAGCTGAACTGCAACAAATTGTTCCTAAATTGGTTTTTAATTCAATGCCAAAGCCTGGCAAAGGTTAAAAGTTTTCTTTGATTAGGATTGCTACTTATATACTCTATCATGGTTTCATGTATACTCTGAAAAAAGATAGGATTTATTTTGTCTTTATTTTTGAAAATTGTTGTCAACATTGTTTTTGGGATATCAAAATCTTTTGCATGTTTTGCCACTTTTGTAACATTTTCGCAATATCAAGCGAAATGTTGATGTCATACTTTTTCCATAATGTTATGTTGCTTCTTTTGTTCGACAATTTGAGCACTGTGCCACCAAAACTATTGATCAAACTCACTGTAACAATCCCTAACAGAGTAAAACTCATGTAGCCTGACAATTTCATTAATTGCTGCTAATGCTGATGGCACAATCCTTGGGTGCCATTTTTACATCACACCTGATCCTGTAGTGACTCAACAATTGGCCACTTAACTTTGACTGTGTTCATATTCTGTCATAAAAGATTTGTGTAGTTACTTGACATAGCTGAGCTTACACTTTAAACTGCAAAAAAGACTTGCAACTGTCGTTAAATGAAAAATATATACTGCAAGGACCAACAAAAACTGTCGTTGTAGGTGAAGTGACGATATAGCCAAAGTTGTTGTAGCTGAACTAAAATACATGTAAAAGATAGGAATTCTGCCGGGACTTACGGAAAAGTGTCATTGTAGGCAAACTGTTGTCATAGCCGAAGTCATTACAGGCAAATTCTACTGTATATTGAAAATTGTGATGCTGACACAGATACCACAAAAATCTGCATAGATATGCTGTTCTTTAATATAAAGGAAATTTTTGATATCTAAGAAAAGCATCATTATTGACATATTTTATTAGCATACCTACTGCTAAAAAACTGCCAATTCAAAGCATTGTGTGTCACATGGCATTGTGTGTCACATGGCTTTTCTAATCAGGAACAAAAAATTTGACCAAGTAACTGATGAGAAAAACAAATTGAAAATACATGCCTATTGCAAATGACTAGATAAAAGCAACATATGATCAAAATGAGATGAAAAATAATGTACACTGTAAAAGAATCAGTTGAACCTGAAAATACAAGTGCTAATGAGTCGATCAACATGATCTTAACTAATAACAAAAAAATTCATATTGTGACTTCTGGATTCATATCATCCTAAATTTAAATTAACAAAGAGTGTATTTCGGCATGCAAACAAAGTGGTTACTTATTCTGTCACACAAGGAGGGAATGCACATCATATTGGCTCTACAGCATATGTACAGAAGCAAAACATAACCCAATCAATATACGGGTTGAATCAAGTTCACTGCACTATAAAAATGACATGTAGTACAGTGCTTGTCATATTTTTTCTAATCTTGCCAATATGTATCAACATGTGTTTTATACTTGTGTATTCTGTCCAAGTGTACCAGAGTTACAGAGTATATTTGATGAGTGTTGAATCGCATGGAATTATTTTCAACTGCAGCAAAACTGTTTGTATGACGTTTAATGCTAAGAGTGCAAAAAGCACAGTCACTCCATTATTGACATCAGGTGGTCAAAACGTAAAATCTGTTAACCAATACAAATATCTGGGAATTATACTGGATGCTGAGCTCTCAGATGACAAAGACATTCTGAGACAACTGTGATATCAATATTGTGCAGCAAACAAGCTGCAAGCCTCTTTTTCCCAATGTTCAAATGTAGTTAAAAATGTAATTTTTCACCCATGTATGCATCACAATTATGGTGTAATTTCAGAATGTCATGTAGGCAAAGATTGTGTGTTGCCTATAATTTTTGATGCAGAGCTCTATACAACCTCCACTGGAGAGTGAGTGTTAATACTCATCAGGTTCAATGCAACATGCCTACATTTGAAGCACTGTTAAGAAAAAACATGTACTTGTTTCTCGAAAGATGCAGAAAGTCTAACAACACATGGTTGCATGCTTTGATGCAGTCAGATTGTTTGTATTCATCCTTATTCTTTGAACACTACAACCGCATTTTGTTTTGTGACTGAGTGCTCAGACATTGCAGTGTGTGTTCGTTTGAGGGTGTGTCATGCGACAATGCATTCGTACTTTACCTGACTGCAACCAGTTTAGGAATTAGCATCCTACTCTGCAGTAGTGTTGGACCAAGTGTTACAGGTTAGTGAACAACAGTGTTAAGAATGTGTCTGTAACCCTGTGATTCAGCCTCCAACGCCGTTGTAAAATGTTCTGTTTTGTTTTTAACAACCTGTGTTGTGCAGAAAGTGTGTGTTTGTACTATGGAATTATTATAAGTGATTTTCAGCATGAAGTGCTTCACAAAAATCAGTCATCAATTCTATACTGAAGTCAACATTGTTTTTAAATATATCAATGTTTGGCTGATAAATTTGTGGATGGCAGCCAGTTCCATCCATGTTAACTCTACACAGATATTATGTAATGAATGAAGACTGTTCTCAGCAAAGAATCAGTTATGGTGATTTCAACAGAGTAAATATTTGGCCTGCTGAGGGGGCAGTCTCAGCTCTCAATGAGACTTTTAACAGGAGATAGTTTTGTCAGAGATGTCTGCATAAAATAATGCTTGGAAGCTCTACTTGTTTCTTGAGCATCAGTATCAACCTGTGTCTTCCTTTCTACTAACTGCGGCGATTCTTGTCTACCCATGTCTTCAACTTAAGCACTGTCTGTGCACATTGCACAAGTAACAAAAATCAGCACGCATTGATGTTATTTAATGGAAATCGATTTCGCCATATGGCATCTTCAGTCCAAGAGTGCTGAAATCAATTTTAGGGGGTGTTGGGAAAGGTGACACATGTGACTTGGACTGAAGATGCCGTATGGCGAAATTGATTTCCATTAAATAACATCAATGCGTGCTGATTTTTGTTACTTGTGCAGTGTGCACAGACAGTGCTTAAATTAATGCTTATGGTAGATGTCTTGGCAAGTGTTGCAAACATGTTTACAATGTGAGATGTTAAAATGTATGACTGAATTCTAACAATTGTAGATGAAGTATAACAATGTAATCAGATAAACTTTGTGGTGAGAGCTTTCTTGAAGAAATACTGCACAGGTTAGGGTCATGAATGACATACAGCAGGGTTTCTTAACCTGAGGTGCTAGCACCCCCAGGTGGTGCTGAAATCAATTTTAGGGGGTGTTGGGGAAGGTCACACATGTGGCGGTAAAAGGCAAAAGAAATACTTTTGTCTTTACTTTATCCTTATAGCAACCAGGTGTTAGCCAATGGTAGGGGTGCTGGGCTGCTTAAGTGTGAGCAAAAGGGGTGCTGAGGTAGAAAAAGGTTCATAAATGCTGCCATAGAGGCATTAAATATCATCTTTTCCATGAATGCCTAATAGATCGAAAATAACATTTTTTCACAAATACCATTTTCAATTTTTGTTATGAACCAACCAAGAATTGAACCTAACCTTTGAGTTTCAATGGTGCATGCTCAACCTACTACACTACCTAGCTGGTTTTAACACCATGAAGCTTTCATCCTACAAACACATCGAACTAACCAAGTGCCCTCAACCACAGTAAAAAAAGAATGCTAGAGTGATCACCAAAGTGAATGTTTGCTACATGACTTCATTAACCTCTTGAAGCAATTTTCATCATGAAGTAATGACCTGTTCTTGTCATGCCATATATACTGAATGCCATATATACTGTGTTATGAAAATTTGACTTTAGGTAAAAACTAAAAATATTAAAATAAATCAAAGCTTTTGCTGATAGCATGTTGTTATATGCTAACCAATCTTATTCATCAAAAAAGTAGGAATCCAAAAAGAAAACTACCTGTAATATTAAAATAACAACTAATTACTTCATGCACTATGCAGTTGCATGGGCAGCTGCCCACCACAGCCGTTGTTAATCCAATATTTGCTAGATTTAGGATTCAGTTCTGCAATAGCTGTAAAACAGTTTAGTTGTCCATTTAGACAATAAGGGACACAGTCAACCTGGGAAAAGATGGAAACCGAAAGTACTGGAATGGTAATCATCAGCCAGTCAGAGGTTTTAGATATAACAGCAGGTTATAAATAGTTACAGGATAAAAAATAATAAATTAATAATATGGAGGGTACATGAAAAACAAAGATAGTTGACAGTGTCATATGTGTCTGCTTACCTTTATTAAGTGAAGTAAGCAACTGCTAGGCTCTGAAAGTTCAAATAAGACACAAATGACAGGAGGCCAGATGGATTGACTTTGGGCCCCTAGTACAGGGGCCTAAGCCTAGTATCAGATGCAACAGTTGTGGACACTTTCACTTGGGGCCACTACAAAGACACTGCCAGACAGGCTGGTTTCGTGGCTACAAAAGCTGAGGATGCAAAATGCCAAAAATACCATGACCTTCAAAGCAATTACCACTTTCAACCAGTGGAAATTGAGACCACTGGTGTGTATGGCAAGTCCACTGCCCCTTGTTTGAGTGCTGCTGCAAAGAAAGTTGTTGATGTGTCTGGTGATCCCAGGGAGCGACAGTGGCTCCACCAACGCCTGTCCCTGTCTGTGGTCAGGGGAAGCGTTGCCAGCATATTGGCCTGTGTGCAAGTTTGAACTGACATGATCTGTTCCATTTTTTAGTTGCTTTTAATGTACTGACCAGCAACACTCACACTGCTTGCCACTTGCCGTTGTGTCAATGTATCGCTATTGCCTTCCGAATCCTCATTCTTTCTGTAAGTTTCATTGTTCCCTCAGTTATGCAGTGTTACCTTGCGCATTGGTTAAATATCTTGTCAATCACACAGCCTATAATGAGACTACAGCATGGTGCCATGTTCTACATTGCTTAAAAGCTTTGAGGCATTTGCTTATTATAGACACTCATTAAAATAAAACAGAAAAGGTTAGGGAACAGCCTCGCATGACACAGTTCAAATGAAATTCTCAGTTGGCACGTAAGCAGCACCGATGTGGTAACATACAGATACAGTAGCAGATGCATTTTTACATCTGCTGTGCCAATTTTTTTCAGTTCAGCTCTCACCTTAGTGACTTTCATTTTGGTAGTACTAATAATACTTGCACGTGTCAATTTGTGGGACTAGTGTTTCTTTACTTTTCTCAATAGTTTCAAACTTTACATTTAGGGGTTAGGGTTAGTGTTAGGGTTAGCATTAGGGTTACAATTAGGGTTAGGTTTTAGGTTTACCTTCTATGTTTACTACGTTTTTATCAAGCCTACTCTACTCTCATCGTACGTTACTGTCATGTTACAGGTGGTGGTTGAATAAGTTTTCAAATACGAAGACCAACAGGCGGTTCTGCAGCAATAGCCAAATAACATAAGACACTTTCATTTTACAAAACTCAATAGGTCTATTTCTTTCAGAAAAAAAACGTAATTCAGCATAGACTTTATCTTGGCAGCTTTATAATATCAATATTAAAGTGAAAAAATTGTTGAATAATGTCAGCCTTACACTGTATATCAGCTAGAAAATGAGGAACTGGTTTTGCAATCAGTTTTCATCACAAACTACACTCTGAAATTATAGGTTTGCTCAAGATTTGTAACCTGGCTGTTCTTCTTCGATGAAAACCTTGCTGTCTGGATTCTCTGAATATGTGCATGGATGTAAAGTGTGAATTCTAGCTCAGATTCATTTTCTAACCAAACTCCTGTAGTTAAAGATTTGGATCGTTGCCACTGCTTCAAATGATAATGAATCAAAGCTTGCATTTGCAGCACCAAAAGATAATGTAGGCCTACTGAAAAATAATTCATAAAAACAAAAAATTTCGTCAAAACGAAGTTCAATTGATTTATACACTTACAACATTAACGTACCCTACAACAAACATCGTTTTATACATGTATATCTGTGCAAAGCTTTGACAGCCGTCTAACGCCAAAGTGCCACCGGTTGTACGTCGACGTTGGCTGAGGATGAAGTTACAAGCGTCGCTAAGCAACACATTTCAATCAACAGAGTCGCTCCGGGCATGTGCAAATCTCTAACAGTGACGTGATAGAACTGTCCAGATAATTTGGTGAAAAAAAGAGAAAAAGACAAAAACAATAAATTGTACTGGGTCTGCAAAACCAACATCAAAAATCAATTAAAAAAATTAATCAGATTTTTAATGCGAAGATAAGTTACCACTACTTTTTCTCAATTTCAATTTCAACAGCCCTTGTCAAGAGACGGAAAGTGTTTGTTACATTAATGCAGATGGCTTTACGAGTCATACCAAAATAATATCAGTAAATTTTTGTAAATTCATGAGTGAAACCTTCCAAATCATATTTTAAAGCAAGGATGAAACAAAGTAAAAATTCAAATTAGGCACAAATTTCACCATGTCTCAACTGAAGGTGTGTTCAGAAATAGTAAAAATTCATGAAACAGTGATGAAACGGAATTATTAAACAAAGAAAGACAAAGTGAGTTCTTAATTTTTGAGTCAAGAGTTGTATCGAGTGACAACCATGTAGTATATTAATGACATCCAAGTCTTTTCAACATTGACTTTGCTCAAATTGAAATTGGGTCGAGTCACAAAGTTCTCAGAGAGAGTGAATTGTATCGGAACCTGCTGCAATTATCAAAACACTTTTTCTTTCCACAACATTGTAGAGACTATTAAAATTGCTGGCATATCATAGGCCAGTTCAATTTAAAACTTTTTCGACACCAGAGAAGTGATTGCATGATTCGAGTCAGTGACCTGTAGCTTTGCGGCTACAGACCTGACTTAAGTCAAATAGGAGAGATTCTTGAGAAACTCGAAGTGGGTCTCAAATTTGACTGATGTGTTGATCTATTTATTCATTTATTTATTTATTTATTTATTTATCTAAGACACAATACCTATCACACTAGTCAGAATTTCAGAAGATCGCAAGCATACGTACGCTTAGTCAAATTGCATCACAGGCAGGCGCGGATTTACCATTAGGTTAAAAAGGCTTAAGCTACAAAGCTCATTTAGGTCTCAAGATGCTCAGAAGTACCAAGATTATATCTGCTTCTTGAGTACATTTTTTCGTAAACTTGACAATATTTGTTGTTCTTGAAAAAAATTAATTTTAACCACTTTTTTGCACATTCACGTTACATTGCTTATATTTATGTTATATGCACGTTCATGTGTTTTTTCTACTTACGTTCTAGTCGCATTTTTAACACGTCAAACCTAATTTCATTATCTGAGGAGGATTTAATGAATTGAATCATGACTGGAGTAGAGTCATTTTTTAAAAGTTTCCAGATGTTTTCCTTACAAGCCCAGTAAGTTTGCACACAATTAAAACAATGCTTCATTTTCTTCAGTTACAAATGATTTATCGTTGTGCACCTGACAAGATAACTTCCGCATTTTTTCGGTGCCTGGGCGTTTTTGCTATTTCAGAGAGTACCTCTAGCGCAATTAATTCAGTACCGCCAAATAAATATATCTATTTATAAGAAGTGAGCACGGACAGGATCAGGATTGGATATCCTGCAGGATACTTGCGTTTTTTTCGGATCAGGATTGGATTTGGATATTTATTTTTGAAAAAACATGGATCAGGACAACATCAGGATATTTGTTTGAATTCTATAACGAAATTTCCCTGAGAGTGGTTCAAGATGTCACAAACGACGGTGGTAGTGCTTTCGTTGCTATGGTTTTTATCAGTCATAGCGTGACTCGAGTCCATGACTCGACTCAACTCGACTCGAGCCACGATTTTTGATGACTCAGACTTGACACGAGTCACGTTGAGAAAAATGTCTTTTTTCCCAGAATGACTCGACTTGAGTCACAGTCAATGACTCTAGACTCTAGTCAGAGTCATTTTTACAAAATCGAGTTCCTGATGGACAAACCCAGTTCGTTTGCACAAAGAAATGAAAATTTTTTGCTTCAGTGATGATTGTGGCGGCAGGTAGATGGCGCCACATGCAAATAATTGGTCACCGCTAGATGGTGCCCATAAGTTACAAGTCACTGTGATAGTCACCACAAGCGAATTATCGTAGTTCACTTATCCCTACATAATGGTAGTGCAACCTACTAGTAGTAGAGTGAACTCGTCGAGGGAGCTCTATTGCTGCTGGTTGCTTTCCTGTTAGTTAATGCCCCGAATTGCCGTCTTTTTCTTGTGCTTGCCTCAGTAGTTCAAGGCGATGCAGTCAACTGCAACCTAATCAAAATTGGCGGGAATTTTCTATTTTGCCTGTCTAGTCGTGCTAAACTGCATTTTAAGGATCAAGTTTCTCCAACTTGCACAGAGGGAGACCTGAGACTTTGCTTTCACTAAGGGGTCAGCTTGGTACAATATACTGACACCTTATCGTGGTTTAATGTAATATTTGCATATCGTGATCATGGCAGTGGGCCTCATAATGTGACCTTGAGTCTTTTCCAGAAACAACTAAAATGATTGAAGTTTTTCGGATTCAAATCCAAACCAAAAACTATATTGCAAAATGTAATGCAAACACGAAAACCGAATCTTGTTTAAATCCGAATTCCGGCCACTGTTATAAGCTTAAACCCATGTGGCGACGTGATTACGTCACATATAAAGTAGAATACGTAGCAGCAATAGAAGAGCGAACCAGGTCAAATGTCTAATCTCAATTGCTATTATGCGGAGGATTGTCGGTTCGACTTTTCCTTGGCTGGCTCAGGGTGACGCAGCATTGTGCCTGCGACAAATGGCACTCAACATGTCGGTGGCTGCAATCCAGTGTTAACCTGCAGTCCTAAAATAACCTGCAGTCCCAAAACTGAACCGAAAGTTACAGTAACCTGTAATACCAAAACTGAACACGAAAGTTGCAAAGAAGTTAAAATGAAAATAATTAATCAATTCCAATCCAAATCTGTTTAAGCAAAAATGATAACATCCAAATCCACCAATATATGAAATGTCGCAAGACTTAAAACCAAGTACATGTTCATCTCTGGTCATTTTCATGTATTGGGCATGCGAAAACCACACTTTCAATGCAACGCAAACCGAGAAGTTGCAACAACATCCCACCGTTTTTGCAATGAACCGCACCTATTGCACGTTCTTTTTGTGAAGGTTGTACCTGGCACCGCCTTCAGATCCTGGTCAAAGCACCACTTTGTTGTGATTCGAAAGGCCGAGCAGCAAGTGCACAAAGCTTCACACTGTGGCACCAAGCAACAATATAGATCCCACGTCGTGATCGTCTTATTTCCGCTTGTTCGCGACACATGGGTGTTTTTCTTACCGCACATCCCGTTCGTGGTGAATCGCATATTCACCACAACGCTTACTGATAGACTACAACACTTGCAGCAAGGTTGGGCTAGACTTTTAAACGACTGAGAGAGAAAGAGACAAGGAAAATGCAAACTGACGAAACTTAGATACAAATAACCTGCAATCAAACTTGTTACAACATTATTGGGCACCATTTCTAACTTATCGGGCGCCATTTTATGGCATGTTGGGCACCATTTCATAGCATAAAAATATTATAGAAAAACGTGAAATTTCCTGTGACTTGACATTGACTCGAGATTTGTAAACCAGTGACTTGAAGCGACTCGACAGTTCTTGTGATTCCACTCTGACTCGATCCAGTCATGTCTCTGACTCTAACTCGACTCAAAAAATTTTTAGATGACTCTGACTCGAAGGGCTTGTGACTCTGATTTGACAAAAATGCCTCGGACACATCACTGGTTTTTATATTCACAAAAAAATCAAAATTATTGTGTCAGTATGTGCTGCACTCATCACAATCAATGATAGTTCGTGTTGCTTTGTTGTAATTTTTTTCCGACGAAGTGGAAGTAGTAACAGTAAGCTACTCTTATGATGCTGGTATGCTGCTTTGTTGTGCTGCGTGGCATATGTGTGTGTTGTGTAGGCTATTAGCAGGGCCGTCGCCAGGATTTAGCATCGGGGGGGCCAAAAACCAGGAGGGGCCAAAAACCAGAAGGGGGCCACATTTTTAAAATACTGTATCAGATATATGCAGCAACCAGGGGGCCAAACGTGAAATGGGGGCCACAGATTTCAAATGGGGGTGCCGGGCACCACTGGCCTCCCCGCTGGCGACGGCCCTGGCTATTAGTCTATTTCATGGGTGGCAAACTTGTCTTCGACTGGGATCAACTAGAAAACTTCTTGATAACTCGCGATCTACCGGTCGGTTATCAAGTCACAAATGCAAAATGTCATACTTGAGTGTCATGTGTGCAAATACAGCGTACCATCGCCTTACTCAGTGATGCACAGAGGGCAAAGCGTCTGTTTCACATAAATCTTGATTGCCACACAATAATAGAAAAACATTACAATAACTTCGCGGCATCTGCCGAGCTAGCCTATGGTCAGCCATGCAGAGATGCACCAAAGAATATACGTGACTAACCAAATGATGGATAATTTTTATGTAGTTTCCGGAATATTAATTGAAAAATATTCTTTTTAGGTAGCTTGTGAATTCAATGCAAAATCAGGGGTGATCGACTATGTGACACTCGGCGATCGATCTGTCGATGCAATCGACCTGTTGGTCACCCCTACTCTATATCAATGTTTGAGCTGCATTTCTTTTGGTTAGAAATGTGAACATTCTTCCACATGTTTTGTACAGTTCACCTTTCCTAAAAGACAGCTTGAGTTGGTAGTTTTTGTAAGCTACATAGTTTTACTGTATTTTATAATGTGATCTACTTCCAGTGCTACAATTTCTATTTGCTTCATTTTGCCAATTGATTGAATGCTGGAGCTCTTTTGCCATTAGCTGAACAAGACTGGTTGAGTTGGTCACAGGACAAGAACTATATCCTTGGATTAGCGGATCGTCTTTGGCATATAACCTAAAACCCTAACCCAAATTGTAAAGCTGTGTCTGGTTTTCAAAATTATTAAAAAAGAACTGCAACTTACATCAAAAGATTTCCCATAAAAAGAGTCGTCTCTATTAGCCGAGCCGAAACAACAAGCTGAGAGCCCAAACGACAACCACTCGCACAGAAGGAATTCCCACTCGACAAGGTTCATCGTACCAACTCCTAGTGCCACGAACTCAGTGTTACAAGTGGACCAAGCCGGATACACTGCAGTTCAAATGGAAAAACAACCACAGCAGAGCTATACCTCTGGTGACAAAATATACACTACTTTTCTGGTTTTTCCGATTGAAAGTGAACAACAGGTGATGTTATTTTCAGTGATAGTGTGACTCATGTCAATGACTCGACTCGACTCAAGTCACGATTTTTGGTGGCTCGGACTCCACACCAGTCACGTTGAGAAAAATGGTGATTCGACTGGACGCGAGTCACGTTCTTCACGAAATGACTCGACTCAACCCGAGTCACAGTCAATAACTCGAAACTCGAGTCAGAGTTGTTTTTACAAAATCTCTGAGTTCCTGATGGACGAACCCAGTTCGTTTGCACAAAAAGAAATGATAATTTTTTGCTTCAGTGGTGACCAGATTGGCGGAAATTTTCTGTTTTCCCTGTCTAGCAGAGGTGTACAGGAGACGGAGTGTCGGAGTAGACTCCGGCCGGAGTCTTAACGATTTTCGAAAATAGGTGTGGAGCCGGAGCTGATTTTTTAAGGAAGGGCCGGAGCCGGAGTGGAGCCGGAGTCAGTTTTTTTTTTTATAAAAGGTTACTTTATTTATTATTGATTATTGTTATTGCAGAATGTTTTTTTACAAAGCATGATATAACATATCCTTCAAATGTGTAATACTACATCACAGCATGCCTTAAAATTTCAATACAACTTGGATGCAAGTAAGGTTAGGTTGGTGAGTTTCATGTGTTCAAAGATTTGGACAATTTCGTGTTCATGGTAATACGTTAAAAATCTGTTGGCCAATAAATTTAGCTCACATAAAAAGTTTAGGTAGTGTCTCAACAACCAGCATTTCCAGTTTTCTGTCTCGCAGGACAAAAAGTACCGTATCCTGCATCCAGTTTTCTGCCAGATAAGGAGCTGAGTTGGAGAAAATCTCACTACTATCAACATGGTCGAGTGGGAAGTGACTAGACCATCCTCAGTTCGAGTGACTCCTTTTTATGTATTTGGTTTTTCTTTTGATGTACTTACTACTTACACAAGATTGTAAGTGAAAATTTTTAGACCCCTTGTGATGTACATTTAGAAAAGCAGGCAAGTGTTTATAATTAAATTAAGCTTTTGGACTAGAGTTAGGTTTTTAGCATTTAGGAATAGGGTTCTGCGTTAGTGTTTAAAATTAGGCTTAATAGTTAGCGTTTAGGGTTACGGTTCAGTGTTAGTGTCTGAGGTTAAGGATTAGTGTTGATGGTTAGGGTTTGCTGTTAAGCTAAATGGTTACGGTATAGGGTAAAATGATTATGGCCACCTTAACCCTTTATCTGAGAAGAAACAGACATGTATTGCAGTGATCAGAAAAATCGTTTAATACGGCTTTATAGCCTTTTTAATGAAAAAAAAAAACGGGTAACGGTCGTTTAGACACTCCCAAAAATATTTAGATAATTCACTTTGGAGTTTGAGCAGGAGTCGGAGTTCAAAACTTTAAAATGTGTTGGAGTCGGAGCGGAGTCGGTGTATATTCAGCCGAAGCAGGAGTGGAGTCGGAGCCAAAAATTTCATACTCCGTACACCTCTGCTGTCTAGTCGTGCTGAGCTGCATCTTAAAGATTAAGTTTCCCCAACTTGCATAGAGGGAAACCTGAGACGTTGCATCAATTGAGGGGTGAGCAGGGCACAATATATTGACACCTTATCGTGGTTTAATGCTGTATTTGCATGTCGTGATCATGGCAGTGGGACTCATAATGTGACCATGAGTCTTTTCAAGATACACTTAAAGTGATTTAATATTCCTTTTGTAAGCTAATGCTGGAACTCACTGTTTCGTTGTTTGCCGTCAATATCAAAGCGTACGTCTCAGTCAGCGATTGCGCAACTGGAGAATGTGGTGTGGAG
>JGI24158J21664_10008088_pt1 | contig 13978 bp, 6 predicted proteins | sample Ectturendosymbi3_FD_21664 | JGI IMG/M metagenome (IMG submission 21664) | reverse complement strand
CACATATTTGTGTGAATCTGGATTCTCTACCCTTCTGCAGGTGAAAATAAAAAATCGAAAGCGACTCGACTTTGCAGACGATCTTAGATGCGCTCTTTCCATAACGTAACCAAAAATTGACAATCTGGTCGAAAACGTCACACAAGAGCAAAAATCCCACTGAAGTTTATCTCGCAGTCTCCTTTGCGTTGCTGATGCTAAAATAAATTTCGATGTATGACCGTAAAGCACATATTTTGTTTGCTCATATTTGTACCTAAATGAAGACTGAGAGTCGATTTTTTTGTTCTTCTGTGATGGTGGGCCACAACGTTCTGCTGGAAGCGGCAAGTGGGCCATGACATTAAAAAGGTTGGGAACCACTGACCTCAGGTAACCTCGCGCGATGAAAACGCTGGAAACACTGCTCGTTTCTGCGTGATGGTAGCGGGCCGGAGGGAAGTTGGTGCTGTACTCGACTGATTCCGCTATAAACCTAAAGTTTTAAAACTTAAACCTAACACCTAAACATAACCCCTAAATCTAACCCATAAACCCTAAACCCTAAACCTAAACCCTGCACCTAAACCCTAAACCTAAACCCTAAGCCTAACCTCTAAACCTAACCGCTAAACATAAAGCCCAAACGTAAAGCAAAACGGAAAATAGGAAGAGAAAAGTGCGGATACTTGTGCAACAACTGCTACCAAAATGAAAGTCGTAAAGCTGAGAGTCGAACCGAAAAGCATTGGCATGCAAGCCCTGCAACCCGCTTGTTAGGCTACGAGCTCGCTGCCGCCTGTCTGATAAACTCCCCCTTTTATCCGAGCCGCGTAATGCCAGGCGGATCCGTAATTATTACCTTGACTTAGAAACGAGCAGTGTTTCCAGCGTTTTCATTGCGCGAGGTTACCTTAGGTCAAATGCGCAAAATCGCCATCCATTTCATCATCCACCCTTACTTTCCTCGCATGTAGCTCCGCTCCACCCATCGGAGCATGCGCAGTTGAAGGAGTTGATGAAGTCAAAGCACCGGCCGCCGTTCAAGCATGGTGAGCTGTGACACTCATCGATCTCCTCACTGCAAGTGTCCCCTGCAATCACAAGTAATTAACGTTTTTACTTTCTTTGTGTCACCGTTTTTGATTGGTTAAAGGTGCATCGCCTTCAATACAGAGCAAGGAAGAACGAAGAAGCAAATAGAGAAAAACTTTGAAAACAAACACTGTGTTTTTCTCCAAGTTTCTGACTTAATAAAACAACTTAATCTACGTTTTAAGCAAATTTGTACTTCATGCTTTGAACTGCATTTATGTAATAATTTGACACTGTGATTGCTTTTCAAAAATTTAAAGTGTTTTTATACAACTAATTTAAGCAATTTCATTATTATGTGTTAATGGGTCCACGAAAACAATACAAATTAAAAAAAAATTCTTTCTAATGATTTTGTGCCACTGAATGCTTTTTACGCAGATAAACTAATGATAAAAGAATCCACGCTATCAGGAAAACAGCCACCTGGACAATTGCCATCCAGGCAACTGTCACCTAGGATAATACGTTTTGCACATTACATACGATACGAGCTACCAATTTCGGTTTAAACTTTAATGTATCGCGTTGCGGGCACGTGGAGGACTTCTCAATTCACGGTGGTTATGGGAATCACTGTGCTAAGGTATTGTTGCTTCAGCATAGTACAGCAAAAGTGAATTGCAACACTGCTATGCTGCCATGTAACCAGGGGCGTAACGAGGTTATATGGCGCCTGGGGCAAAAAACAAATTCGGCGCCCCCCTGGTCGAACCGGCGCCCCCATGGTCGAAGTTTGGCGCCCTTATGGTCAAATCTGAGTTCTTTCGAAGGCAAATTTACTGCATTGAAGAAAGTACTTGTGACATTGTTGGGACATCTCGGCGCCTCCAGCAGTAATTCGGCGCCCTTGCAGTGATTCAGCGCCCCCATAGTGAATTGACGCCCGGGGAATTGTGCCCCCCTTGCCCCCGTCGTTACGCCCGTGCATGTAACTCACAAATCAAAAGCTAAGGTAAAGCAATGCACAGAATTTAAAATGCATGGAAGTAAAGAGGCTTGATGAGTTAGTGGAGTGAATACGATGCAATAATGTGCATGAGAGAATTGTGCTGTGAAAAAATTGAAAAGGCTCCTAAAAAGTTAAGATTGGCACTGACTTAAAGAATGTTTATGAAAATCTAAGGACATCAAAATAGCTCAGTGGTAAAGTGTCCCCCCCTAAATTGGAAGGTTGGGTGTTCGATTCACAACCACTGAGTGAATTGCTGTAGCGCTCCTTGGGCAAGAGTGTTCACCTCAATGCCCCGGAAAGAAGTACAATTCAGGCTTCGGCCTGCCGCCAATTACCGTCACAAAAATTAACAACAAAAGCGATTTTATTTCATAAAGCAAGAGGTATCAAAAACCATCAATGCAAAGGTAAATCACAACCAGATAACGTCTTGAATTCATGTCAATTTTCGGCTAATAGGACAGTTTACTGTCAACCCATGTAAGCTGATTTTCAGCAGCCACCCACGCGAAGCCGCTCTGGCATTTGCAGATTCAACCAGCTCTGGTCCAAATGTTGTTGAGTATTAAATCCCTTAATTTCGAAATTAACATTTGTGTCGCCTCTGTTCGAAAAAATATTTACGTGTGGCCTACTCACGCGCGAACCTTAAAATGTTAGGAAGGTTAGTAAGGAGGAGCGCAACATAAAAGTAGAATCATACATTTCCTTTTTTGCCACTAGCAACGAATACTGTAATCTAACTTTAGTCCGGGCCTTGTTATATCTTTGAACACCACAGTATTACAGTTGCAACACGTTTGGCGTCTTTTCTTTCGAAGACAATGCAAGCAACTGAGATATTCGGTCGCTGTCGGGTAATGAAGGTACTCCCCGATTGGAAAGTGATATCAAGCAATAAAAAAAGCATACTCTCCAAAATTAACCATGAAAAACCGGTTTTCTCCGCAATTGGTAATTATCGGCTTTGACTTAACATTTACCTGCTATTCCATAGGTTCTCAAAGCGGAGTCCGCGGACCCCCAGGGGGTGAAAAAATTGGTGTTTGGGGGTCCGTTAAGTGACAAAAAATTCAAGAAGTTTAGAGTGATGAACAGTTTGAAAATATGTCCGCAGTAAAGCAATAATACTTAATCCCTCGTTTGGCTATTTGCTGTTTTGTATTCCTGAGTACGTACTCCAACTTATTTGAACGTTTTGAGCATAAGCATCACGGTACTATGAAAGGTCCTTGTTACAAAACTGACGTTGTTTGTAAATCGTCATTGTTACTTCACAACTACAAAAGTCAACAGAACAATAGAAAGACAAGTTAGCCATCTCTTAGTATAAGCACATGTTAGCTATAACTAGGGCTACCATACCATCCTTATTTGTAAGATTTGTCCTTAATATGAAGGAGGCTTTACTAGAAAACTTTATTGTACCTACTTCTAAGACATGTACTTATTTTGGGCTTGCGTCCTTGCTTTATCTTATCTTCAGCAATAATGTCAGAAAGCGACTTGAAGCAGCAAACGATTTAGAATATTTCTACTTTCCTGGTCAAAAGTTTAGGACCACCACGTAAAAAGGGAACATTTTATGTTATCAGGTTGTGTGAGGTTGTCGTATTCATCTGATAGCTTGTTACAATCACATTCATTGAATACATTCTCTTACATGCAGGGGTGTAGTCGGGCGGGAACGCGAGGGAATGGCGTTCCTACATCTTTTTCGTGGTTTTCTTTAAAATGAGTTTGAAGCTGTTTTAAAATGGCTAGTTTTTTCTTTTGTTCCCACACCTATTTTGTTAGCACTACGTCCCTGCATACATGACCTTTACGCTTACGCTGACGTTTGAATAAAAAATATGCCAATAATTGTTGTTTTATTCTGGTCGTCCATACTTTTGAGCCCAAATCGATGGTAGCCGTGGCTATAATCTCGGAGGCAAGAACAGGTTGTGCGAGCAAAAAGAGCTGGACGGATGGGAAATTCATTTTGAACTGACCTAAATGAAGTTAATGACGAAGAAGACTTTAAAGGAACTCTCAGATTTGCGTGCCAATGGGGAGCCAAGATGAAATGCTCTTCAGTTTAGGTGTCTTGTTTCTGGGCTTCTCATAATCTCAGCTACAAACTTGCAGTACGGTGGCTTATGATGGCATCGAAAGACTTCTTCCTTTCACTGTTACGTATCAGTACAGTACAGTCGCCACGGAGAGGGCTTTGTTTGGCTTAGCCCCTCAATTTGAAATATGAAACACTACAAATCAGAGGAGTTTTTGTAAATTTTTAGAATGTCAAGCCCCCTACACAAACGTAAAGCCCCTTCTATCGAAGACTTTCTGGCGACGGTTCTGTATCAGTGTGAGGTTGGTTTTTCAAGTTTGGTTAAAATCAAACTGAAATATCGAAACAGAATGGATGTTCGACCAGTTTTCTCTGTCCAAAATCAAGCCTAGAATATCAAAGCCTGTAGGAAAATTTTGTCAGGAGTATAAATCTTAATAAACTTCAGATGAGTATGTTTTGGAGACAACAGTATGAGTAAAAGACATGCATTTTGTTCATGTGTAGCCAGCATTCTGTTGTTTATAATATTCGGGGGTCCGCAAAAAATAAATAAATGACTTAGGGGTCCGCGAGATGAAAAAGTTTGAGAACCGCTGTGCTATTCTAACATGTAGCCGTATCTGACGTGGTTGTACGTAATAACAGAATAAAGTCGTTAGAATTGATGAAATGCTAATGCAAACTAACCTGCATATCCGCTTTTACAAATACACCGAAAAGTTCCGTTGTTGTTTTCTTCACATGTAGCACCTTGTTCGCATGGTTGACTTAAACAAGGATTTTGCTTTATTTCTGTATTTTTCACAAAACCCACGTTTATATAATGCATTGACAAACTATAGCGAACAATATAGATTTCTATGTGGTTTGAGAGAGAGTTCAACAGAGAAACGTTGTTGCAGAAACTGTTGCAACGTTTTGAATTACTGGCTGCCACCTATATCCCAGAAAGCAAAGTCACAACTTTTTGCTTCATACCTTTCATGTAATCATCCGTGATATAAAAGTCAAAACAGAGGATGCATTTTTTATCTGAATTTTTGAAACCTTTGCCAAAGAATCTTGTGTGGCATATTTTCATTTCACTGACGAATTATAAACTTTGTCGGTGTTTTTGAACACAATTCCTAATACAATACCTCTATTGAGGCAAATCGTTGCAACTTCTATGAATGTCGTTTGGCATTAAGCTTGATATATTGCATGGGTACCCAACCTGAGGACATGTACCTAGGGTTGGGTTCAAGTAACAATGTTGTTTAAGCAGAGTTTTTTAAAGGCTTTTTAGGGACCCGATTCGGGTCCCTAGAATCAGAGAAAATTATGATCGGGTCCCTAGAATCAGAGAAATCGGGCCCCTACAGTTCTATACCGGGTACCTAACATTTTCCTTAAAAAAAAACTTTGTTTAAGCAATAAATAATTTCCAACAGATTACTTAAGTAACTAAAAGTAATTCAAGCAAATCAGGAAGTTCAACATTCAGATTTAATAAAATGCAAGTACATCAAAATCATTCAAATTTTTAAATCACATCATGGGCGATTCAGACAAAATTCGCACCTGTTGACCGCAATTTCAATTTGATGGAATGAGCTTTAACTCCAAGTCCTAATCAGGATGACAATCAACAATTGTGACTCACAAAACGCTCTGCACATGCAAGAAATCCATCCCCATAAATGACTTGTTTTAGGTGTGATGATGCAATGTCATGTATCATATTGCGTTTAAAGCAACAGACGTGGCTTCTAAAATCTTAACGTTTCTAAATATAAATTACTTGAAATATCAAGTAATGGTAAAATTATTTAATCAATTAATTAGCAAGTCTTCAATAATAATTAAGTAATCACTTTACTTAATTACTTAATTAAGTAATTACTTACTTGAACCCGGCCCTACATGTACCCCTAGGGGTTCATTTGCCTATCTGAAGGGGTACATTTATTGTTCAGCCGCAAAAAATTAACTTTGAGACATAAAAACGGTGTCTACCTTTATAGTTCTAAAAATCTAAAACTTCTATTGAAATTTTCAGTGAATTTTCGTTGTTTCGTCCAGCCCTTTGTCAAAAGAAATATTTGGGGTATATGCTCATCTGTCCAAGTTTTGAAGGGGTACATGGTCAGAGAAAGGTTTGGAACTTCTGATATAGCTGATAGCAGGGATGGCGGAACCGGGGGCCGCATGGTCCTATCGTTGACTCCCCACATGCACATTTCGAATTGTGATTAAATAAGTTTAAGCAACACAATTAGTATTGGGTCCATTGTTAAAGTAAATCGCTTTATGAAAAAATGTTCCATAGTTTTTTGACGCGCACTTGTCAATACTATCTTTCACGTAATAAAGTAATTCTGCAACTGGTTGATACGTATTACATAAATGAAAAAGGTTGATGGCTACTGAAAAAATTCTCTCCCGTGTCAAGTGAAATTTCTGACTTACGAAATTTCTGACTTGACACCATGTACGCAGGCACAGAGTAATACTCTACATAACAAATACGCTGATGAAACTTATTTTTTGGGCTTGGGAATTCGTGTTTAGGTAAGTGTGTCGGGATAGGGTGTGGGTTAAGGTGAGAAAAAGAAAAATAATTGAGGTCAACGACCAAGTCCAAAATTTTTCAATGGTTAAAGTTCTTCCGGTGCTATAGCGTGTTGTGAGTACCTCACATCTAACCAAAATGTTTTAATTTACACAACAGACATCAAAAAAGGAATTGCCAGACTTTATTTCTTTATTCTGAGAAGCGAAATAACTGAAAAACAATAACAGGTCAGAAATTTCGCAGAGGTCAGAAATTTCGCTTGACACCGGGAAAGGCGACATTTTGCAGTTTTAAAGGAAGAATGCAATTCAACACGCTCAGCATATGTCTTCAATTTTGTCATTTGGATTACCAGAAATGTTAGGAGTATAGCTGTACGCTGACTGTTTCAAGTCATGAAAATTGTTTCAAAGTCATGAAACATCTGCTAAGACAACAAAACGCATACCTTCGTCGCACACTTTTCCGGACCATTCTGGTTGACAAATACATGAAAATCCTCCACCTGGCGTCTCTTTACAAACTCCCCCATTGAGGCAGGGAGATGAACCACATTCATTGATATCCACTTCGCAGTGACGACCTTTAGAAAGTCTCGCATGTAAGTTGCTACGATCGAAGAAAGCATCGTTGTAATACGCAATCCCAGTAGCCACGTATAACTGAACTTTGTAATCAAAATTATTGCCAATGCTACAGTCAGTCAATAAGCTTGATTATAATGCAAATATGTTGTTTAGAACTTTTCACTTGGTCAAAAGTAGAAATTCTTCAACGTACTCGAAAGACGTTGAAGGTAGCCAGTGACAAATGCTGTCTATATGTCTATACTGCTAGCGCTACCTACCAAATATTTTCATGAATACATTTAAAAGTAAGAACGTTACCCCATCACGACTTATACTAACAAAATCAAAACGTCACAGTTGTTTCGCAAAATGTGAACTTGTCGGTTAATTAGTTATGGCTTTGCGCGAAAGGAAGTGCATAGCCCACCTACGGGCTGTAAATGAACCAAAGCGCAAAAGGACAAACCTGTAAATCCAACTTCGCATTCACAGAGGTAATCCACCCTGTCCTCAGAGACTTTGCACAAGCCATTTCGGCAAGGTCTCCTGACGCATGGGTCGTAATTTGGTATAGCTAAAAAATAGCGTAGGCGACATATAAACACACTGTTCAGAAAATAACTTTATAAATTCATTTGCTCTTTCCTGTCAGAAGAAACGGCAAAAAAACATTCAGTCATCTCATTTGCAAATTGCAAGCCAACAGAAATAGCTTACCAACCATCATCAAAAACTTGTTTTATTTCTCTCAGGTCACGATCCTCACTAACATTCTCAAAACAATAATATTAGTGGAAATTGTCACCAAATGGGGTGTTGACAACATTACTAAGGGTCCGAATATTTCACTTGCTTAGACAGTGAGGCACTGAATCGAGCACTGGTTCTCTGCATTTTAAGCAACTTGAAACAAATTTGCATTTTACAACACAGATATGGGCAAAGAAAGTTTCTAAGAAATTAGATCTCTCGTTCCGTGTCAATCCTTTTACAGTTGGAGCACTCCACAACGTGAAATTAATCGGCCACTGCACACAGCATATCGGCCACTACACACAGCACATTGCCCTCTGTACACAGCACCTCGCTCAAACGATGGTGCCACAGCGCAGGTCGATCTGTCTGCTCTATTCGCAAAGCCGGAACGGTGTCCTTTGTTTATTGAGTACCAAAAGATTTCTCTAGAAGTTCAACTTTTTTGTTTACTATATATCAACAGCAAACAAAAATAGTTATCAAGAAATATTTTAGTTCATTTCCAGAAGTGTCAAGTAAAAACAAATTTCCAAGCATTTGTGAATAACAGTAACGGTAGCACGTCTTACTGCAAGTAATATGTCAGCAACACACAACACCATATCTAAAGTGCCAATTACCAAAGCAGCTTTGGTGCTAACGTAATTAACATTGATTCAATCAAGCACATACCAAAAAACTTTTTTCATCCTGTGGACAATTTTTCTGAAATAGATTTTTGAATAAGAAATTTTTGGTGTCCACAAGATTAAACTAGTTTGCTTCTGTTTCTTTTCGCAGAGACATTTCGGTCATCTGTCCCATAATGGTATTAAAACTCACCATAATATTACCAGTAACAATAACAGAAAGATCATCGTAAACGTATTCACTAATCTATATTTTCTGACGTTATGACCGAATTGAGTTAATTTCTTCCGGACATTTAAAAAATAAAGGTTTATCTGACCGAAAAATGACCAACAAAATAAACCTAGGTTTGCTAGTATGTACTGTACATTGATAAACTAAAGTTGATTATATTAGCACTAAAACTGACCTTGATCGGCATCAAATCGTTTTGGCTGCTGTGGTGGGTGTAGATTCACCACTAAGCATAGCTCAACTGCCAGTCACCAAAATGTGATTGACGTTACAAACTCTCTAAGCATCGTTTTCACGAACACATGGTCATACAGTGAAGTAGAGCTCTTGTGGTTTGGCTAAATCTTGAGCACACTTACAGTTATACGCCAGCATTACCCCCACGTATGAACCAGATTCATCTGAAACAAAGTCAAGCGACATGGATGGCCCAACTCCTCTTATGACCAATTTTCCTCCAGCAGGAGCTTTCCACCTGAGAAAAAGAACTTATTTTCGCCGTATGTTTGTTTCTGTAAGTTGTTCATTTATTTCTGAAAAATAAAGGTGATTGTTATCAGTAAAAACGTTTTTAGACCTCTTGTGGTCCATGATTTTGAACGCATTTGGTCGTGATAAAATTTTTCCATTTACAGACATCAGTAGAAATCTCGAAGAAAAACTCTTACCTACCGACATAATTGCTGAGTTCCAATAGAGGCAATAGAAATGTTTAAGTAATCGTAACATTTGGTTTGGTTCGAGTCTTTACTGACAGGTCCATTTTCCAGCATCATGAACCAAATACGTACCTTGAAACAACCGCAAAATTGTGAAATCACGTAGTTATAAGTTCTCTATTGAATTTGCTTCAGACTATGCCATGATTTCATGTGATATGTTGATGAACAAATTCTTTATGTTATCGCTTCTCCCTCACGTCTCATGACGCATCAGCCTTTTTCTGACACAAAGTTTGGGTATATGTCATCGAGCAAACGTTTTTAGGGTAGCTGTTTCCTTCTAACTCACACCTATTGAATAGAGATGATTTGCTCGTAATTTACAGTAACTGGATACTATCAAAGTATTCCATAAGTAACAAATACTTACAATGAACAATGTATTATTGAATGGAAGATTTCTGGTCCACTGACAATGAAGACTGTTGGGGTAAGTTTGGTTGGTTTGGTGCTCTTCTTCAGGATAATTTGGGGTCTAAAACAGTTGGTTGTACAAAGTTACCTAGGTTACTGGTGGTTACTGACCTTTCAAGCACACACAGTTTTTAAACATAACGCTTTTCTTGAATGACTTTTTCTTTTATGTCAATTTTATACATTGCGCTCACACTGAATGCTAAAATGAAACACGCGCCTCAATGAGGTTACAGATAATAACGGCTCTTGTCATCAGACACAGACACGCCTCATTCCAGACCTGTCGTCATAAAAGTTAGTGGAGGACTTTGAGCTTATATTGGTAGAATAATTTATACAATGGATAGGAGAATATTAAGCTTTGATTCTATCTCGAAGTACTTGGATCCTTCATTTTGGTTTACAGCATCTCGAACCCCTATTTGCTATAACCCCTGAGTTAATAGTTTAGTGTACCAATACACCCAAATCCTGGTTTTAAAAAGTTTTAAAGCCAATTCATCGCCGACGTTTAAAATATTTTCATAGTTTGCCGACTGCTTCTGTAAACATCTTTCACAAGAAACAGTCTTATTCATTAAAACCTCCCAAACGGTACAATATTTTTGCTAAGAATGATTTTTCACAGCGGTACCAGCGCTACCTCAACCTTTACATTGGGGTGACGCAAAGCACAACAACCGTTCACTGCTTTCAAGACTTAACATATTTCGTAAAAATTTTGTTTACGAAGGCAGCAGGAAACATTTTAAGAGAACGATTTTTACAACATTTGCGTGGAACATCCACGAAGCAACTCTTCCACTTCATATCATTCTGTATATTCACCAGTCTCGGTCAGATGCAAACTACTGCTCTCTAGGGTTTATAAATTCGTTATGAGATGTGGTAACATATCATTGTTTCAAAGTGCAAAAGAAAAAAAAACTAAAAAATGGGGAAAGTGTGGTTGCTGAATACGCAAGAAACACTTGGCTGCTGAAGCGTATAGAAGTAATTTATACTCACATTAAACTTAGACCACAACCGCTTTGAAACTGAACAGTTTAACCTTAAAGAATAGTCTGGTGCTCCTGTTATCGAACACAAGTTGCTTGGGCAAATCACTGTGAGCAGTGGTGTGTTAACATATCAAAAACTGAAGATCACTTGCTGATGATTGGTACTTTTATTATATCCCTGACCCAGGGTTTTTAAGGCGTTTTAAGGACCCGATTCGGGTCCCTATAATTGAAAATCGAGTCCCTAGAATCAGGGAAAATTATCATCGGGTCCCTAGAATCAGGGAAATTTATCATCGGGTCCCTAGAATCAGAGAAAATCGGCTCCCTGCAATCAGATAAATCGGGTCCCTACAAGTCCATACTGGGTACCAAACATTTTCCTTAAAAAAACCTGCCCTGACTGCAATTCTTAGCTTGATGAGTCAGAGCTTGTAGATTATAGGGAATATTTGTTAGTTTCCACTTAATGGACTATGCATTGCTAGTATAGTTGTACACAACAGACGATTAATTGTGAAACGTTTTATTTGAAAAGTATCTTAGCCTATTGGTTTGTTATCTAAGCATTTTGAATGAGTGTACAAATGCGTAAAACACTTTCTTTCACTTGTTAATGCCACGTAGAATCTGTCGTTGAAGTACAAGAGTGAGGACTTCAATAAACTCACAACGGCAATGTATCGGCATTAACGTTCGGCGTTCGCGCACGATTCGTCGAGAACTCGGGTTTCGTCATCACAATCCAGATAAATGACAACTCATTTGCTGCGCCACAGCTCACCGACAGAAAAATTCTGCGACTTTATAATTTTGCAGCGGGAAATGTCGGAACATAGGTATGAGGTATTAGGTATAACCGTGGCCAAGTGAATGTGCCAGTTAATTGTTCTGTGGTGAAAAGATTGTTACGGAGTTGTTTCCAAACACAACGGTCATGTTCGCGTTTCGTCGCTAAGTTGCAAAACACGTAAAGGTTCATCAACAAAGTAGGATGTAAATTTTTACTTAAATCTAAACATCAGAAGAATCGTTAGATGGTATTGGAGATGATTATATGAAAAGAGGTTGTGCAGCAGGGCCTATTTCCTTCCTTTATAAAAACACCAAACAGATGTACAATTGATTTTTAAAACTCATTGCTTTGATATCGTATTTTAGTCTAGCAATATCTGGAAAATTAATAATATGATGATGAGGCTGATGTCAAAAACTTCTTTCAATATTTTCAACTTATCTTCAAATTACGTTACGCATGCAAAAGTAATGTATGAAACGCTGCTAAATTTTGTTGTGCAGTTTAGCGCTATTGTTTTTCATAAAATCTTCCTTGAAACAGTACACGTCACAAATTTTTAAAATGCAATAATTAAACGTTCATGAATTCATCTCAGTACCCATTCAGATTTACGTTAACTAACAATAAAAGAGGCAACATAGTAGCTTGAATAGGAATGCATGCTTTCACTTTTGCTTTCGTCAAAAAGCAATTTGATAGACGAGCATCTATTGGGTCAAAAGTTCTCCTCATCACCGAATACAAGCAAATTTCAAAGCAACAGCTTTGTATTTCTAAGTAAGTTAGAGAGGCAAATTTGCGAGCGAAAATTTGAAGGTAGGCTTACGTGGCAGTTTCTCAATATAGCTTCATTAAAAAGTATGTAACTGCTTTTTTAGCTTTGGAACATTTTTTAAAACTTTAAAAGCTTTCTTTTCGAAAAACTAGCAATAAAAACATAAAAAACTTTTGTTCATAGAGACAGAACGAAATTGGTATCATCCAAATTTTAGAAAAAGTCTTGTTCCAATCCAAGCTTACCATGACCAACCCTGCAGGTTGGTCCAATGTACCACCGCATTCTCTGTATCTGGTCAGTTTTCCTTCGTTTTGTTGCTGAGCTGCAATAGTAACGGCAATTCAGCTTAGGGTCGATTTTCTGAGATACAGGATATCAAGGCTTACTACTGCCGGCGAAGCGTACAAAATTTGTTGCAAAATTGTAAGGATATAAAGTATCTTTCCAATATGAACCAAACTGTTTTGCTTCGTGTCAGTGTATAGTGTTACCGTAAGTTATTTCATTTCCGCAACACGACGTTCTAAAACAAAGAAATGAAGCGTTTCTTTGCAGAAACGTTCAATTTCGTATGAACATAAGCAATATATTGGAAACAGTGCATTAAAATGCGTCATTATGCTGGAGTTCGTTTTTGTTTTTAAATAACTGCAAAAAATTTTGAAATAAACTCACTTTTCAAAAAGACCAATACAAGAAACTTACCTGAGCAACATCGCTGTATTATCCAAATAAAGAGTATAATGCACAGGCGACGCATTAGCTTCACTCGTCTAATCCATTTGAAATAACATGTTTTTACCACACGTTTCACTCTTCTCATTGTGGTTTAGACTTCTACATTTGCCTTAGAGTAAGATGAAGTAGTTTATTAAAAATAGGCTGCATAAATTTTTTATCTGTTTTTTTTTTATTTCAATTTCTCTGCATTTGGCACAAACTCAAAGGAATTTTTGTAAGTATCACCTCTAGTGTGCGAGAAACGGCTGCCATGATTCGTTGAAAATGCTACTTGACAGCCAACCAAGTATCTGAAAAAACTTGAGCGAAAGTGTGACTTCGCGGCCACGCGTCCTATGAAACAACAGCACTTGAAATCGCCACAAGGGAGAAGCATTCTTTAAGTGGAATATTTTCAATATGACATCAAACAACCAGAATCCTGCTGTTGTTTGCTTCTCTAGCAGCACTTTCATCGAGCACTGTTGGCGGACACACGCACGTTAATCTCACGTGACCGTTTCAGTGGTGATCTTTAGCAGGGGCAGTGAGGTGCCATGCATCATTTTTTATTTCTGCACATCAAGCAGGGTTCTATCTGCATGGATGAGCAATATTTGTAAAGCCACAACAGTGACCCACACCAAGCGAATCTATCGCAATTTATTGCGTAAGGAAACTAGTTTCGTGTATTACACATCTTCAGT